>JACCEE011719475.1_pt1 | contig 30580 bp, 25 predicted proteins | sample 7449931 | NCBI WGS metagenome assembly JACCEE01 (sample SAMN15323457, study PRJNA562643) | freshwater metagenome | isolation source: river surface water | place: USA:Blue River Watershed | collected 2017-08-19 | reverse complement strand
TTAATAATAAAATTGTTTGTGAATGCCAATAAACGTTCGACAATAGTTCTCGATCAAGACTTTCTTTTACATCGTTAAAATGAACTGGTACATTTTCTTCTGCAAAGCATAATGAATCGGGGATATAGGGTTGTTCTCCAATTGGTTTCAATTTTAAAATAGACGTTTCATTTGTGTCTTTTGAGGTAGAAAAAATAAAAAAACGAAATACAACACCAGTAAAAACAATGATGCTTAAACCAAGAATGAAATTCTTTTTATTGATATCTGAAAAAAAAGAGTTCAAGGTTATAGATTTTTAGGTTTCCCAAAAATTGTAGTTGAATACAAACAACCAAAAATTAAAAATGCAATAACAAGCCATAAGATTGATTGCCAAACAACCATATCTCTTGAAATACAGATGACGAAAAAGGTCGCAATATTTGCAAGTATTGAAATTGATATTAACGTTAATGCAACCTGACGTTCTGTCAATCCTAAATAAGACAAGTGATGCGTGGTATGATCTCTTCCTCCAATAAAGGGAGACTTCCCTGCTCGAAGTCGGTTTATTGTAACCGTTGCGGTATCTGAAATCATGACTATAAATGCAAAAGCTACGGCGATGATTTCCTTAATTGGAAATTCTGAAATATGATTCACATTATTATTCCATAAAATTTTTATCCCCGCAAAAGCAATAAATGCTCCTAAAAATTGGCTACCATTGTCGCCCATATACATTTTCGAAGGATTCCAATTCCATTTTAGAAAAAGGATTAACGAAATAAAAACGCCTATACTAATAAACGAAATACTCGAAAATTGCTTGGTCATATACATTTCAATTACGACTAACGATGCAATTATCGTAGCGCTGACCGATGTTGTAATGGCATCCATATTATCGAGCATGTTTATTGAATTCATTAGCGCAACAAACCAAAAAAGTGTAATCGGATAATTTATCCAATCGGTTGAAAATGAGTTAATGTGATTCCCGCTTAAAATAACAATTAACCCTATAATAATTTGTATGATTAGTTTTAAACGTGGTGTTGAGCCTTTTATATCATCAAAAAGTCCCGAAAAGAAGCCTAAGGAGCTAACAATCAGTAATGTTATGAATTCGTTGCTGTTTGTTATGTGAAAATCAGTGTAGATTAAATAGAATATATAACTATATATAAATAGGATATAAAACCCAATTCCTCCAATAATCGGTTTTTTTTGTGACGCCCATCGTTCCCCTTTATCATTTGTTTTTTTGAGTTGAGTTAAACTGTTTTTATGTAGTAAAAAGTGAAATGATATATAGGCTGTGATAATTCCAAGTGTTATATATATTAAAATCGTCATTTTGCTTCTTTATCTGATAAATAATAGAAAATATTGAAATATTTAAGAATTCTTGATAAGCCTCTTGGTCTTACATCAATATCTTTATTACTACTGTAGGCTCCATAGCTATATCCATATGTATAACCATAACTGTATCCGTAGCTATATCCGTAAGAACTGTAGTTACTGTTATATCCGTAACCGTATTTCGATGAACGAACAGTAACCCCATTTAAAACAATCGATATGTTTTTTATGTCTTTCGATTCTTTTAAATAATTTAAATTATAAATAAAATTCTTCTTTGAATAATTGATACGTGTAACATAAATCGGATAGTCAGATCGTTGGAAACTGTATACCGCATCTGAAACAATACCGATAGGTGGAGTGTCAATAATTACAACATCATATCGTGTTTTCAATTCAGTTAGTACTTCATCAAATGCATCACTCGTTGCTAATTCTGATGGGTTTGGAGGTAGAGGTCCGGATGTTATAAAATCAAAGTTTTTGAAATCGGTGTGTTGTATACATTCATCAATTGTATTTCGTCCTATGAGAATAGTACTCATCCCTTTGTCGTTTTCCGAGTTGAAGTTGATGTGAATTTTTGGACGGCGTAAGTCCATATCAATAATCACAACTTTTTTGCCCGAAAATGATAATACACCTCCTAAGTTAAGCCCGATAAATGTTTTTCCTTCTCCTGAAATTGTCGATGATATTGAAATAATTTTTGAAGTCTTTTTTGTTGTTAAAAATTCCAAATTCGATCGGAATGTCCGAAAGGCTTCGGTAAATATTGAATCAGGTTTATTTTCAACCAACAATCTTTTGTCTGTTTTCGATGCTCGACGAGTTATGGGTATTACTCCTGAGATTGGAGTGTCAGTGTATCTTGTAACATCAGAAAGATTTGTAATATCATTTTGGAGTAGATATTTAATAACTGTTATTATTATGATGATGAATATCGCCAATGAAAAGAAAATAGCATATATACGCGATTTTATTGGATAAATTGGCGAAGAAGGAGCCGCTGCTTTTTGTAGGATCAGGTTTTGTGTGATATGTCCGGCTCTTGCTACCAAATATTTTGCTTTCATATCAACAAGTTGAAAATAAAATCCTTCGTGAATTTTATATGTTCGAGTTAACTTTGAAAGTTCAACTTCGTCATAAGATGTTCTTTTTTCAATAATGGAATCTTTTCCATCTTTTCTTATTGCTCCGATTTCTTTCATTAATCGTTCATTCGATAAATTAACGAATTCATTCAGCAATTCTTTTTGTGCATTTATTTGTCTGTCAATTGTTCTTACTCGTTGGTTCGATTCTGTTACGTTTATGAGCATATTCTCTCGTTCTTTCTGTAACTGTCCGATAGCATTAAGATAATTTATAATCATACTTTCAGACGGAGAATTGTTCAATAAAGATAATAGCTGTGCTGTGTTCATCTGACCATTTGAAGACAGTTGCGATTTAACTTCTGTCAATGCCTTATATTCTCGTTTCATTTGCTCTGATTTTTCATCTTCCGAGTTATTTGAAAATAAGTGGTCTGCTCCTGCAAGTACATCTTCTTTAATGTTATTGTTGCGCTTAAATAATGTAAGGTTGCGTTCCGATTCGTCAAGCTTTTGATATACAATTCTAAGTTGTTCATCGATGAAATCAAGAATCTTATTGGCTTGTTCTTGTTTTTTTTCGATATTAAAACTCAAAAAGTTTTCTGTCAGTGCATTTAAAATGTCTGCTGCCTTTTCGGGATTTTGTCCCCAGAATTCTAATGAAATGAGTCCAGATGCTTCGTTTGAGACTTGAATTTGGCACGTTCCCATTGTTTGAGCTAATGTAGTCGCATCATCATTTGCTATAAAATAGTAACTTTTACCAACGGTAAATTTTTGATATTCTTCTATTTTCTGATAATTCGATACGTTTAAGTAAATATCGGTACCTTTAATTTTGTTCCATTTATTTGCTTTTAATGTAAATGAATATTTCTCTTTATCGATTTCATATTTTAAAGTGTATGTGTTTTCATCTTCGAAGTGAACCTTAATTTGAACTCCATAAAAAAACGGGTTGGTGTTTTGAAGTTCCACAAAATAAGGCGTGCTTTTATATTGTTCGTAATTTAAAAATGTTCCCTCAGAAAAATAATTTATATTAAGTGGCAGAACTTTTAATATTCTTTTTTGAAATTCAGGAGATCGAAGTAGTTCAACCAAGTTGCTCAGTGGTGTATTTAATGCACTATTCATGTCGTTCTGAAGCAAATTGCTACGCATGTCTTCGTTGTCTTTATTGATTTGAACAATCGCTGTTGCATCGTAAAGAGGAGGCGTAAATCGCAAAAAGACAACCGCAGATACAATTGAAAGAATGATTATACTAATGTATAAGTATATATTCTTTTTAATAATGTAAAAGAATGAACCTAAATCAAATGAATCGTTTATTGTTGGAATTTTTTTGTAATCCATTCTATTTTATTTGCTATAATTTGTTGTAAAAACACTGTAAATTAATACACTTGTAGAAACAAGCATCAAGTATGGTTGCACTTCAGAAATCATTCGGGAGATATATCTTGGTCTGCTTGAAACATAGATGATGTCATTGGCTTCAAGTAACATATTCGAGTTCTTGTAGTTGCTTAAACTTCGAAGGTTGAAGTTATAAACCATCGGATTCATGTGATCTCCTCTTATGACTTTTATCCTATATGCTTTACTATTTTCAGATATTCCTCCCATTTTGGCGATAACATCAACAAGCGTAAGATCATTTTCATCTAATGGGACAATCATTGCACGTGTTCCGAGTTCGGAAAATACAATTACCTTTCTATTCGTAATTTTTAGTCGAACAAATGGATTTTGGTAGTTTTCAGAGAATTTGGCCTCTAAAAGCGATTCCGCTTCATTAATCGTATATCCGCCAAGTTTAATTCTACCCACAGATGGGATTTTAACGGTACTGTCTTTCTCAACAAGATATGTTATGTTGTTGTTATTAATATATGTTGAATTATTCGCAATACCGATACTACTCTCAAGTAAATTTAATCCATTGTTAGGACTCATATATATACTGAGCTGATCAGACGGTCTGATTATAATATCGCGTTGTCTGGGATTTGTGGAATTATATACAAATTTTAAATCAGTTCTGAACATATCTGTCGATGTAAGAACTTTACACGAACTTAATGATAATACAGATATTATAATGAATAATAGCTTTTTCAAAATGTGTGTTTTTTTTGCAAATATACTTTTTTAACTGTGAAAATGTGTGCGTTGATGAAATATTCTTTTTTATTTCACGTAAGATTCATTGAAAACAAAATTAATATTTCTTAAAAATAAAACCAATAGTACTTTAGCATAATAAAAACTTCACTATATTTGGCCTGATAAAAATTAACTTTTAAAGAGCTTATTTTATGAAGAAAAGTGTTTTGATTTTTGCAGTTTCTATGTTAATGGCTGCATTTATTAGTTCATGCAAAGTTGTTGAGCCATGTCCTGCTTATGGAAACGGAAGCGTTGGCGCAGAACAAGTAGATAACTCATCTTTATAATTATAAAAATATCTTTTCTTTTTAGTTTGAGATTCAGATAAACTGTTTCTCATGGAAAATTATTTTATTATTTGACCGTGGCAACACTATTGTCACGGTTTTGTTTTGTGTAAATATTGTTAAATACTGATTAGAAATGGAGTCACTTCATAAATCAGGAAAGCCGAAAGTTCGATTGTCGTCTTTAGTTACGTTTCAGAATACAGAATCGTGCATCTCGGGAAATAAAATACATACAATTTGTGAAAGTGGTTTGTGCCCCAATAAACGCGAATGTTGGGGGCGAGGAACTGCTACATTTATGATTCTTGGTGATATCTGCACCCGCGCCTGTAAGTTTTGCGGAGTAAAAACAGGGAAACCTTTCCCTCCCGACATCAAAGAACAAATTCTTATTGCCGATACTATCAAAAATCTGAAACTAAAACATGTCGTTCTGACTTCTGTTGACAGAGATGATTTGCCCGATTATGGTGCACAATTTTGGATAGATACCATTAAAACCATAAGAACCCAAAATAACGGAATAACCATTGAAACTCTTATTCCTGATTTTAATGGAAATACTGCCTTACTCGATTTGTTTGTGCAATGTAAGCCCGAAATTGTTTCGCATAATATTGAAACCGTAAAATCATTAACTCCCGTCGTTCGTTCTGTTGCTACTTATGAAAGAAGCTTGTTCGTGTTGAATTATTTGTCGAAAAGGAATGTTCATACCAAATCGGGATTGATGCTTGGTTTAGGTGAACAAGAATCTGAGGTATACCAAACGCTCGACGATTTACGTGAAAACGATTGTAAAATAGTAACTATAGGACAGTATTATCAACCTTCAAAATCACATTTCCCTGTAAAAGAAATGATTCAGCCTTACATGTTCGATAAATATAAAGATTATGCAATAAAATTAGGATTTTCATTTGTCGAAAGTGGTCCATTGGTTCGTTCATCCTATCATGCTGAAATGCAAATAAAAGTTTCTTAAAAAAAACAATAATACTATTGAATATTATATCAATATTCGTAAATTTGACGGCATTTTAAGGATGCGATGATTTTAAATAATTAATTAATTTACAAACAAATACATTATTATGGCAATTAAAATTGGTATTAATGGTTTTGGTCGTATCGGACGTTTAGTGTTCCGTGCTGCTCAAGAAAGAAGCGATGTACAAATCGTTGCAGTTAACGATCCATTCTTAGATTTAGATTATTTAATTTACATGTTGAACTATGATACAGTTCACGGTAAATTCAAAGGAACTGCTGAAAACAAAGGTGGTAAACTTTTCGTTAACGGTAAAGAAGTTGCTTTCTTCGCAGAAAAAGATCCTGCTGCTATCGGTTGGGGTGCTGCTGGTGCTGAATACGTAGTAGAATCTACAGGTGTATTCACAACAACAGAAAAAGCATCTGCTCACTTAAAAGGTGGTGCAAAAAAAGTTGTTATCTCTGCTCCTTCTAACGATGCTCCAATGTTCGTTTGCGGTGTTAACTTAGATAAATATACAAAAGACATGGACGTAGTATCAAATGCTTCTTGTACTACAAACTGTTTAGCTCCATTAGCAAAAGTTATCAATGATAAATTTGGTATCGCTGAAGGTTTAATGACAACTGTTCACGCTGCTACTAACACTCAAAAAACTGTTGATGCTCCTTCTGCTAAAGATTGGAGAGGTGGTCGTTCAATCTTGAACAACATCATTCCTTCTTCTACAGGTGCTGCTAAAGCTGTAGGAAAAGTTATTCCTTCATTGAATGGAAAATTAACAGGTATGGCTTTCCGCGTACCAACTGCTGACGTTTCAGTTGTTGACTTAACAGTACGTCTTGAAAAAGCTGCTACTTATGATGAAATTAAAGCTGCTGTTAAAGCTGCTTCTGAAAATGAATTAAAAGGAATCCTTGGTTATACTGAAGATTCAGTAGTTTCTACTGATTTCGTAACTGATTCTCGTACTTCAATTTTCGATGCAAATGCTGGTATCGCTCTTAACGGAAACTTCGTTAAATTAGTAAGCTGGTATGACAACGAGTGGGGTTATTCAAATAAAGTTATCGATTTGATTGCTCATATGGATAAAGTAAAATAATTACTGACTCCTAAAAAATAGGAAAGGTCGTTAACGTTTGTTAACGACCTTTTTTATTGCATGGAGACGTGCTACGTATGTTGTAATTTTATTACATTAGCATTGTAAAACAAATGCTATGATTAAAAAGATTTACAAAGCTCACGAGTGGCAAATAATTGAAGAATCATTTGATGCTTCTGTTCACGAAATGTCGGAAAGTATATTCAGTATTGGAAACGGCCAAATGGGACAACGTGCCAATTTTGAAGAGCATTATTCGGGACATTCACTTCAGGGTAATTACATTGGAGGAGTTTATTATCCCGATAAAACGCGTGTCGGATGGTGGAAAAACGGATATCCTGAATATTTTGCAAAAGTTCTCAATGCACCATCGTGGATTGGAATCGACATCACTGTAGATGGAGAGCAACTCGATTTGGCAAAAAATAAAATACTGAGCTTTACTCGTACACTCGATATGCAGCGAGGAATATTGCAACGATCATTTTCGGTTGAGTTGTTGAATGGAACAGTTTTAACCATCGATACAGAACGATTTATTAGTTTGGTTCGAACAGAAATGGCTGCAATTAAATACTCAATAAAACCATCAAAAAAAAGCTTTATTGAAGTTTCATCATTTGTTGATTCAAACGTTAAAAATACCGATGCTAATTATGACGAAGTATTTTGGAATACACTTTCGAATGAAATTGATGATACCGATGGCGTAATATTAGCCGAAACGAAGAAAACATTTTTTACGATAGCTACCGGAATGTCTTCTGAAATTCATCTTGATTCGGTTAATCAATTACTGAATCCAATATCAAAACAAAAAAACGGCTATTTGTGTCATTTTTTTCCGGTAAATGTCGATCAATCGCAAACAATCACAGTTATTAAATATGCATCTGTAACAAGTTCATTAAACCATGAAAAAGGCTTGTTAGTTAAACGCTGTAAAGAAAATCTTGCTTCATGCAGAATCCTTGGGTATAATGCTTTGAAAGAAGAACATGTGGCTGCCTGGTTGTCGAAATGGGACGAAAGCGATATTAAAATAGAAGGAGATGTTGAAGCACAACAAGGTATTCGTTTTAATATATTTCAATTAAACCAAACCTATTCAGGCAACGATACTCGATTAAATATCGGACCGAAAGGTTTTACCGGTGAAAAATATGGAGGAAGCACTTATTGGGATACCGAAGCGTTTTGCCTTCCATTCTATATGAGTACAGCTCATCAGGATGTTGCGAAAAATTTGCTTCTTTATCGATACAAACAATTAGGAAAAGCGATAGAAAATGCTCAAAAGTTAGGATTTGCCGATGGTGCTGCTTTGTATCCAATGGTTACCATGAATGGCGAAGAATGTCATAATGAATGGGAAATAACCTTTGAAGAAATCCATCGTAACGGAGCAATTGCATTTGCTATTTTCGATTATGTTCGATATACCGGTGATGAAGATTATCTTATTAATTATGGGCTTGAGGTTTTAATTGCCATTTCGCGATTTTGGAAACAAAGAATTACATTTTCTGAAGCAAAGAAAAAATATGTGATGCTTGGTGTTACCGGACCCAATGAATATGAAAACAATGTAAATAATAACTGGTATACCAATAAATTAGCTTGTTGGACCTTGCAATATACCTATGAAACATTTGCAATGTTAAAACAAACGTCGGCTCAAAAACTCGATAAATTGACTCAAAAGTTGTCGTTTAACGAAAATGAATTAGCCGATTGGAAAAGTATCGTTACAAATATGTATTTCCCATTTAATGAGGAATTTGGTATCATACTTCAACAAGAAGGATATATGGATAAAGAGCAAATTCTTGTTTCAGATATTCCTGTAAATCAACGACCAATAAATCAACATTGGTCATGGGACAGAATTTTACGTTCATGCTTTATTAAACAAGCCGATGTAGTTCAGGGGTTGTATTGTTTAGAAGATCAATTTGATACGAGCACCATAGAAAAGAATTTTGCATTTTACGAAGCCCGAACAGTCCATGAATCATCACTATCGCCATGTATTCATTCCGTAGTCGCTTCAAAAATTAAAAATATCGATAAAGCCTACGAATTATATTTACGAACTGCACGACTCGATTTGGATGATTATAATCATGAAGCTCGCGAAGGACTTCATATTACCAGTATGTCTGGTTCTTGGTTAGCTATCGTGAAAGGATTTGCAGGAATGAGAATCAAATCAGATTTGCTTTATTTCGATCCAATTATTCCTAAACAATGGAAATCATATTCGTTTCGAATTTTGTTCCGAAATCATGTTCTTCAAGTGAAGGTTAACGCGATGCAAACCGAATTTTTGAATGAATCGGGAACCGATTTAACAATTAAACTAAAAGAACGCTTTGTATTAGTACCTGCACATCAGTCTGTTATTGAGATATTGTAAGAAAAAATAAAAAACATACAAAAAGATTTGACATTCTGTGATAAAAGGTTGTATCTTTGCATCACCAAAAACGATAAAAGATACACAAAGATATATCGCGGGATGGAGCAGTTGGTAGCTCGTTGGGCTCATAACCCAAAGGTCGTCGGTTCGAGTCCGGCTCCCGCAACTAAAAAAGGCTGATTAATATTAATCAGCCTTTTTTGTTTTTATCTTCAATCAAATCATTTTACTATATTTATTCCAGCTCGTTTTTTATTGCCTCTTCTCCATGTCTAATGAGCTTATAAACTATATTTTGTGTAAAAAAATAGAGTGAGTATCGAGGTGTTAATTTAGAATGATTATAAATAAACAAAAAAGTGGATGACTGTTCCGATAAAAAAACAAAAGGGATTAAATTTGCCGTGAAAAATAAATAAGTATCAATTAAACTATTCATTATGGCGAATGTATTTTCTTCAACCATTGGGAAAAAGCTGATAATGAGTCTCAGCGGACTCTTTCTTATCACGTTCCTACTGGTACATCTATCGGTGAATCTCACCATGTTGGTCAGTTCAGACCTTTACAATGAAGGATGTCACTTCATGGCAACCAATCCTTTTATTAAAATTATGGAACCAGTGTTAGCATTGGGCTTTTTTGTACACATTGTGTATGCATTAATTCTTACCCTTCGCAACATGAAATCGCGTCCGGTTGGTTATGCAGTAAAAAAAGACTGTAACAGCAGTACTTGGTCGTCTCGTAACATGTTAATATTAGGTGCATTCCTTGTGACTTTTATTCTTGTACACATGATGAATTTCTGGTGGAAAATGAAAATTTCAGGAGATATAGGAATGACAACAGTTAACGGAGTTGAAATGCATGACGGCTTTACACTTGTAACGTCATTGTTCCAAATATGGTGGTATGATGTTATTTACATTGCATCTTTCGTTTTCTTAGGATTACACTTAACTCACGGTTTTTGGTCAGCATTTCAAACCGTAGGTTTAAATAACAACAAATGGTATCCACGTTTAAAAACAATCGGAACCATTTATGCAATCATCGTTGTAGGTGGATTTACAATTATTCCCCTCTTTTTCTTATTACAATAATTTTAACTTTTTTAGATTATGAGTACATTAGATTCAAAGATACCTTCGGGGGATGTAACTAAGATATGGTCTGACTATAAAGCTCACCAAAATCTGGTTAACCCTGCAAATAAAAGAAAACTTGACGTTATCGTTGTAGGTTCGGGATTGGCTGGTGGTGCAGCTGCTGCTTCACTTGGTGAACTCGGATTCAATGTAAAATGTTTTTGTTATCAAGACAGCCCACGTCGTGCACACTCTATTGCAGCACAAGGTGGTATAAATGCTGCAAAAAACTATCCAAATGATGGTGACAGTATTTTCCGTTTGTTTTATGATACAATCAAAGGTGGAGACTATCGTGCACGCGAAGCAAACGTATATCGTTTGGCTGAAGTAAGTGGTGATATTATCGACCAATGTGTTGCTCAAGGTGTTCCTTTTGCTCGTGAATATGGCGGATTATTAGACAATCGTTCATTCGGTGGAGCACAAGTATCTCGTACCTTTTATGCAAAAGGTCAAACCGGACAGCAGCTATTATTAGGAGCTTACAGTGCACTTAATCGTCAAATTGCAAAAGGTACCGTTAAAATGTATAACCGTACTGAAATGATGGATATCGTTGTTGTTGATGGTCGTTGTCGTGGTATTGTTACTCGCGATTTAGTTACCGGAAAAATTGAAAGTCATTTCGGTCATGCAGTAATTCTTGGTACTGGTGGTTACGGAAACGTATTCTTCCTTTCAACCAATGCTATGGGATCGAATGGTAGTGCTGCAATGAAAGCATACAGAAAAGGAGCTTTCTTTGCAAACCCATGTTATGTACAAATTCACCCAACTTGTATTCCTGTTCATGGCGATTATCAATCGAAATTGACATTGATGTCAGAATCGCTTCGTAACGATGGTCGTGTATGGGTGCCTGCTAAAAAAGAAGATGCTGAAGCAATTCGTGCAGGCAAAAAGAAACCAACCGATATCGCTGAAGAAGATAGAGATTATTACTTAGAACGTCGTTATCCTGCTTTCGGAAACTTAGTACCTCGCGACGTAGCATCGCGTGCAGCAAAAGAACGTTGTGATGCAGGTTTTGGTGTTGGTTCCGGATTAGCTGTTTATCTTGATTTCAAATCATCAATCGAACGTTTAGGTGAGAAAGTAATTGAAGCACGCTATGGAAACTTATTCCAGATGTATGAAAAAATTGTTGACGAAAATCCTTATAAAACGCCAATGATGATTTATCCAGCGATACACTATACAATGGGTGGTCTTTGGGTTGATTATAACTTACAAACAACAATTCCCGGTTTATTTGCAGCTGGTGAAGCAAATTTCTCAGATCACGGAGCTAACCGTCTTGGAGCATCTGCTTTAATGCAAGGTTTAGCCGACGGATATTTTGTATTACCATACACAATTCAAAATTATCTTGCCGATCAAATTCGAGTACCTCGTATGAAAACAACCGATGCTGCATTCGTTGAAGCAGAAAAAACGGTTAAAGATCATATCCAAAAAATGATGAGCATAAAAGGAAAACGTTCTGTTGATTCAATTCACCGTGAATTGGGTATGCTTATGTGGGATAATGTAGGTATGGCTCGTAACAAAAAAGGTTTGGAAGAAGCTATTGAAAAAATCCAAAAAATCAAGAAAACATTCTGGACTGATGTTAGAATCCCTGGATCTGCTGATGAACTAAATGTGGAACTTGAGAAAGCAAATCGTGTTGCTGATTTTATCGAACTAGGCGAAATGATGGCTATCGATGCACTTCACCGTGAAGAATCATGTGGAGGTCACTTCCGTGAAGAATATCAAACTCCCGATGGAGAAGCTTTACGTCAAGATGACAAATTTGCATATGTAGCTGCTTGGGAATGTAAAGGTGACGGTAATAAACCAGAACTTCATAAAGAAGAATTGAAATTTACCGCTCTTGAGTTAAAGCAACGTAATTATAAATCATAGTTAGAATAGGTTTTATGACCGTCCCCAATGGGCGTGATTACTAAAATATTATAAAAGATGGAACATAATGGTATGAATCTCACACTAAAAGTGTGGCGTCAAAGAAGTCCAAAAGAAAAAGGACAATTCGAAACCTATCAAGTATCGAACATTTCAAAAGATTGTTCATTCCTTGAAATGATGGATATCCTTAACGAACAATTAGTTAATAACTCGCAAGAACCAGTTGCTTTTGACCATGATTGCCGTGAAGGTATTTGCGGTATGTGTAGTCTTTTCATCAACGGACGTGGTCATGGACCAGATGATGATGTTACAACATGTCAGCTTCACATGCGTAAATTTAATGATGGCGACACCATTACTATTGAACCTTGGCGTTCAGCTGCATTTCCCGTTATAAAAGATTTAATGGTTGACAGAAGTGCATTCGATAAAATTCTTCAGGCTGGTGGATTCGTATCGGTAAATACCGGTGGCGTTCCTGATGGAAATGCAATTCCAATTCCTAAAGATGATGCAGATGAAGCAATGGATGCTGCTAGTTGTATTGGTTGCGGATGTTGTGTCGCTACTTGTAAAAACGGTTCGGCAATGTTGTTCGTTTCTGCAAAAGTATCGCAATTGGCTCTTTTACCACAAGGTAGAGTTGAAGCTGCTCGTCGTGCAAAAAATATGGTTGAAACAATGGATAGCCTTGGCTTTGGATCTTGTACTAATACAGGTGCTTGCGAAGTTGAATGTCCAAAAAATATTTCAATTTCGAATATCGCTCGTCTCAACAGAGAATATCTTTGCGCTAAATTGCAAGACTAAGTAATTGAATATCGATAAAAAAGAAAGCCTGTTAAACTAAATTAACAGGCTTTTCTTTTTTCGTCAGGCAAAGAAAAATTATTTCGTTACTTCTCTGAAAATATCTTCGAGGCTTTGTTGTTGCTCGTGAAGGGAAAGAACCTGAATGTTGTTTTTTACGGCAAACTCAAATAACAATGGACGAATATCCAATTCTCCGCTTCCGGTAATTAACCATTTATTCATTTCAAGTAATTGTGCTTTTTCAACGCTTTGAAGTAGGGTGAGCTGCGATTCTTGTACTTGGTTCGAAAACTCTACAAACACTTGTTGTTGTGTGACTTTTGAATATGAAGAAACATTTTCCGATTTGTCATCAACTACAATACGTCCTTTATTAATAATTATGACCTTATGACAAATAGCCTCAACTTCTTGCATGATATGTGTTGACAAAAGAACCGTTTTTTCTTTACCAACATTTGCAATTAGATTCCGAATTTCGACAATTTGGTTTGGGTCGAGACCCGTTGTTGCTTCGTCAAGTATCAAAACTGAAGGATCGTGAATTAATGCAGAGGCCAAACCAACACGTTGACGATATCCTTTTGATAAGCTGCCAATTTTCTTTTTTTGTTCAAATCCAAGACCGGTAAGTTCTATCACGTTTTTTATTCTGTTATTGGTTTCTTTCCCAAGTTTGTGAACTCCTGCAACAAAAGAAAGATATTCGCACACGTACATGTCGAGATACAATGGATTATGCTCAGGCAAATAACCAATTTGTCTTTTAACATCAATTAAGTTTTTCGATAATTCCAAACCATTGACTTCAACATTGCCCGTGTAGTTACGGATAAATCCGGTAATGATTTTCATCGTAGTTGATTTTCCCGCACCATTGGGACCAATAAAACCAACAATTTCACCTTTATCAATTGCAAACGAAATATCGTTTACAGCCTTTTGTATACCGTATTCTTTGGTAAGGTTTTTTACTACTATCGACATTTTATGTAAATTTGCTCAAAATTACATTATTATTACATACTCAAAACAAGAAACATTGATTTAGTTTTGATGTAAATAAAATTGTTTGTTTGGACGAATTAGAGTCATATTTTAAAGCCGGAGTTGTTGAAGCTGGATGCGATGAAGCAGGACGAGGATGTCTGGCTGGTCCGGTATTTGGTGCTGCTGTGATATTGCCACCAGATTATAAAAATAAAAATTTGAATGATTCAAAAAAGCTAACCGACAAAAAACGATATATTTTACGTACCGAAATAGAAAAAGAAGCTTTAGCATGGGCTGTCGGAATTGTTGATCATACAATAATCGACAAAATAAATATTTTGAACGCATCAATCCTTTCAATGCAGCAGGCATTAGAAAAATTAACAATACAACCCGAATTTATTATCATCGATGGTAATCGGTTTAAACCCTACAAATCGGTACCTTTTGAGTGTATTGTCAAGGGCGATGGTAAGTATCTTTCAATAGCTGCAGCATCGATTCTTGCAAAGACTTATCGCGATGATTTTATGATAAATCTACATCAAGAATTTCCTCATTATGGATGGGACATAAATAAAGGATATCCAACTCAAAAACATCGCTCAGCCATTATAAAACATGGGATTTCACCACATCATCGACGTTCCTTTAATTTGTTGCAACAGTTTGAATTACAGTTTGATGAGTAAAATCTCACGTCCGGATTAGGCTGATTGCTACGAAAAAAAATCTCAAATATTTTTTCTGTTAATAAGTTGATTTTACCTTTTGTTATCCAAAAAGTAAAAATTAAAATATTATAAATTAAACGTATAGCATGTTTAAAACTCTTTAATAAGTATGAACTCATTTTCGTGTTCTGAAACAGGCAAACTTCTATTTTTATGGTATAAAATTTACGGCAGGAGTTAGAAGGATAAACATCAATAAATCAACCGTTAAACTTTTTGAAAATGTTTATAGAAGAAACTGAAATGGTAGCAAACGAAAAAAAAACAAAGATCTACACGTTTAATGAAGCATTCAAAGCATCGCTCGAATATTTTAAGGGTGATGACTTAGCAGCAAAAGTTTGGGTAACAAAGTATGCGTTGAAAGATTCACAAGGAAATATATACGAGCGTACTCCCGATGATATGCACAGACGAATTGCAAAAGAATTGGCTCGCATCGACAAAAAATATCCGAACCCAATGATGGAAGATGAATATTTTGATGTAATGAAAAACTTCAAATATATTGTTCCTCAAGGAAGTCCAATGGCAGGTATCGGAAATAATTTTCAGATTTCTTCTTTATCGAACTGTTTTGTTATCGGTCAAAAAAATCCTGCAGATTCGTATGGCGGAATTTTAAGAACAGACGAAGAACAAGTTCAACTTATGAAGCGCAGAGGTGGCGTGGGACATGACTTATCGCATTTGCGTCCGGCCGGAGCTGCTGTTAATAACAGTGCACTTTCTTCTACCGGTGTTGTTTCTTTCATGGAACGTTATTCTAATTCAACTCGCGAAGTGGCGCAAGACGGTCGTCGCGGAGCTTTGATGTTAAGTATTTCTATAAAACATCCTGATGCAGAGAAATTTATTGATGCAAAATTAGATAAAGGAAAAGTAACCGGAGCAAATATTTCGGTTAAGATTGATGATGATTTTATGAGAGCTGTTGTTGCAAATAAACCATATCGTCAACAATATCCTATCGATTCAGCACATCCAACCGTTGTAAAAGAAATTGATGCTCGTGCATTATGGGCAAAAATTGTTAAAAATGCCTGGACATCTGCAGAACCTGGAATTTTGTTCTGGGATACGATTATTCGTGAATCGTTGCCCGATTGTTATGCCGATTTCGGATTTAAAACCGTTTCGACAAATCCTTGTGGTGAAATTCCACTATGTCCATATGACAGCTGTCGTTTATTAGCATTGAATTTATATAGCTATGTAACTAATCCATTTACATCTCAAGCAAAATTCGATTTCGATTTGTTTAAAAAACATGCCAGTTATGCACAACGCATGATGGATAATATTATCGACTTAGAATTAGAGAAAGTTGATGCAATTATAAAAAAGATTGATTCAGATCCTGAAGATTTTGAAGTAAAACGCGTTGAACGCAATTTGTGGGAAAATATTAAACGCAAAGCAGAAGAAGGTCGTCGTACCGGAATAGGAATTACCAGCGAAGGAGATATGCTTGCAGCATTGAATCTTCGTTATGGTAGCGATAATGCAAATGATTTTTGTGTTGAAGTACACAAAACATTAGCAATTGCTGCTTATCGTGCATCAATGGAAATGGCAAAACAACGCGGACCGTTCAAAGTCTTTAATGCTGATAGAGAACGCAATAACCCGATGTTGCAGAGAATCAAAGCCGAAGACGAACAATTATATGCAGACATAATGTCATTTGGTCGTCGTAATATTGCTTTACTAACTGTTGCACCTACTGGTTCGGTAAGTTTACTTACCCAAACAACATCAGGTATTGAACCCGTTTTCTTGCCGGTTTATCGTCGTCGTCGCAAAGTAAATCCAAACGATGTTGACGTAAAAGTCACCTTTGTTGATGAAGTTGGCGATTCATGGGAAGAATACAATGTATTTCATCATAAATTCTTGGTTTGGGCAGAACAAAAAGGTATCGATATTTCTCAAATAGAAAAATGGCCTTTAGAAAAAATCGATGATTTAGTAAAAGAATCACCATATTACAAAGCAACGTCAAACGATATCGATTGGGCAAGTAAAGTGCAAATGCAAGGTGGTGTTCAAAAATGGGTCGATCATTCAATTAGTGTTACGGTCAATTTGCCCGAAAATGTATCGGAAAGCCTTGTTGATGAGCTATATGTAAAAGCTTGGTCGGTGGGTTGTAAAGGTGTTACCGTTTATCGTGATGGATCGCGTTCGGGAGTTTTGGTTTCGACCAAAGAAAAAACAGAAAACGAAAACCAAGAAAACGCCTCTGCATTTATTCCTTCAAAACGACCAAAAGAATTGGAAGCAGATGTTGTTCGTTTTATGAATAATAAAGAGCAATGGATTGCTTTTGTAGGAATGCTTGAAGGTCAACCATACGAAATCTTTACCGGTATTATTGATGAAGATGTATTGTATGTACCAAAATCAATTACTAAAGGTGTTATTGTGAAGAATAAAGGCGAAGATGGACAAAGCCGTTACGATTTCAGATATCTTGACAAACAAGGTTATAAAACGACTATCGAAGGCCTTTCTCGTTTATTCAATAAAGAATATTGGAACTATGCACGATTGATTTCCGGAGTATTACGTCACCGTATGCCAATTGAAAGTGTTGTAAATCTTGTATCATCGCTTCATCTCGATAATGATTCTATCAGTTCTTGGAGAACAGGAGTTGAGCGAGCATTAAAACAATATATCCCCGAAGGTACCAAAGTAACCGGAGGAAAAAAATGCAGCAGTTGTGGCAGTAATAATCTTGTATATCAAGAAGGTTGCCTAACATGCAAAAACTGTGGAATGTCTAAATGTGGTTAATTTAGTTAATATCTCTCTTTAGTTTGAGGGGGCTTTGCATTAGCGAGCTCCCTTTTTTTATTTTTTTTTATTTTTAATGTGAAAATTATAAAAAAACGTGTAGGTTTGTAGTATAATTTAATTTATTAAACTTTAAACTTAAAATTATGAGCGAGTTAGAAGATGATAGCTATGGAGAAAAAAAGAAAAGTTCTGTAGGCATACATATCTTTTATATAATAATTATTTTGCTATTAGGCGGTGCATTAGCATATTTATTTACTCAAAATAAGGAAGTTAAGCAAACTTTAACGATTTGTGATACATCTAAAAATAATTTGGTAAATGAACGTGAAATGATGATTCATAGCCTAGATTCAATAGCAGAGCAATTAACAATGGCAAATTCTAAAAATGGAGAATTAAGCTCTGAAATTCAAGCAAAACTAAATGAAATTGAAAGTTTAAAATCGAGAATTAGTTCAATGAGAGTTAATCTCGACTCGCTCAATTCGTATCGTCGTGAAATAGAATCGGTGCGAAAAGTTGCAATCAATTACATTCGTACAATTGATTCATTAGGTATTGCAAATAAGCAGCTTACCGACAAAAATAATGAATTAGCATCGAAGGTTGAAGAACAACAAAAAGTTGATGTAGAAAAGACAAAACAACTCGAAGATTTGTCGGGAAAAGTAGAGCGTGCAGCCGTGTTAAAAGCTGCAAACCTTACAATAACCGGAATCAATAGCAAAAGTAAACCAATCAATAAAGCTAAAAAAGTTGTGAAATTAAAAGCAAGTTTCACGATTGTGGAAAATGCCATTATTGATCCAGGTCAAAAAATGGTTTATTTGCGTGTTGTTCGTGCCGATGGCGTTTGTTTATCATCAGGTGAGAATAATACTTTCAAATTTGATAATCAAACTATTTTATATACTGAAAAAACAGAAATCGATTATCAAAATAAAGATTTGCCCGTTACCATTTATTATAATACAACCGACGACTTAACTTCTGGACTTTATACAATAGATTTATTCTGTGAGGGTAAAAGTTTGGGACAGGGACAAATAACCTTTCAATAAACTATAATTATTTGTCTATGAAAAAATTATTCATTTTACTGTCTATAGGTCTTTTATTAGGCGTTGCTTATAATACAATATCGTGTAAGAAAATAGCAGAGCACAGTATTCGAGTTAAAAATGACAGTTCAAAAGATTATTCAAGCATAACAATTGGTCCTATAACTTTTTCAAATGTAAAAGCAGCCTCAGTAACTGAATATCGATCGATTCCCGAAGGTGCATATTCGCTAAGTGGAGATGTAACGACAGGCGAATTTGATATAAGTGGAAATGGTAAACATAAGTGGAGTATCGTCATTTCGAATGGGAATCCTCAAAATACGATAGATCTAAAAGAAGATTAAATTTGAATAATTATTCCAAAAAAATACTATATTTGCATATCAAAAGTTGATAACGAAATGATTAAGAAATTATATATTGTGCTTGTGGTGGTCGTAGCAAATTTCTCGGAGAGAAAGGTGTAAAGATTTCATGTGCACAATGAAAACGCCGTTTCTCTCAAAAGGAAGCGGCGTTTTTCATTTTCATACTAATTTAAAATTTAAAATTCATAATTTAAGATTAACAAAATGGCATTTAAATTACGTAGTTCAAGTTCAACCCAAGGAAGGTTGATGGCAGGTGCCCGCAGTTTGTGGCGTGCCAATGGTATGACTGAAGAACAAATCGGTAAACCAATTATTGCAATCGTAAACTCATTTACACAGTTCGTTCCCGGACATGTGCATCTTCATAATATTGGTCAACAAGTTAAAGCCTTGGTTGAAAAAGAAGGTTTCTTTGCTGCTGAATTTAATACCATCGCTATCGACGACGGAATTGCAATGGGTCATGACGGAATGCTTTATTCATTGCCAAGTCGCGACCTGATTGCCGACAGTGTAGAATATATGTGCAACGCACACAAAGTAGACGCGATGGTTTGCATCAGCAACTGCGACAAGATTACTCCCGGAATGTTGATGGCTGCAATGCGTTTGAATATTCCTGCAATTTTTGTATCGGGCGGACCGATGGAAGCCGGTGTTATCCGCGACGAAAAATTCGACCTTATCGATGCGATGGTTATGGCATTAGATAAGGAAGTTGACGATGCTCGTCTTGATGCCGTTGAGAAAAATGCTTGCCCAACCTGTGGTTCTTGCTCGGGAATGTTTACCGCAAACTCTATGAATTGCTTGAATGAAGCACTTGGAATGGCATTACCCGGTAATGGAACTATCGTTGCTACACATGCCAATCGTACTGCATTATTCGAAAAAGCTGCTAAGAAAATCGTAGAAATCACAAAACGTTACTATTTTGATGGCGACGAGTCGGTTCTTCCTCGTTCTATTGCAAATCGCGCAGCATTTCTCAATGCTATGACCTTGGATATTGCTATGGGAGGTTCATCAAATACGGTTCTTCACCTTTTGGCAGTTGCTCAAGAAGCAGGAGCCGAATTTACCATGAAAGATATCGATATGCTTTCGCGTAAAGTGCCATGCGTTTGTAAAGTTGCTCCCAATACAAAGAAATATCACATCGAAGACGTTAATCGTGCCGGTGGAATCATGGGAATTCTTGGAGAATTGGACAGAAAAGGATTGCTCGATACCAGTGTAAGCCGTGCCGATGGAATCAGTTTAAAACAGGCATTAGACCAGTTCGATTTGATTCGTCCAACGGCTACTGCCGAAGCAAAAGAAATATACAGCAGTGCTCCTGCAGGCAAGAGAAACCTTGTACTTGGTTCGCAAAATGCGAAATTCCCATCGTTCGACCTCGACCGAGTTAATGGTTGTATTCGTTCGGTTGAAAATGCTTATACCAAAGATGGAGGATTGGCGGTATTGTTTGGCAATATCGCAAAAGGTGGCTGTATTGTTAAAACTGCCGGTGTTGACGAGTCGATATTCAAATTTACCGGAAATGCTCGCACCAGTCATTCTCAGGAAGAAGCTTGTCAGCAAATCATCAGCGGTTCAATTAAAGAAGGTGATGTTGTGGTAATCACGTACGAAGGACCAAAAGGTGGACCGGGAATGCAGGAAATGTTATATCCAACTTCGTATCTTAAATCGGTTCATCTGGGAACAAAATGTGCCTTGATTACCGACGGACGTTTCTCAGGCGGAACATCTGGTTTATCGGTAGGACATGTGAGTCCGGAAGCTGCAAGTGGCGGTGAGATAGCTCTTGTTCGTGATGGAGATAAAATCGAATTCGATATCCCGAATCGTTCGGTGAAACTATTAATCAGCGATGCCGAAATGGAAAAACGCCGTGCTGAAGAAGTGGCAAAAGGAAATGCAGCCTTTAAACCGAAACGCGACCGTAAGGTATCGAAAGCCCTTAAATTGTACGCTCAAAATGTTTCGAGTGCCGATTTAGGAGCTGTAAGGATTATAGAATAATAAATCATCACAATAATACGTAGGTCAAGCTGAGATTGTCGAAGTATATTAGTTTACATTATGCTTTTGACAAGCTCAGGTTGATCACCGTAATACATATCTGATAAATAAAAAATGTTACTGAACCTTCACATCGTCATTCTCGTGGCAGTCATCGTCCCAGATAGGGACTGTGAAGGAATTTGTGTGGGGTTACGTGCTCTGCGTATCTGGTGAAGATACTTTAACGTGAATAGTAACATTTAATAAAAAATCAATGCAACATATGTTTTCCGACCGTATTGCCGATGTGCCACGGTCATTCATCAGAGATATCTTAAAAATAGCTGTGCAAGATGATGTTATTTCGTTTGCCGGCGGTTTGCCAAACAGAAAACTATTTCCCGTAGAGCGTTTGCAGGAAGCCACCAATAAAGTTTTTACAAACTTTGGACGTCAGGCTTTGCAATATGCCGAATCGGAAGGTTTACCTCAATTGAGAAATTATATTTCCAACGAATATCGCAAGAAACAAGGCATCGAAGTTGACCCAAATAAAATACTCATCACAACTGGTTCACAACAAGGACTTGATTTACTTGCTAAAACAATTCTTAATGAAGGTGAAGATGTGGTACTTGAAGAACCTGGATACTTGGGAGCGATTCAGTCGTTTTCGGTTTTCAAAGCAAAATTTACGCAAGTAAAACTCAATCAGGACGGTATTGACTGCACTGCACTCGATAAGGCTTTAGAGCAAACACGAGCAAAACTTTTTTATTGCGTTCCAAATTTTCAGAATCCGTCGGGAATTTCATATAGTGCCGAGGTTCGCGAACGGGTGGCTAAAATCGTTGACCGCTATCATACTTTATTGATTGAAGATGATCCTTACGGTGAATTACGTTTTTCGGGAACGCCACAAGTATCGTTTGGTAAACTTCTGCCACATAAAACAGTGATGCTCGGAACATTTTCGAAAACCGTAGTTCCTGCATTTCGCTTAGGATGGATGGTGTTGCCCGATGCAATGTATGAACGGGTATTGGTAGCAAAACAAGCTGCCGACTTGCACACCAATTCGTTCTCGCAATATATCGTAGCTCAGTTTTTAAGCGATTATCCATTGAGTGAACATATCGAGAAAATTAAAAAGGTATATGGACAGCAATGTCGGGCAATGGTTGAAAGCATTCGCCAATATTTCCCCAAAGGAATTACGTTTACCGAACCCGAAGGAGGTATGTTTTTGTGGGTAACGCTACCCGATGGTATTTCGTCAATGGAATTATTCGAAATAGCAATGAAAAACAAAGTTGCTTTTGTTCCCGGAAATCCTTTTTATGCAGGTGAAAGGAATGTAAGCAGTCTTCGTCTAAATTTTTCCTGTGTTGATGAAGATTCCATCCGCGAAGGAATCAAACGCTTATCGATGTCGATTCATGAACTACTTGAGCGAAAAAACATTGAAACAGGCTCAAGCATTGATTGAATTGGCAGTATAGAAAAAAAATGTATTTTTGCAAAACATTAAATGTTTAGATTATATGTCAGAAAATAATAGAATTGCCGGAGGCGAAGCTGTATTACGATGCCTAATAGAAGAAGGCGTTGATACGATGTTTGGTTATCCCGGAGGGCAGATAATGCCATTTTACGATAATTTATTTCATTACACACATAAGATAAATCATATTCTAACACGTCATGAGCAGGGTGCAATACATATGGCTCAAGGTTATGCTCGTGTTACCAATAAAGTTGGCGTTTGTGTTGTAACTTCGGGTCCCGGAGCTACAAATATAGTAACCGGATTGGCCGATGCTATGATGGACTCAACTCCGGTTGTGGCAATAACAGGTCAGGTTCCTTCTGCATTGCTTGGTACCGATGCTTTTCAAGAAACAGATATTATTGGAATAACAATGCCAATAACAAAATGGAATTATCAGGTAACAAGTGCCGAAGAGGTACCGGCTGCCATAGCAAAAGCTTTTTATATTGCACGGACAGGTCGTCCAGGACCGGTTTTGATTGATATAACCAAAGATGCACAAGTTGCATTTATGGATTTTTCATATAAAAAATGTGAACATGTTCGTAGTTATTTCCCTTATCCTAAGGTTGATAATGAAAAAATAAAGCAAGCTGCAGCTTTAATTAATGGTGCAAAGAAACCATTGATTTTAGCAGGACATGGTGTTGCTCTTTCTGGAGCTCAGGCTGAATTAAAAGAATTGGCTCACAAGGCTCACATTCCGGTTGCAAACACCTTATTAGGGTTGCATACCATTGATGCTGAAGATGCTCATTATGTTGGAATGCTTGGAATGCATGGAAATTATGGTCCAAATATAAAAACCAATGAAGCCGACGTTATTATAGCAATAGGGTTGAGATTTGATGACCGAGTAACCGGTAATAAAGCAACATACGCAAAACAAGCGAAAATTATTCATATTGAAATAGATAAAGCCGAAATAGGTAAAATCACGACTCCTGCAATTGGTATCAATGCCGATGCAAAACAAGCCTTACAAGCTTTGATAAAAGAAATTAACGTAGCTCGTCACGATGACTGGTTTGCCGGATTCGACCAAGCTCATAAAATTGAGGAAGATAAAATCATTAACCGCGATTGTTTCCCAACTGAAGGAATGATAAAGATGGGAGAAGTGGTAAAAATGATCTCCGACAAAACCAAAGGTCAGGCTATTGTTTGTACCGATGTTGGTCAACAACAGATGGCTGCTGCTCGTTATTATGCTTTCAAAGACGGTTCTGAGTTTGTTACTTCGGGCGGTTTAGGAACAATGGGTTATGGATTGCCATCGGCAATTGGAGCAAAAGTTGGTCGACCCGAAAAGCAAGTTGTTGTATTCATTGGAGATGGAGGTTTCCAAATGACCATACAAGAATTGGGAACAATACGTCAATCGAAAATCCCGGTAAAAATTGTTATCCTTAACAACCATTTCTTAGGTATGGTTCGTCAATGGCAGGAACGTTTCTTTGATGAGCGTTATTCGTTTGTTGATATACCAAGTCCATCCTTTACAAAAATCGCCGAAGGATATGATATAAAATCGTTACATATCGAAAAACGTGAAGAATTGAATGCTGCATTAGACCAAATGCTGGCAAGTGAAGAAAGTTTCTTACTTGATATCAGAGTCGAAAAGAAAGAAAATATTCTTCCGATGATTGAGCCCGGACTTGGGGTTTCTGATATTAAATTAGAGTAATAACGCTAACGAAAGAATTGACATGGAAAAGAAACCATATACCATTGTAGTATTTACCGAAAATCAAATCGGGCTACTCAATCATGTGACTATTGTATTCACTCGTCGCAAAATTAATATCGAGAGTCTTACCGTATCGGAATCGCAAATAAAAGGCATTCATAGCTTTACCATCGTAATACATTCGACGGAAGAAGCTGTTGAAAAAATCGTTGGTCAGCTTGAGCGATTAGTTGAAGTGATGAAAGCATTTTATTATGAGGAAACAGAGCTTATATCGCAGGAAATTGCATTGTATAAGCTTCCTTCATCGGCAATTGAAAAAGGTGTTGATTTAGGGCGTTTCTTGCGAAATAATGATGCTCGTATCCTTGACATTCAAAAAGACTTTATTGTCATTGAAAAAACAGGGCTTTATGAAGAAACTCAGGATTTATTGGAAAAACTTCGTCCGTTTGGCATTCTTGAGTTTGTACGATCGGGTAGGGTTTGTATTACAAAACCTATGAAATCGCTTGAAGAATACATTGCCGAATTAGAACAAAACCACGAAAGTATTCTTTCTCTTTAAAATATAAAAAAGGCGGAATTTAACTTTCCGCCTTTTTTATGACTGTTTTTTTAAATCCTTCACGTTCCATATTTCCCCAACCTCCTTTGCCTCTCAGATAATCAATATTGCCTCTCACAGACCAATAAACGGTCAATGGGTGATAAAGAATTGGTTCTACAAATGCTGTAATAAAAAGCAGGAAGATGTCTTTTTTTCTGTTGTATCGGTGAAATGTTAACTCTTCGTAAAGCAATGCCCATGTGGAAAATGCCAACGCGAAAAAATACACGAAAAGAGTCATCAAAATGAAAAAATCCCAATTAACTTTGCCAAAGAATATTAAAAATGTGAGATAAATATAACCTCCAAATTCGATAAGTGGAGCCAACCATTCGAAGAAAAACCAATACGGATAACCAAGCATACCCATATTACCATACTTGCTGTTGAAGAATATTTTTTTATGGGTTCTTAGAGTGTCAATAGTGCCTCGTGTCCATCTGTTTCTTTGGTTACCCAATATTTTTAGTTTATTGGGAGACTCAGTCCAACATAATGGATCGGGTATATATTCAACTTTGTATTTTAATTTCCGTTCAGACATGTATCTTCTGATTTTTACCACCAATTCCATATCTTCGCCCACTGTATGACTATAACCTCCTGCTTTAACAACAATTTCTCGATCAAAAAGGCCCAGAGCTCCCGAAATGATGAGTAATCCATCGAGTTTTGTCCACGAAATACGTCCCATTAAAAAGGCTCTGGTGTATTCAAGCACTTGCATTCGTGGCAGAAATGATTTGGGAACACGTACTTCGAGGATTTGTCCGTCTTCAAACACACAGTCGTTTGCAATACGTATTACGCCACCGGTTGCGATGACTCTTCCATCACTCGATTCAATAAAAGGTTTAACAAGTTTTAATAATGCATCGGGTTCAATAATAGAATCGACATCGATACCGACGTAAAGCTTTTTTGTTGAGATATTAATTCCTGCATTTAATGCATCGGCCTTACCTCCATTGACTTTGTCGATTACCGTTAATTTTTTGTACTTTTTTGAACGTGAACGATATACGCCTATTATTTCTTTACACGGTGTTTGATAGTTGATTGCAAAATGTACTTTTTCAAGTTCGAATTCATTAATTACTTTTTCGAGAGTGTCGTCTTTACTTCCGTCATTTACAACTATCACATCAAAATTGTTGTAGTAAAGTGTTAATAAGGCTTTTACATTTTCAATGATGGTTTTTCCTTCGTTGTATGCCGGAGCAACAACCGAGATAGAAGGGCATAATGGGCTGGCAAGCATTACATTGTAATCAACATTTTTATTTTTCTTCATGTAAAAGAATAATGAATAAGCCGATATTATTGATAAAATAATGTAGGCCGCAAAAATGAGTATTGCAAAAATCAAAAATATGATATTGCAAATCAGATATATAAAGTGTAAAATCGTTTCCATAATTTAAATTCTATCGTCTAATACGTGATTGATGCAAGCCAAAAGGATTTCATCATCTTTTATGATATTTTGTTGTTCATAAAGTATTGATTCTCCGTGAATACCTGTGTTTTTTATTCCTTTACAACAAGCTAGTTTGCAAAAATAGTCTGGTTCTGTTTTCATTGTATTTATGAAAAAATCAATATTTGCGGGATTTCCAATCTTTGCCAAAGCTTCAAGTATTGCAATTTTAATGTCCATGTTGGCAGTTTGATATTTTGCTATTAAAGCAGGTTCTGTTTCTGGTTGTCCTAATGTTCCAAGTGCATAAATAGCAACCGATTGAATATTTTCGTTGGGGTGGTCAAGCATTTTTTGAACCATTTGTATGTTCTCTGTTACTTTGTTGATAGCTATCATGTTAAGGGCAAATTCAACAACGGTTTCGTTTTCGAGATTTAACCATAAGGCAAAGTCAGGTTGTTCAACTTCGTTTGAAAGTAAAAGTTCATGTACATTAACTTGTTCCCACACGGTGAACGGTTGTTTCAATGAGTCCATAAATGCAAATGGAACCATGGGTAATAGCCTGATTAATGCAAGCTGACTTTCTGTTCGAACAACTTTGTGTTTATGGTTTAAGAGGTTAATAATAATATCGTTACCATCTTTTATCCTCATTTGTGATAGTTCATGAATGCCTCTAATTCGTACTGACCAAAACGGACTTTTTAGTTTGTTGACTGATATTATATTATAATCCATTGCAAGATAGATATTTCGCAATTGTTTTAGAGATTCTCCCTTGAGTGAAAGACTCAATTTCATAATTTCATCGATGAATACGTTGGCGCAGAAGTTTGAGTTGTACGATTTAAAAACAGTAATTACTTCATTTATTGGCTTTTCATTATATAAATATTCATTGATTTCTTCCCAAAAAATAGAACGCAGATGGTTTCTTTCATTATCTCGAAGCAGCATTATAAACCTGATAATATATATAAGAATGATTATAACAATCATTGTTATAATAAAAAAAACGGTTAAGTAAATAAATGCTTTATTGAACGGATTTCGTGGCAAGTTTTGTTCAAATTGAGTGAATCGTTTGACAATAAAGTTACTGTGTTTGATACGTTGATAGCGTTGCTCAGCCGGATAATAATTCATATTATTCCGATCTTTCTGTGATGTTACAGTATGTCGTTGGCGTTCATTGTTGTTGGTATTTGCTTGAACATGAGTGTTTAATGTCAATAAAAGACCTGTCTGTAAAAATAATTTACAGCCAATACGAATGAGCTTCAATATGCTTCGGCTATGTTTCATAGCATTGAATATTCGGTTTAATATTAAAAAATCCGGTTCAGTTTTACCGGTCGTTGTTTTGTGTCGGTGTCTAAACGATGCTGTTTGCGAGTAATCGTTTTGTTCGTATTGATAGTTCGTTTGGGCTAAAAGGTTTTGTTATGTAATCGTCTGCTCCAAAATTAAATGCATCCATTACCGTGTCTTCTGCACCTACTTTCGAAAGTACGATGATTGGGGTTTTTAGTCCTAAATCTTTCCTAATATGTGTTATTACACCCAAACCATTAATAAAAGGTAATAAAAGATCGGTGATAACCAAATCAACCTGATTATTTGCATCAAGATAGTCTAAGGCTTGTCGGCCATCGGGGAATGGAATAACTTCATATCCTTCTTTCCCAAGCCGAAATTCTATTGTTTTAAGTATCATAGGGTCATCATCGCACACTAAAATTCTCATATCTTAACTAACCTTTTATTTATCGTATTGATTGTTCTTTGTATTCTTCTAATTCTTTTATTGCTGCAAAACACATTGTTTCAATTTTAGAGAACAATGTATGAAATTGCTCGGTATTGGTATTTGAAAATGCACTTTTTTCAATTATTTCCAGTTCTTTTGATGCCGCAATACCAAAAAAACGAGTTTGTGATGCAAATTTATGTGCTTCGTTGCCCAATTCTTCCAGCATTTGGTTCTCAATCAGTGTTCGCAAACGCTGCAGGGTTGATGGACATAAGTCTATATATGTTTGAATTAAATCATTTTCAAAATGAATATCTCCTCCCGATAGCGATTGCATGTATTCTAATTGAATTATGCTTTCTTGTTTTTCTGTTTTCTCCTGAATTTCTGATATGTTATTTTTATTCGGCAATACATTTTTTTCAATTATCGTTTTCAATTCAGTTATCGTAAACGGTTTTTTTAAAAAATCGTCAAACCCTTTTTTCTTTAGTTCTTCAACCATGCCAGTGTCAGAAAAAGCTGTCATAGCTAAAATTTTAATGTTTTTTTGAGGTTCCTCGAATGTTTCTCTGATAATTGCTGTTGCTTTTATGCCATCAATAATCGGAAGTTTTAAATCCATAAGAACAATATTGAACGACTTGTCTGTTTTGAGCTTTTCAAGAACTTGTTCGCCGTCAACAACAATTGTAAATGAATATCCCAATTCTTTCAATGAATGCTGTAATATAATATGATTAAATTCAGAATCTTCAGCTATCAAAATATGTGGTTCATTCATATCTGTTGTTCCCTTTTTACATCACGAATATAATTATTTTATTTGTAAATGTTTTTTCGATAATGTTTATTTTTTATTGTGAATGATTGTTTTATTAAATATAGATGTCATTAAAGGAATGTAATATTCCCAAAAAAACATGTCTTTTTCTGAATAATTGCGTTTATAAAATAATGGACTTAAAAAGTCAATATATTTTAGTTTCGAAAATGAAAAATGCGAAGGAAAATTGGAGAAATCGGCAGCAAAATGATAATATGTATAATCGCCGGTATGTTCAATAATTGCAGGGAAAGCCTTTGGTATTGAGTATTGTCTTAGGATAGAATCTCCGTTTTTGTTCGTATATAATCGAAATCGGGCAACAACGTTGTTTTGTTCCCCCGTTTGCATGATATAAAACCATGTTGGATAATGAATTTCGTCGGGAAGATTGTATTTTTGTATTGCATATTTCGACGATTGTATCATTGGAACTTCACGTTCAAGTTGCTTGCCTTTTTCCAAAACAAAGATTCGGTTATTGGTATCGACCATTACAATTCCCGAACGTTTATAGTTCCACCTTTTTTTGTATTGAAGCATATAGGCTTTGGTTATCCACTTGGGGATTTCTTTATTGATACTTGTATCGAGGCTAAAGAAAAATTTACCACACCATCCGGTCCAACGTATACCAAATTGTTTTTGATAAAGTCCCTGAATTTTATAGTTAATAAAGTGGGTTATAAAATTCCCTTCGGTGATGATGGGTTTTTGCTCATTTTTTAGGAGTGTGAGCATCGTATAATCATTGCCCGTAAATGTGTTGAACGGGTGTAAATAATCAGCTTGTTTTGTTGGAAATGGTGTTTTTGATGGAGCTTCGCAAGGCAGTTCTGTAAAATAGGCAAAATCGATATATTTTGTTTTTTTGTATAGTTCAGATTTGGTTGTTTTTACCGAATTAATTGAAAAGGCTATGTTTTTAACAGGCGCATATTCTTTAACCGATCGTTCCGGTAAAAAAGGGGTATTATCTGGTTTATAAAATTTATTATAGTTTAATATCCAATTCAAAGCTTGATGAAAAATGGCTTGTTTTTGAGGCACCCGTTTGTCGAAAATGGTAAAGCCGATGGGTCTTATTGTTTGCGAATTCCAAATAATCCAACTTACAATTGGTGCACAAACCAATAAAACAAGTATTCCTATAATAAATTTTCTGTTGAGCATATATGTGTCGTTTTCTCAAAGCAATATACTATTTATTGATTGAAAAATCAATAAAAAATTAAGAGTGAATTTTAATTCACTTAATTTAAAATATTATAATAAATATAGGGTAAGCCCCCAAATATTTGTCATTGCATAGTAATGAAAAAAGAATGTATGATGTATTTTATTAAAAACAAAACAGGTAAGGCGCCACCCTAGTCCTTGAAAAAAAGGCACAAAGTATTAT
>JACCEE011723258.1_pt1 | contig 30662 bp, 22 predicted proteins | sample 7449931 | NCBI WGS metagenome assembly JACCEE01 (sample SAMN15323457, study PRJNA562643) | freshwater metagenome | isolation source: river surface water | place: USA:Blue River Watershed | collected 2017-08-19 | reverse complement strand
GAATATGTTGTATATCTAGTTTCTTGTCCACACTCTTTACATAAAGGTTTTATTCCATGATAAACATACTGAATTGTATATTCTTTTGAAGTTAAATGGTGTACAGAACCAATATGATTACTTAACTTTTTACCATCTAAATCAACTTGACAAATTAAACATGTCATAATTACTCGACTTTATAATAATATTAAGACAAATTAAAGATATTTTATTATAATATAAAATTAATACCATTACAGCTAAAAATAAAAAAGGGCACCGAAGTGCCCAATTGCTTTTAAACATTATGAACAAACACTGCTCATCACTATTTCTAGCTTAGATGATGTTCATATCAAGACATGTTACAGTACCATAGAAATCAGCACGTACCATCTTCTTACCATAACGAGTCATTACACCCTTTCTAGGTGTGAAATCTTCTGGTGCAAAAATGGTTGGGGTAACGATTAGAGGTACATAAGGAGCATAGACAAAACCTGTTTCGAGGTAAGAACCACCCTTGTAACCAACAAGGATCTTATTTCTTGGGAAATATGGATCTTTGTAAACAGTGAAACGATTGCTCAAAGAACCAATCTTTTCAGCACCCATGGTGAAAGGTGTTGCAACTTGACCATCACCATCGATGGAATATGCTGGACGATAAAGAACAGAAGCTTCAAGTACAGTAGCTACATCTGGAGATACAATGATATAGTTTGCAGAACCACGAAGTGTCTTTCTATGAATTTCATTTGCAACGTCAATAATTGTTTCAATCAAAGTCTCATACCATTCACGTACAGTACCAGTAAATGCAGGACCAGGTTGAAGAAGATTATTAGCTGACGATCTTAGAATTTCAACACCACTTCTCTTATTTACAAACTTACCAGGAGCACGTGACCAGAAGAAGTTGGCACCTTGAGCTTGTGTCAAAAGATCATTCAAAATTTCACGATCAATTTCCAATGCAATTTGTTCAGAAAGAATTTGAGTCAATTCAACTTCAGCATCCAATGAATGATATGCATTAAGATCTTGCGCCAATTCTGGGGACCAACGAGCTCTTAACTTACGTGTTGATGTGGTCACTGGAATTGACTCAATCTTAATATCAATTTCTGGAATTACGGGATTTGGCAAACCAGCTGGATTTTGCAAATCAACAGCATCACGTACACCAAGATCAGATTCAAACCCTGGAATAACCAAAGTTTCAGCACTGCTATTATTAAATGTATCATTAATAATATAAGATACTGAACATTCTGTGGCCTTTGCAACAGCTGCGCCTGAAACAACACATAATACAACTGCATCTGCAGTATTAGTTTCAACAAATGGATTAGCTGTAAATACACCACCGACGCTAATTGTCCCAAGTTGATTTAATCTACGTACATTTAAAACAGCTCCTGATTGAACAGATTGTGGAATAGCTGCACAGTTAGCATGATTTGTAATTGCAATATCTTTAAATGCTGATAAATCAATATTTGTTAAACCACTCAAAGGAAGTGCAATAATTGTCCAATCTTGTCCACCTTCTTCAACAAAATCGATGATTTGTGAATCATATTGTAAAAGTTTCTTTGCCCCAGCACCTACAGAACCAGCAGCTGAATCATCAACAACAATGGCATTACCAGCGTTAGCAAAAGCGCCTGTTGCATCATTAGATAAAACCCATGCTGCTGTTTGTTTTTCTTTAACTTCATGAAGTTTTGAGAAGCCTGAGCCAACTAAATCATATTGACCACCTGTAGCGAGAGAGCCTGTGCGGATATCTTTACCTGTAGGATTGTTATAAATAGATTGACCTTTCTTATATGTGGTTGCAGCATCAGTGCCATCACCGCCAACATTTGAACCGTAGGTGTAATCTAGATAGAAGAGCAAACCGGAAGGAAGACTCATAGGTTGAATGGAAACGAGTTCATTAGCTACAAGGCCACCGAAAACACGACGGACGATGGGGAAAGCGATAGAGGTGAAACCTTTAACAGCATCGTTACCGAGGGTATTTGATTCGCGGAGGAGTTGTGAGGCTTGGTTTTCTAGAAGTTGAGACATATTTTCACGATTTACATCGTTGAGGCCTCTGAGAAGACCTGTACGTGCCCACTTTTCGACTAATCTTTTATTTTGTACACCGACGTGGCGTTGTCTGATGCCTTCGGTGAGTGATTGTAGTGTATAACTTGACATAATTTTTTATTTCTCCTGATGTTTTTTTCTTTTTAAAACTAAATATACTCTAGAATATCAGTTTTAAAACTTTTTTTCGTTCACTAATTCTTTTTTTATTTCTTGATACCAGCCAAGATTGCCCAGCGGTCTGTTTCAATTCTATTTTGTGCTGATTGTGCACTAGAAGTTGATCTGCTTGAACCACCGGCGATTCGGCGACTTGCGCTTTCGTTAAGAGAACCAGAACGACCTGTTCCCTTTGTTAAGCTCTTGCTAAGGCCTTCGAAAAGAAGTTGGGCTTCACGAAGGTTTTTAGCTTGATCTAAACTTTCAACAATATGACGTTGTTGTGAGTTTGTAAGATCACGATTTTGCATAAGTTTGTTAGCATACAATAACTTTGCATTGAACAAAGTCATTTCGCTAAGTTGATTTTTCATACCGGTTAATGCTTTTCTGTAATTTTGAACTTTACCTTCGAGCAATCTGGTTTGTCCGTTGCTATTGTAAGAGCGACCTTCTTTTAAACGTCCACCCTTTGAAGGAAAACTTCCTAAATTATCTACATTACCATTTAAGTCACTATCATCGAAATCCAAGAATGGTTCCCCTTCACTCTTAGCACCACCAAAATGAGAAATCATATCTTCAGCATCACCTTCACGAAGTTTCTTCATACGAGAAATTTCACGCTTCAACATGTTTTCATCAATTTCCAAGAAGACATCACCACCACGACGTTGAGATTCACCCTTAATAGACTTTGTCTTTGATTCGGTTCTTGGTTGTGTCTTTGGCTTTGTCTTTGACTTTGTCTTTGACTTTGATTTATCAGCTTCAAAGAAATAATCTGATTCTACTTGCATTTCGGGCAAATCATCTTCGCAATATTCTTCTTCTTCTAAACCATCATCTTCTTCTAAACCATCAGCTTCTGCAAACAAACGACCGCGACGTCTAGCCCATTCAGTCTTAGGACTTTTTTCTTCTTCTTCGTCGCCCATATCTTCCATACCTTCTTCATCGCCCATATCACCCATATCTTCTTCATCGCCCATATCTTCTTCGCCGCCACCTTCACCATTTAAAATTTTTTGAATTTGGTCTGCAACTCTTTTTAAGACTTCAGGGTCAGATTCTTGAAATTCAGAATTCATATCACTACCCATGTCCATATTTTGATCGTCCATATCAGGACTTTCATCATCTAAAGCAGGAACATCTGATAAATCGTCAGTTTCTTCTTCATCACCTTCAGCTTCAAAAAGACGTCTAGAACGACGTGCTAAGCTAGCATAATTTTCAGCTAAAATGTTATTTCTTCTTCTTGTCATTTGGTTTAACTCCTGCAACGCATTGCTAAATTGTAGTTTAATTTGGGTTTGATTTTTAATTATATCGTTACTGGCGATATTTTTTGAATTTTCAACTAATTTTAATAGTGTTTGATCAACTTTTTTAACAGTTTGGGCATTTACTTTATGGCTTTCAACCATTCTAAACATATTCTTCAAAGTTTTAATATCTTTTTCAAAAGAATTTACTTCGGCCTGAAGATTACGTTTTAAGACGTCTTTTGTTAACAAAATATTCAAAACTTTCTGGGTTGATTCATTTACATGACGATCTTCTTCATCAATCTGATCACTTTCCATTGAATAATTTTGTCCACACTCATCAACCTCTTCTTCATTTAAATCAATTTCACCTAAATTATCATAAGCACCAACAATATCATCATCTTGATCGTCTTGCTCTTGCATCTGAGGTTGATTATCATCAGATTCAGGCATGTCACCTTCATCTTCAAATAAACCCATTTGCTCATTAATTGTATTTTCAACAATCTTTTTTAATTTAGGAGACATTGTTTCTAAAAGTTGTTGCTTTGCACGTTCTTCAGCAGCAGCCCGAATAGCTTTTGCGTCATTTAACGCTTCATTAAATAAACTACTAGTCATGTCTGTTTCTTTCATTTAATCTTTTATTTATATTTATAAATTATTTATTAAATATGTATATAAAGTTATTTTTAATACTCAGAATCTTCAATTTCATCATCAAAGTCATCAATTTTATCATCAAAGTCATCAATTTCTTCGTCAGTTTCATTCAACTCATATGCCTTATCATCATAATGACCACCAAATCTCTTCATTTCCTTCGGCTCATCATCACTTTTAACATCAGATTTGTCAACTTTCTTCGCTGCAACACCAACTTTTGCCTTTGACGACTTTGACTTCGCACTTGATGTCCCTGAAATTGTATGCAACGACATCGGATCAACTTTTTGCCCATGATACGGCTTCTTACCAATTGTCTTTCCACCCTTTGATGACTTTGAAACAACCTTTTCAGACTTGTCACAATCTTTACACTCTTCACCCTTGTCTTCTTTTTTCACTTCACGTAATAAATGCTTAATAACAGCCTCTTTAATCATTTTTTTTAAAGTAACACTCTTAATCAAACTCATAATGTCTCATCTTTTTTTATTAATAATTATATATTACATTACACTTACAACTCAAACAAACTCAAACACTATTTATTCTTACTTTTTATTCTCTGCTCTCGATGTCGTCTTAAACCAATCGTATTTTTATCACGATTTTCCACAGAATTTGTAAATAATTCATACGTTGACCGACCAATTCCTTCTTCTTCACGTTGATTATCATCAATCACATGCGTAATCTCGCCCAAACTTTCATCTTCCAACGACGGCTGCTGTATCGGAGAAATACCATTCACCCACTTTGCAGGATTACCAGTTCTCTCACCTGAATGCTGCTGCATACCAAACCTAGACTGCCCATTACTACGATCTCTCACAATTCCACCACCAGCATTAAAATTATTACCCACAAAAGGCCCACCCTTACGACTACCCAAATTCTTCGCAGCAACCTGATTACCTATACCCAAAGAATTATACCCATACACACGAGCAATTGAATTTTCAGATAATATCATTTCATAAATATAACTACGCAAAATACTCTCACCAATCGGACCAACTGCACCAGCATAAGAACCGATACCGCCAGCTGTTGCCTGGTTTGTTTGCGCTTTAGGACCAATTCGGGATAATGAATCAACTGCACTACGAGCACCATCAATATTTGAAACAGGAATATTTATCTTTTTAATATCGTCATCTTCTTCATCTTCTTCAAAACGAGAAATAGGATCATCAAAAGGCCCTTTTTGAGCTGTCGAATATATGTCGCCTAAATCTTTTGCTCTTCCAATACCAGACTTACGTAAATAAGAATCAGGCCTCGAAGAAAATCCAGCACTTAAACTTGATCCAGATTGTGTTCCTGTGCCTAAACTCTGCATGCTTTTTATCCTTTATCTTTTTTGTTTAATAACATTTTCATTAATTTATTACTAATTTTGTGACGTGCTAGCTGCAGCCATTGGTTTATCACCTTTATATTCAGCAGTATTATCTGTTGAAACTGTATTTCCAGTTGGATCATTAATTGACTTACCTGCAACCTTATTCATTCTGTCAACTCCTGTATCGCCTTCAATATAATTTTTTGTAAAATATGTACCAATTGCTTCTTGAGCAGCAAAAGGTCTGTTTGAAATCGCGTATGTCGTACCAAAACCGCCTGTGCCTCTTTTAAGTTGAGGGTCTGTATTGTCAGGTCTGACTTCTAAAGAATTTGAAGACGGAACATTTAGATTTGCATGACCCCAAAATGGTTTATCATTTAGATCGTTATTATCAATAGGCGCATTAGAACCTACAGGGGCCGATTTGGCGTCAGGAGAACCTTTTTCACCCGCAGCATTAAGATTTTCAAAATTCATGCTCATTGGTTTATCACGATACAACCAGTTATAATTAGCATTACTTGTAAAATCTCCTGGTGATTCATTTCCGCCTTTTAAAACGTGAGGAACATTATTATTACCATTTTTATTACCATCTATCACTTTCGCAAACATATTATAGATGTCATTACTTGTTAATGCTTTTGTTTTATTATATCCTATAGCGCGTAATAAACCAGATCGGTCAATTTTTTCTGTGCTTTCATCTCTTTCAGCATAATCATAAAAAGGTGAATTTGGAAATAATTTAACTAAATTAGGTGAATTATTAATACCTTTTACACGACCTGGATCACCTTTAAAAAGTATTCTATAATTTGCGGCTTGACGATTTTGGCCGACAGCGTAAGTGCCTTTTTTCATAGTATGATACACTCCTAAATTTTTATTTTAATAATAAGTATATCACAAAAATTAAATAGTATTGTTAAAAAGAATGAAAAGAAAAAATTTTACTTAAGAGCCTTAAGAAGTTGTGATTTAAGTAATTCACGGGCTTCACGAAGTTTCATATATTGACTGAGTAATTCGGTTTCTTGTAGTTTCATAGCGTTATAATGATTAAATTTGGCTTCGAGTGTATTTGCGTAATCATCCGCTTTGACTTCACGTGCTTTTTTATGGGCATCTTCGGGTCGTTTTAATTGTAGTTCTAATGTTTCGACCAAACGTCTTTTTTCTTGCGCAATCATGCGACGTAAAACGTCATCTGTTAATCTTTTGGTTGACATATTATCTCCTATAAAATAAATGTTTATTGTTTTCTTAATAATTATTATTCTATATTAGATTTTAATAAATTTTTTTGATGTGCTTTTACTTTTTTGTAGGATTGGTGGGTCCAAAAGCTAAATTTTCCCAATTTGATGATACATGATCGTCAAATAAATCCATTGGATCATTTTCGGCAGCAATTTGCACTGCAAGATCATGTCCGCGTTGTAAGCCGAGATTAGAGCTTTCAGCTTTGGTTTGTTCTTGAAGCGTTGTTTTTGCTGTATCTGCAAAAATTGAAGCCATTAACGGATCATCAGTAATTGACTTGATTGTATTTTTACCGATTAAACCACTTTTTCCAGTTTGTGTAGATTTTTGTTTGGATAATTGTTCACCCATTTTATGCAAAGTTTTGGCTTCATACATGGATGTCAATGTTTGCTGACCACGATTTTGTGATTCATTGGTCTTGTGTTGCTTTTGAGGCGCTTGACTTGATTTAGTAAAAGGTGCTGATACCTGTCGAGCTGTTTGATTTTGTTTCGCAACTGAAACTGTATCTTCAATTTCTTCATCATCATGATTATCTGCGACATCTCTGTTAACTCGTGTATCAGATAATAATAAATTACCTAAACCTTCTTGCAGAATTTCAACAAGCGCTTCTTTAACTAATTCTTTTAAATCATCGTATCCTAATTTCATAATTACACTGAAAATCCATTCGCTGCTGTTTGATCTGGGAAATTTCTTGTTGGAACATTTGTTAAACCTGCTAAAATATAAACATATTGATCAACAGCAGCAACAGGTGGATTAGCTGCAACCACATTAGCAGAGTCAGCTCTAATATTCAATTTTTTGCATTTAAGTTCAAAACGAGTAGCAGTGTTAGCAGGAACAAAAAAAGACTTTTCATCACTAAATTGTGTGTCATCTTCATGAAAATTAATATAAACTTCTGAAGGTGATGTAATTGTAATCCAACGTGTTACACTTGGAAATACAATTTGTTTTGTAAGGGTAATAGCTGTTAAAACTTCTCTTTTTGCAAAGGGAATACCTGATTGTTGATATTCAGGTACAAAATTATGATTGGGTGAAGGCCATCTGTGGTTGTGTTCTTTAAGCGCCTCGGCTTGCATTTGTTGTTCGTTTGCCATTTTATTTCCAGTCTCCTATTTCATTAAAAATTCTATATAATCTATCACTTTTGTTAAAAAATGATGAGTTTATTTCATGTAATTGTCGTGAAGAAATTTCTTTACCCTCTTTCATCATAAAAGCTCCGGGTGTAGATGGTTCAGAGACGAAATCCCAACAGATTAATTGAAAATCGTCTTGGACAATTTGTAATTCACCTTGGGGTTGTGTTGAGCCTACACCTCGAGAAGAAATACCTAATGTGACACCGCTTTCGACTAAAGATTGTAGAATTTTACCTGATGGTGTGTTTAATATTTCAACTGTTCCGTAACAAACATTACCTTCCATATGCGCTTCACGAATAATATGTGAGGCATTCTTTAATTCAACAACTGAGGAATCTGGGTGATCTAATTCGCCTAGGGCTCGATTTTCCTTAATGAATTTTTGATAGTTACGTACTTCTCTTTCAAGAATTACACGTGGATAAACACGACCATTTTGATTGAGAGTGTCTGATTTTTGAAGAATACCTTTCATAATGAGAGGACCGCCTCCAATTTTAGCTTCTTGAATAATTTTTTTATCGTAATCAAAAGCTAGCCATTCAGTTAATAGTCGACTCATTTTTCTTCTCCTTTAAGTTCTTCATTTAGTTTACATAATGTTAAAAACTTTTTAACATTTTCTTCTGATAATTCGTTTGTATTGATTTTTTTAATTTTTGATTTGACTATGTCATATCGTTCAGAGAGAATTTGATTATCGCAATGGTATGATTCAAGCAATTTTGTTGTTTTTAATTTAATTTCTTCAAAAGTATCAATTAATTCTTGTTCATTTTCCAATGATTTACTTTCAACAAAAAGTTTGATAATTCTTTTTTGATCATTATTTAATAATTTATCATATTTTTTGTTGAATTTTTCATTCATCAGGCGAAAAGTTAATTCATCAACATCCGCTGGCACTAAATTTGTTTCTTCAACAATCACTTCAGGTTCTTTTGATGTCATCCATTCATGTAATTGTTTTTCATATTCAGTTGTGATTTGAAAGTCTGATTGTGTTCCTTTACGCCATTCGTTTAATAATGTTTGAACAGTGGCTAGAATTTTATAGTTTTTAATTTTGTTTTCAAAAATATTACCTTTACCAAATGAATAATTTAATTCTTTGATTAAGTGTGATTTTTCTCTTTCTAATATTTCATCTGAAAAATGTTTTTGACATGCTTTTTTGGCTTCTTGAATAATGCTGGTTGCTAAACTTGCGTCAATGCCGCGGGTTTGAATTAAAGCGTTAAAGAATTTTAATTCACGATGTAATTGTGATTCTTTTTTAAAGTTTTCCTTAATAATACCTTTTGACTTTAAAATGCCTTTTTCATCATTTTTAATCACACATTGGCACATATGATTTATTAGTTGTTCATATATGATGCCGACATTTCTTTTTTTATTGTGGCTTCTATTTTTCATTACACTCTAATCCTCTTGCTCATCTTCATTATCAATAATTATCATTTCTGCATCTTCGTTTAATAAATTCAAACTTTTATTTTTACTATTTGAAAATTTATATCCAAAGTTTCTATTCATTGAATCAAAAATCTTTTTCATTTGATTATCATTAGAAGGTTTTGCACTAACTGAAATAGGTTTACTATCAAATAAATCACTTGCACTCGGGGCTTTAGGTGTCAAACTTCGACTATCATCACCTGAATTATCCAGATATGTTGAACGATTATTTAACTTTGATGCCGATTTAATCGATTGACTTCCATCAACATCACGCATTCCATATGCTGCACTTGACCCATGTCCTTTTAATTTTTCATTTCTATATTTTTGAGGTTGGTGTGAAGGTTTAATTTTTGAATGTGTTTGAAAATCTTCCTCATTAAATCTATCCTCTTCGTCAAATTGACTCTGATCAAATAATAAATTTTCATCATCATCATCTTCTTCTGACAAAACAGTTCCTACTTTTACATCACTTGCAAACAAATCAGCTAAACCTCCGCCACCACCCGCCTCAGGCTCAGCGCCACCTTCCGGAGGAGGAGCACCACCACCCATCATATCTCCACCACCTTCTGCCCCACCTTGATCTAATTGATTATCTGCACTTCCTGGTAATGTAACAGCTTCAAGTTTAAGTCCCTCAAGCTTGTCTTTAATCTTTCCTCTCTTGATACGTGCAATTTCATCATCATTAAATTCCATAATATTCTTAGATACCCATTCAGAATCAACTAAACCTTCAGGCACCGATGATGCAATATCAAATTTTGTACGAATTAATTCAAGTTTTTGCTGTTGAGCAATACTGGATGGATTCGATAATTTAATTTCAAAATCCAACAAGTCTTCTTCACTATAACCATGTGAATATAAATGAATCATTGCTAGTTTGTTTAATTCAGCCAAAACTGTTTTTTGAATACGTTGAATAGTTCTGCTAAAACGAATATCTTCTTGCGCTAAAGTAGATTTACTACCAATTTCTTCATCATAACCTAGGTAAGCCTTTGGAATTTTAAGTGCAGCAAATAATTTCTTTTGAATATATTCAACATCTTCAATTGCTGATGTATTTTGACCACCCGCTAATGTATCGATACGAGTGCCTGTATCACCGCCACGAACGGGTAAGAAATAGTCTTCGTCAACTGATAATGGATTATATCTTAAATCGACTTTACCTGAAGTTTTATCAACAACTGTGTTTCTTTTTAGAGATGTTTGAGCTTGTTGTAGGTAATCTGCGATATTTTCAGGCGGAATATTACCAACATCAATATAAAAGACACGACGTTCAGGTGCACGAATGACACGATAAACTAACATGGCATCTTCAATTAAGATTAATTGACGCCAAATACGTCGAGCGCCTTCTAAAACAGAAGAGCCGTAAGGCAAGAATGCATCGTTACCTAATAATCTGAAGTGACTGATTTGCCAGTTTTCTAAAATTCTATTTCCTTGTGTAATCCAACGAAAGCGAACTGCGGCAGGATCTTCAGGGTCAAAGCCTTCTTCACGTTCAATTTCAGCGATTGGAATAGGAAAGACATTAATAACACCAAATTCAGGTGAAATATCGTTAAAGAGAAAGAAATCACCATATTTGCAGAGATTACGAACCCACATAACTAAATTAAATTCAACATTTAGAACATCATAAAATAGATTTTCAAGTAATTGTTTAATTTTACGATTTTCTGAGTAGATATGTAAGACTTTTCCGTTTGAGTCCGCTGATACTGTTTCTTCTGCGTAAATATCTAAGGCACTGGACAGTTCCGGGGTATTATGAACGATAATACTTTCAGTTGCATAATTTTTATAACCATCAACTGTTAAATCATATAAATCAATAATTCCATAATATTCTACTTTTTCAACTTTATGATTTGAAAAGTTTTTCGAAAAATCTTCAAAAGAATTAAATCCGTTTTCTTTTAATCGATTGATAATTTTGAATGTTGATTTATCTAATGCAGCCCCTAGTTCTTTGATTGTCATACCTTCTTTAAATTTATCACAAATAATTTGAAATGTTAATGATCGATCATATCTTGGATTTTTGTTTCCAGTATTATCATGACCATTATTTTTCCACTCCTGATTGTAAGCTTTTGCAAATGTTTCAAAAGAATTAAATCCTTTTTCTTTGATTCTTCTGTATATAACTGCAGGATCGCAATCAAGTCGACGACATAAATCATAAAGATTAAAGCCGTATGAATCACATAAGTTTAAAATTAAGCCATAGGTAATATCATGACGTTTTGCAGGATTATTTTGTTTCATGAATTCAGAATGTTTTTTCTTAAAATTTTCAATCCATTCTGAATTTGTTGAATAATCCCATTTCTTGCCATTTAAAATTTCAGCGTGATATTTTTTATGATCTTCTTCTGTCATAATTTGCAGATTTTCAGGTCTATTATCATTTTTAACAAAATTAATATGATGAATCACTTCGTTTTGTGATAATTTACGTTGAGCTGCCCAACTTGCAATTAATCGATGCTCGGCGATCCAACCATTTTTAAGTGTTGAATCTTCATAATTCATTGTATAAATCCAGTTGTAACCTTCATCTTGATTAAAGAAATTTTTACGATAAAAAGGCATCATTGACATACCTGGTTTTAAATCTTGTACTTCAATATAAGTGCCATCACGCATCATTAGACGATGATCCGCTGTTGCAATTAATGTTTTACCTGAATCAAAGGTAATTTTCCAAGCATGATCTGTTGTTGTTTTTCTAGCTTGTTTGCCTAAAGCTGGAACAATTTGCTTTTTTTCATGATCGTACGAATAAACAATAAAACTTTCATCAGCGGAATATTTTTTTGCTAACTCTTGAATTTCTATAAATCCATTAGGTGTAGCAATTAGTGTATCGCCTGAAACACATGATTCCATTTCACTGAAATCTGAATAACGAGCCATTCTATCATATGAACCATACGCAGAAATTGTAGAATTATACACGTCACTATGATTTTTCTTAAATAAATCCAAACTGCTAGGCGATCCACCTGTTTTCTTTTGATTAGCTTTTACTTTTTTTCGAACAGTTGGTCCTGAACGGAATAAATCAGTTAATCTTTTAAATAAACTATCTTCTTTTGCCATTTAATATTCCAAACGATTTTTGTAATTTTAATAATATAAATATTATACAAAGAAATATAAAAATTTACTTCTTTTTTTATCTAACTAACCAAGAAAAATCACCTAATGCACTAATTTTTTTAGATTGTCCTGTATCAATTATACTATCACTCATCGGCACAGGTAAAAATGGATTTATTTGTTTTGTTAACTGATTATTGTAATATGGACTTATCACAGTATCAGCTGATGATGTCTGATTAATCTTCATACCTTTTAATATTTCATTAGCTGTGGTTGATTCTGTTGACTTTAACTTCGATCCAAACTTATCAGCAACCCACATACCAATCGCACAGGATAATATAGCATCATCGTGGTGATCTTTCATTGCAACAGGTTTATTATTTAACCAAATAAATGTTTTGAACTCTTCATAAAGTCGTAGTGAATTTATTTCATAACGATGATTACGTACTGCTTCTTCTAAATTTGATAAAATCTTTGCACGACTCTCTTTCTGTGTGCTAAATCCAGCCTTCGCAATAAATTCAGATTTATCCATTGCATAAGTAAATTCATATTTCATTCTTTCATTTTCAAAATGAAAATTCTGATAACCTAAATCATTCAACTTCGATAAAACCATATAGCCATATGTATTATTTTCAGGACAAACTAAGGCTTTATTATAACGTCTTGCCCAATCATACACTAACTGTGAAAAATTATCAGGCGTTAATTTACCCTTATATTCAACATCAATTGATGAATTATCAACATCTATAATATGAAAAACACTTGAGTCTGATCCGTCACCTCTTGCAATATCAGCTGATAACACATACTTATGACCTTCTCTAGGATATCTCCACACCCAAACATCTTGATTAGGTCCTGTCATCTCAATTGGTGATCTTGTTCGACTTCTAACCCAATCAATCTCGGCGTTTTGAAAAAATGTATCACCAGATGCTGAAAAGTCACATAACAATTCTTGCGCGATTTGTTTTTGTGACATGTTTTTTGTTTCTTCTTCAAACCACTTCTCATCACGATCAGGATGCACATCCCAACTAAGTTTAATAGGATTAAAGACATTTGTTTTCTGTTCAGCGCCTAACCATAAATCATAATATTGACCACCAACGCCATTTGGTGTTGACAAGATAATTGCTCTACCACCTGTTGACAGTGTAGGATAGAGACCAGTCCATAATTCATCAAAGTTTCTAACAAAAGCAGCTTCGTCAATAATCAATAGAGACAAAGCTTCAGAACGACCTGCATCATCAGATGTAGGAATAGCTTTAATCGATGAACCATTTTTAAATACGACTTGTTGTTTATTATTAGCTGTAATAGGTGCAAATTGTACTAACCAAGGTGGTAAAGCTTCAATAGCGACTTTGACTTTTTTAACAAAGTTCTGAGCTACAGCTAATTTTGTAGCAATAATCAAAATGTTTTTATTTTTATAAAAAAGCGCCTGCCAAATTGAATATGCAGCAACAATTGTTGAAATACCTAATTGACGACTTTTTAAAATAATATTAAAACGATGTGTATTAAAATCATTTAAACAACGATCCTGAAAGTTATAAGTTTTAAAAGGTATTAAACCTTTTAAGGGGTGTTCGATCTTTAAATAAGTATTTATAAAATACGCAGGATCTTTTCCGCATTTAATTATTTCATTAATCTGTTGTTGTTTAATTGACATAAAATTTTACCATTAATCATTAATTTCAAATTGAATATTTAGAGAATATTTAATCACTCTTCTGGGTGACAATGATGAAGTTGAAATTGTTTCAAAAGAATCTGATTCATTACATTTGTTTGCTTTAAGTGTGCAGTTACAAAGATCTTTAAATGAAGATTTTAATGCTGTCAATCTGTCGGTAATTAATTGAACACCTTCATTTTTTAGATTATTTGTTTGCACATGTAAGCCTTGTTCACGCCCAAATTGCGCGATTGTTTGAAATGTCAAAGTTAATAAATTGCCTGATAATTTTGCGATCACTTTACGAGTACCGTCTGACGTGTTGCTAAACACATTATCTAAACATTGACCTAAGGCGTGTGAGTTTGTAATACTTTTCATTGTTTTATCTTTCGTTTATTTTATAATAATATATATCTATTTTTATTCTTTTACCAAACTTGACCAGTTGATTAGTTCACAGTTTTCACACATTTTATGTCGACGATATGATTCAACATCCTCAGTTCCACTAAATAAGTTGCCACACTTAGGACAATCAATAGGAATTTCTTCACAATCTTTTCGTTTAACAATACGAATATCTTGCGTCTCTATTTCCAGAAAATCTTTATCTAATACTTTCCATTTTTGATTACTCAAATCTAACATATGAATCACTTCCTACTTTTTCAATGTATATTGTATTATCAACAGCGTCTTTAACAGCATCAACGTGTGAGATAATCAGGATCGTCTTGAAAAATCTTTTAAAACTTTCTAATAATTTTATACACGAACCGATATTTGTATCATCTAAAGCGCCAAAACCTTCATCAATTATAAAAATATTTGATTTAGGTAAATTGCTAATATTGATTAAACCCACACGAATGGCCAAAGAAGTGATCATTTTTTCCATTCCTGATGCTGTTTCAATAATTCTACGCTGATCATGTTGATTTAAATAAATTTCCAAATCATCGTCATGTATTTCAATATCTACAGTAAAATCAACAATATCTGATAAGATTTCTTTAACCTCTTTGTTGAGTGAAGGCAACATTTCTTTTAATAATGTTGAAGGTAACCCCTTCTTAGATACACAGTTAATGAACAATTCATATATCTTCCATTGATTAATCAGTAATGTTTGTTTCTCTTCTTCTAACTGGCAATTTTCAATATTTTTTTGTAAATATACATTTTCACCACGTAAAGAAGACAAATTCGTATCAATAAAATCAATCTGACTTTTAATCAAATTTAGACTACTTTGATAACTTTTAATCAAATGTACATCGTCAGAATTGATTTGTTCATTTACTTTTTCAAATCTTTGATTTAATGTCTCTAACTTGTTTTGATTATCATCTATCTTTTGCTGAAATACATTTTTATTTTGTTGCAGCAAATTTAACTGCAATTCATTTTGAGTATTTTTAGATAAATGTTCGTAATATCTTTCAATTTTAACATTTACTTGACGATTTTCAATTTCATCAACAATTGATTTCAATTCAGTTATTGACTTTTCAAGTTGACTTATTTGATCTTCACTTTGTGTAATATTTTGAAAATCTTCATAAGCGTTTTTAATAAATCTACATGTTGGAAAACTATCACCACATGGAACACTCGATAACAATTTATGTGCATTTTTCTTCTTGTCAATTTCTTTTCGTAAATTTTCAAAATTTGTAACAGCCATTGTTAATTGCGCTTTAAGATTGATTAGTCTATCTCTGTCGTTTTCAAGTTCTGAAATATTAATAATTTCTTTCAACTTTAAAAACTTTTCAATTTTTGACTGAATCTCAATACAATCTGCCTCAAGTTTTTCAGTTTGTAATGTATCTTTAGCTATCATGTTTTTTACTAATTGTATTTCATCTTGCAGACTTTTTAACAAAGATAAATCATGATTCTTATTTTTAAGATTCTCAAGACACAATCTCACTTCAATTTCTTTTGTTTTTTCTTGATCAATTTTTACTTCAAGATCATAAATTTTTACAAGATTTTGATCAATTTTGGTTTGAGCTTGATTTTTTAATTCAAACCAGTTCTTTTCACTTGCAACCTTTAATCTTGTTTTTAAATCATTTGAATCTTCTTTCGCAATTTTCTGCAGCTCTTCAAAAATTTCAAGATTTAAAAACTTAGAAATAAAATGTTTTCTATTTCCGCTTTTTTCATTAATAAAAGCGTTAATATTACCTTGTGATGCGAAAGTTGTCATTAAAAACTCGTCTGCTGTTCCAATTAAATCTCGTAAGATCTTTTCAGTTTCACGTCGTTGTTCATCAGTCTCGTTCTTACTCGTGTCAATGTTCGTAAGTCTTTTTAATGATAACTCTGTTGGGGCATAAACCTCATTTTTTTTCTTATTCGTAACTTTTTTAGTACTTCTTTCGATTAAGTATTTATTATTGTTAACTTCAATTATTAATTTTGCCAAACAACTTTCTTTAGCATGATTAATAATATGTAAATTTTTCATAGATCCACGATCTGTAGCATTAAACAAAGTATACATTAATGCAGCAGTAATCGATGATTTTCCAATAGCATTTTTACCAAATATACCAACAACACCATTCATATTATCAAAATTTAAATGATTTCCTTCGCCATATGAAAAAATATTATCAAATTCAAGATTTTTAATTTGCCATTGATATGGTTTTCTTGATTGATCCTCAGACAAGTTTTGTAAATATTTATTAAATAGATTATTCACTTCTGCAATTTGATCACTTGTTACACTTTTATCGAAAAAATTACATAACATGCCTAATCTAATATCGTTATCCCAAATATTAAATTTTTTCTTTGTATCATCAATTAAAACTGCACTATTTTTAACACCATCGTGTTTAAAAATAACTTCAACAGCATTTTTTGTTGTTTTAAGATAATTTTGAATTAATTTGGTATTGTTAATATCTAACTTTTGTTTAGATTTTATTCTAAATCTTGAACAATTATCAAACTTTTCACATAAAACAATCGTCTTTTCAAATGTTTCCTGCCATTCAACAGTGACAAAAGGACTTGGGTTTTTTAACTCATAAAACGTTGATCGATAATCATTTTTTGAATTAATTTCCCAAAATAAAAATCCTTTACTTACACTCTCGCCATAATTTTGTTGAATTGTTGAACCTGAATACGCTATCTTCTTTTCAAAATCCAAATATTGCATCTTATGTATATCACCTAAAAACGCAAAATCATATTTTTCGAAAAAAGATAAATCAACTTCACCTTCCAATTCCCAATTAACATCCGTCAAACTTCCTCTAACTGCGCCATGGAATGTTGCAATATTAATCTGCCCCTCAACAGGTTTAACCTTTGACCAATTTTCATGATCAAAACACGAAAAAACACACCAATTAAAGCCTTTAACACCCGTCTCATAAACACCACTCTTCTTATATAAGAAAATTCTAGGATTATTTAAAGCTTCAACTATGGGTGTAATAGCATCTAATCGATCATGATTTTGAATTAAACCGTCATGATTTCCAAGCGTCACATGTGTTGGCGCAACTCGCGATAAACTTGTAAACCACCAACTTAAAATGTCAATTAACTCAGGCGAAATACCCTGCGTTTTAGTATGAACAATATCACCCCCTACGAAAATCACATCAGGCTTCATCTGTCGAGCTTGTTCAAAAAGTTGATTAAATACATTTCTATATTCATCATGTCTTGTTAATCCCCTAAAATGAACATCAGCAATATGAATACATTTAAAACTCATCTTGTCAACCTACTTTATTTGTGTGTTAAACTATATTTGAAATCTTACTTAATAATAAACTCTCATCATCTACTTTACATGCATTATTTAATAAATCTTGAAACATCTCAATCGTCATATCACCTACATCTTTCGCGCCTGACGTGTCAACAATTTTTACATCAACATCATAAGACATTAAATCCTCAGCAATTCTTATAGCTTTAACATAAGCATCGTTATCAAGTGCTAATACAATAGGTGTTTTATTTTCAACAATTCTTCTAAATAATAAACTATCAACTGGCAATGAACTACCCAACAAACATGTCGCATTATCATTTGTCTTTAACAAATCTAACGGCCCTTCAACCAACGTTAAAGGCAATCGCCAATCAATCAATAATTCATTAAAAATAATCGTCTTTTTAGATATTTCACAATTTTTATACTTCGTTGAATCACGTGTTGAAGCATCAATTTTTCGACATGTATAATAATTTAAAATGCCATTTTTATCAAACGACGGAATAATTAACATTCTATGAAAATTTGAATCACGAGAAACACCCAAACGAAGCATCCACATTTTATGTTCAGAACACCCTCTATTCAAAACATAATTCACAACATCCCTAATATCAGGATCTTTAGCATGAAGATTTAAGGCACAAAATTCAAAACGATTAGGCACTATAACAACCTGCTGCTCAACCTGCGTAACAACATCATCATACAAACCCTTTAAAATTTCTTGCCACTCTGCATTATCAAGATTTCTATTTTTATGAGGAAAAAATTTTAAACTCTCTTCATACTTTTGATAGTTAATCTTTTTAATCAACGAAGAAATACTATTACCCTTCGAATTACAAACCCAACAATGGTATATACCCTTGTCAACTTCAATAACCATTTTTAACTTATGATGATTATCATTTTTACAAAACGGACACCAAATCGCAATATCAGCTTTACCTTTCGGATGTCGATAATTTTGAACAAGATCTTTTATAAAGTTAAGCTTTTCTGTTGTTGTTTTCTGCATATTTTTTTGCTGCAATTTTTCCTATAACATAAGCATCAGCCATGTCATAACAGTAGACTTCGAAAATTTTGTTACCCACATTTTTACCTTTCGAAATAATTCGTGTCGGCCAATTAAATGCAGGCTCCTCTTTAGCAACCCAAGCAACAATCTGCTCCTTGGTATCGATTTCTCCAGATTTATCCAGCTTTATCCCCAGTGATTTTCGAGTCGACACGACATTATAATATAATGGCTCAACACAAAATATCTCATAAGCGATCTGGGATACAACACCATTAAATCTGGCTAACGTTGAAAGAGTTTGAGCTGATGAAAAACCCTTACGAAAAGATTGCGCACATTCTTCAACAGAAATCAAACTAACACATAAACCTTGCGAAAGCAACTCGCATTTTATATCCTGCAACCTAGCTCGAACATAATCAGCTTTTTTAAAGAAACTATCAATTTTACGTAAATCAATATTCCTTAAATCATATAAGGTATCATCATCATTAAAAACTGACACTCCAACTATGCTTGAAGATATATCTAATCCTAATATCATTTACTTTAACACCACTTTTTATTTATTATAATAAATAAAAAATTAATCTTTTACACACATTTATTTAACATTATAAATTTTATATCTTTTTCGAAGCCAACTAATAAACTTTAACCAAACTTTTTTCTCCTCTTTACTTCTATGCTGAAATACGAAAGAATTAACGTTATAAAAATTTTTAACAGTCAAATTATTTACTTTGTCACTTAACGATTTTTCAAAAACGTCAATTATATTTTCGACATCTTTATTTTCCGAATATTGTGCGGCAAATTTTCTTAAAAAATCGAAAAATGTTAGATTTGATTTTTTCTCTTTCTCTTTACAAAAGTAGTTATATATTTCAAATAAAGTTTTCGAAATCTTTATTTTAATTTCTCGTAAAGAAGGTTTTTTCGGTTTATTTAATGAATTTTGTAGATTATTTAAATTTTGAATAGCGGTATCAAAAGTGTTGATAAGTGCAGTACATGATTCAAAAATAGCAGGGACTCCAAGCGCAATTGGTTTTTTAATTGAATTATCTATTTTTTCATCTAATTTAGTTGACGCTTTCAAAAGTGAACAAACTTGTAATATATGTCTCCAATTTTCAAAAAATTGATCTGACTTATAATCTTCTTCTGCCGTAATAGTATCGCCAGTAATTACATAATCTGCTGAGTAGCTTATCTCTAAATTCCAACTTTTCCACATATCTTTAAAGTGATTATACAACTGTTGATATACAGCGTAAGATGTTATAATTTCAGGATTATATAAATCATTATCGATAATGATATAAATTATATTATCTTTTTTATGTTTATATAAATTTTTACAAATCGAACAAGATGTAGAAGATAACACGACTTTTTTATTTTTGTCTTGATCTTTAATTTTTGTTTCAATTAATTTAAAAATATTTTGAACTTTTGTAAGAATGTTTATAATATCTGAAATCGAATTTATTTGAATTTGCTCTCCCAACTCATTAATCTTATCTGCAATATTAAATGTTGTTGTATTATTAATCTCAATTGCAGTATCAGACTCATTTTCTTTTAATAATTTTTTAATATATTTTCTTAGTTCGTTTTCTTTTATTAACATGTTTAAAGACCTTATTTTATAATATTTATATATTCTTTTATTTTTAAAAATCCATTTTTAGTCTGATATTGTATCTATCATTTACTCTTTTGATTAATGGTTGTGCGAATTTTGCCTTGGCGACGATATTTAAGTTTTCATCATGTAAATTAACGCCTGTGATATAAACGAATTGATCTTCATCTAGGTCTGAAATGTTGTTTGATGGTTTTAATTTTTTATAGGTTAGATTGTTTGAAATGTTAAATCCGCCTTTTTCGATAGGGATATTGTATTCCATTAAAAATAAAGAGTGTTCTCCGTTGAGTTTAAAATGATAATTATTTTCGCCGAAGTTTGCTAATCCTGGGTGTAAAATATTGACAAGTCCGTCAAAGTAAAAAGTGTGGCCTACGTGTGCCCATGTAGCATGTTCTCCAAGACAATCTGCTCGATACATGAGTGATCGATTATCTTTTAATGTAATACTGACTGAACCGCATGTGCCATTTAAATCAACATCTTTTATTTCAATTGAACCCGGATTTATTTTTCCTGAATAGAATAAATTTGAGATATCAAACATCACAGAATGTGTTTCATTCATATCACCTTCAATTGAAAAATGCGAATTAAAAAGTTTATAAGCAATAACTTCAAGTGTTGTGTTATCTGTGAATTGTATTCTTTTGGCAGCATTAATTGAAGTTTCTGTTGAAGATAATGTATAGTTTTGATCGATATTTTTAAAGATAGAATTACATGTTAAATGTTTATAAGCTTGTATCGTTTGTTTAGTTTTTGTAAAAATTTGCGTTAAATTAGTGCTAGTAGTGATTTGACGATAATTAGTGCCTAAACATTTAAAAAATAAATTCTTGAGACCTAAAGTTTCATGTTTAGATTTTTCTAGAAAATATTGATGAATATTGTTTCGTGTAATTTCATTTGATCTTGAAGCTAATACGAAGTCATTTGTGAAGAGTGTGTTAGTTGAATCAAGCAGAAAATTTAAAATATTGGGATCTTTAAAAAATGTTTGAGGATTTTGATAGGTAAAATATGATGTATCTTTAAAAAGTTTATCGATTTTAATATAATGTGGATTATTTTTTATATAAAAATGTTCTTTAAAATTTGCAATTAATAATTGTATCTTCGATAAATTAAAAATATTCGTTAAATCTATTTTTGATTTGCCATTATCACATGGTAAAATAAAATTGTTTCTATAAATTAAATTATCAAACTGAAAGTTTTGCGATGATAATTTCGTATCTTCAAGAATTAAAGGTGTGCATGTTAATTGATTCATAATTGTCGAAACGTTTTTATCATATTTCCAAAAATCATTTGCCAACGATAATTTCATAATATTATACAGATTTTTTCTTGAAACATCAGTATCATTATATACATTGGTTGTTGTTGTCAATAATTCATTATATTCCTTACCATTCATTCCTAAGATAACAGGTAGACGTAATTGTGCGATATCTCTTACGAAGTGTTCAACAGATAATTCATGTCCGTATACTTTATGGGCAAAGTAAGGATTAACGATTGATTGATATGAAATATTTTGTCTTAAACCAATATTGACATATCCTTTTCGTTGTACAGTTTCGGATAGATAAATACATGGTAAATAAAAAATTAAATTTGCGTTTGTTGCTAAATTATTATCGCCGCCAAATGAGAAAGCTCGTAAAATATTAATAGATAAATCTTTGTTAAATATCATAATACCATAAAGCTCTGCATTTAAAGCTTGGGATTCTGTCGAATAATTTGGCGTATAGTTTTCTAATTTTGTCAATATTTTTGTATTAATATTCAGCAAATTTTGTTGTAAAGTTTGATTTTGCCAATTAACATCATTATTTATTTCGAAACTGTTTAAATGTAAATTTTGAAAATTATTTGCATTAAAAAAAGAAGTAATTAACTTCGATGCGTTAGCTGTTTCCCAAATACTTGTTTCGTCACTTAAACGATTACCAATTGAGAAGATTGAAGAGTATGTATTAAGAATTGATGTACTAGCGATTGTTGTATTAGTTTTTAGTTTTTTAAAAGATGTTTCATTTGAATCAACATACAATAATAAATCATCGGTATTTAAAATTATTGAAATATTATGCCATGTATTTAGAGATAAATTATATTGTGATTCAATTTTATTTGTAATTGTCTGATTATTATACAACTTTTTTGTATCACTACCAATAATACACCCTATTTTAAATTCGACAGGTTGTAACATTGAGTTCAAAACAGTTGTATCAGCAACTAAATAAACGCTAATTAAATTAGGAATATGCAAAATACAACCTGGATTATATTTTTTCTCTGGATTTGATGTTCTTTTTGGATTTATCCAAAAATTAATTGATAATTTATTGTTCTCAAAAGAGATATTAGAATTGTTTATTTTTGAATTATTATAAATTAAAATTGATTTATGCGTATTATTGTCAATTAGGTCTTTTTGGGCTTGTGTAAGATATTTTTGCGTTGATTGTAAATTAAAGAAATTAAAAGTATGATAGTTATAAATAGATTTATCAAATTGCTGATTATGAAATGATTCTTTTAGATATTCTTTTGATTTATATAAACTATTGACTATGTTCTTTTTAATAATGTAATTGCTAAATGGCGTTAATTCGCTAACTACTCTTTTAATTCCGAAATAATTTGAATTTAATTCAGGTAAATTCAAATTATTTGAGCGTTCATCTAATATAGGGTTATTAATATCTGATAAATTTACATCGTCAAAATAATCAAAAACATTTTGTGAATAATTATTATTCGCAATTATATTTTGTTCAGGCGTGTAAAGTGTATTACCTTTATGCTGTTTAACATTCTTTGTTTTATAAGAATAAATAGATAATAATCCTTTTGATGTATAACCAGCTAATGGATAGTTGTCAACAGAGAGACCGCGAGTATCATTGATATTATAAATTTGTAAATTGTCAGTTGTATATTCATTTTTTAATTTAAAAGAATTTTCGTTAAGAATTTTTATTTCTTCAAAATTTTTATTTGAATCATTTAATCCAATGATCGTCATTGCTGATATACCTTTTTTATTTTATTATAAATATTAAAAAATAAAAAGAGAAATAAAATTTAATAATCCAGTCTAACCCTAATCGTCAAATTATTACTTGGATTTTTCTCGACAGGTCTAGATAATTTTGCAACAGCTAATAAATTATTGCTAACATCGTATAATCCTACTGTTGTAATATAACTAAATGGTTGATCAGTTGTTGACGATACAACGTTAATCTTTCCTATCTCATCAACATAGGTTGGATTCGTGCTATAATTAAACTCATTTGTAGCTGCATTACAGAAGAAAATCGTCGAATTAATTATTGTTTCATTTTCAAAAGAAATACATGTTGTAGCATTATTCGCAAATCTTGACTTGCAAAAATGTCTAACAATATCATCAATTGTCGCTAACTGTAAAAATTGTTTTAAAGTTGTATCTGCACCAATTGTACCTAACGCTTTTTCACCTTGCAAGATGTTAGTTGGTGTTGAATTTTCATCGGTTTTAAAATTAACAGGTGCTGCATCTGTATCTGGGAATTGAATTACTCCCTGAATAAGTGTGTTTAAATCAAAAACTTTGTGAACATCAAGAACAATAACGCCTGCATCATAAAAAATTAATCCAACATCGACAGAAGTTGTGCTATCTAAGTACATTTTTAATGTTGCAACTTCACCTGATGTAGGTAAAACATTATATGTTACTGATGCGTTTGTATCTAAAATTATTACTTGATTTTCAACCCAGGTTGCGGAATCTTGTGTTGCTTGAGGTGTTAAAAATGATCTACCAATAAACTCGGTATCTGCATTAGGATTATTAAACAATGTCCCATCTTTAACGATTGTAGCAGAAGTATGATCTAAATCAGTATTGGTAGCAAGACGATTATATAACTTTAAGCCGAATGTGCCTTTTGCAATATTATCTCTTTTAAAAAGACGTTTAAAATTAATAAATAAAGCTTCATTAATTGGGTCTGCTGAGCTAGGTGTCTGATATGACATTTTAAAAGTGCTATTAGCATTACCTAGTAATGATTGTGCATATTGTTTATAAATATTAATTTTTTCTCTCATCATTAGTGATGTACCTGACGGGAAGAAATATTTACCTGAACTATCAATTGATTTATTTTGAATACTTGTTACAATTGTTGAACCTTGAATTTGTGAAGTACCATTAGTAACAACAGTTGTTGCGTATGTTCCAAATGTAATATCTAATAAAGCATTTGAACTCTGTAACGTATGATCTTGATCAAAAATTGTATTAAATAGTGAGCTAGTTACAGGAGTTGTGCTGCCTGTAAAAAAAGCTGCATATTTACGTCGATTTAAATCCGTTGCAAGATCGGCTGAAACAATATCAATTAATTGATTGAGTCTTGATTTATTATCTGTTATTTTATCTCGGGTATCAAATGTTTTTAATTTTGCTGGAGGCATATTCGTTTCTTTCTTAGCTTAATATAATTTTAATAGGAATAATAATTCTTGAACCTGATGAAGTGCCTGTTATTTCAACATATGTATCAATTGAACCTGTCACAACACCTGCATTATCAGTTAAAACACCAAATTTTTCAAAAGCAGGTCTGTCTAAATTTGAAATAATACCAATATTAAATGTTAAAAGTTGTCGACCTGCTAATGTAAAATCTTGCGGTGCATCTAATCTTGTTGATGCGGGTTGTGCAATATTTTTTAATTCATATGTCGCAATCAAATTTTCATCTAAATCAACAAAATTTTGTGAATTAATTTCGCCTGATGTATTGTAAATTGATAATAGTAAAGAATTAAATCTTACCTCAAAGTTTGTATCAATTAGATTTGTATCAATAGATGTTTCACCTGATTCTTTAGGAAGAGTTGACAAAACGTTGATCGTTTTAATATTTGTTGATGTGGAATTAACATTTAATTCAAGAGTAGCAGGATTAGAATAATCATTATTAATAACATTCATTCTATATACATTTAGCAAAGGAATATACAGAATTCTGACATTTGAGCTTGATAATGTGATATTATTATATTTTATTGCATGATTTTCATTTGTTTGAGCTTCAAAAATCGGAGTATTTTTTTCGATTTTTTCTTTGCCCATTGCTAAACCGTATTTTATAATATTTGAATAATCAACTTCATCATCACCAAAAGCAAATGCGTTTATTTGAAATGAACCATCATTTCTTGCTAATAATTCACGACCACGTTCAGTTAACACTGCATCGATGATAATAGAATTTGTTGTATGATCTAGAAAACCCATACTTACTTTTCCTTATAACTTTTTTATTAATTATATTGTTATGTTTTTTATATTAAAATATAATAATCATTTAATACATGTTTAAGATAATTTAAAACGAATATTCTTTGTTTCTAAGTCTGTCAAACGTGTCAAATTAAATTGATATTCATTACTAGTCTGAAATATCTTTTTAGACGGCTGATTTGAATTAGGAATATTCAATTCAAATAAATCAGGTGTGAAGTAAATTGAAATATTCTGTTTGTTTAAAAAGTTAGGTGTAAAATCAAATAGAATATCGTCATTATTAAATAACTGTGTTTTGCGTTGTACGTAAAGATTAGGGTATGTCCTAGGGGCATTTTGATCACTAACATGATCAACAATTAAAGCGTTATACACAGTTGAATATCTTACTCCGATCTGATTCGAATAATTAGATACCATGCCATGAGCATCAATTGAACAAATTGAATATATGTAAGCTTCCTTATCGACGTCAATATCTTCATCAACATATGAATACATTTGATTAGACATTGTTTTTGAGTTAGAAATATAAATTAAGTTGGGATTATTTCCAAAATTGTCAGCATTTATAAAATAACCGAATTCTGAAATTTCTTTCATTAACATTACTTTTATTAAAGAAAAAGCTTCTGTCAAAGATTTTCTTCGATATATTTGAAATCCTATAACATCTCTTTGTGGATTTGTAGGATGATCCCATTTTAATTCAACTGATTTCACACTCTTACGACGAGTATTAACATGAAAACCGTTAGGCGGTTCAGGTGCAAAATAATCATAACAAAAAATTTTCTTTGTTCTATAAGAGTGTGTAGATAACATGTTAAAAGTTATTACAGGAATATTTTCTAAATTAACTACGCCATTGTGTTTATACAAACTTAATAAAAAAACAGGTGATACTTCATACGCATATGTTCCTGAATATCTAATTAAACCATCATATAGAGTGATATCATTAACGTTGTCAAGATTATTAATGTCAACATAAACAAACTGTGAACCAGCTTTTATATCTGTGAAAGCATTATTATTTCTACCACCCAATGATGTGTTTTTTGTAATAATAAAACCTATAAATGCAACGCCTGTTTGTTCTCTCATTTTTATTTCATTTTCAAAAGGTGGAATGAAATAAAAATGATTTAATTTTTCAAACAACAAAGTTTGATCATGTTCAGTAGATATTTGAAGTTCAGGATCTGGTCTTCTATTCATAATATCTGTAATACCATATGCGTAATTAACTTCAAATATCTTTGAATTATAATTTGAAGAGATCTTTTGATTTGAAGTATTTGAAAAAGAAGAAAAAAATTCAAGATTTTTTATGTCAAAATTATATAAATTATTTGTTTTATTTAGCATTATGTCATAAAAATAATCTTTTGACAGATTTGTATTACGAAAGAATTTTTGAGTTGAAAAATTAATCATATCGTGATCGGGATTGATTTGATCAAAAGCGTCAATAATATTTTTTCTATCTTTTTGATCGCGATTTGAAACGATAGAAATAAATTTATCATCTAAACTGTTGGTTAATGCTGAATTATTAAAGTATTTTTCGAGTGTTAGTGGTCGTGATGAAGTTTCATCAAATGTTTTATATAAATTTTTATTCTGATATTTTTTTATTTGTTCTATCACTTTTTCATCAATTACATTTAAAAAAGAAAAATTGCTGTCAAACTTAAAACGAGTTTTAAATTCAGAAATATCAATTGTTATTTTGTTATACATATTTAAATTGATATTTGTATTTTTTAAATTAATATCCGAATCATTAACGGGATATTTATCTTCTAACGTTTCATCATAGTAAGCATATTCAAAATTAACATCAATATTAAATTTTGGAATATCATAGTTAACGATGTCAGTTATTTTGTTATTACTCATTTTATAAACGCAACCTTAATATATTTTTATAAATTTATTATAATATAATTATATTATTTTAAAATTGTAGTAGAAATTCTATATGAAACATTCTTAGGTATATACAAGGTATTATCTGATTTTTTATAAACTCGATAATAATCAATTTTTTCATTATCTATTGTAAAATCAGTCAATAGACGTAAAATATAATTGGGTTCTGTCATTATTTCATCGTAATAAATACCGTCTTGATTTATTTTTATAAATTCTAGTTCAGGAGATACTGGCACAAAATCTCTAACACCAGATCCTTTAAATCCTGCAACAATAAAATCTTTTGGATTAACAGCTATATTTACTATTTTTTCAAAGCTGTTTAAGTTACCTAACAATAACATATTTTCGTGCATTAATGCTTTTGAGAAATCTGATAAAAATTTCAGAAAAACATTAATGTTGTGTTTTTCTGAAATTAATACTTTGTACACTACTTTACCCTTAATCAAAATTGAATTTTTATTAATTAACGCATCAACTTCTTCTTTGGTAAAATCGTAATTATTAAAATTCGTAATATTTCCAATGTATATATCGTATATTTCTTTTAATATATATTTGCCTAGCAAAGCGTCTCTTTGTAAAAATGTAATGTTGCTACCTTCTACATCATTAAATGAAAAATCAGTTGTTGGTTCAAAACCTGATATTAATTTAATCATTTTTTGTAATTTAAAACTAATTCTCTGATTGTGAATACATCTTTTTAACATTTCTAAGGCTGCTTTTCCTATTTTTTCTGCTTCTAGTATTTGTGTTGTATTTCCAAATTGATTATATCTATTAAAGTGACTAACAATTTTTTTTGTAACATTTACAATCCCTATTCTATTGACAATATATGCTGTATCATTATGAAAATCAATTGGGTTTATTATAGATTTAAAACTTGCTTGATCAATATCTATATACGTTTTAGAATTAATATTATTTTTAAAATTTGGATACTGATTTGCAGTATCGCCGCCTCTTTGATCATTTTTTTTAATTAACGCATCTTTAAAGTTATTACTTTTAGCGTTTGTTTTCAGTATAGATTCAGATTCTCTATTTGTATTAAAAATTTTGAGAGGTATACTTTCGTCATTGTATAGTTCAAAAAATGTCAAAGGGTTTATAACTTTGTCAGATAATAAATTATTGTATTTTAGAACAATATTATCAGGATTTTCGAGAGAAGCATGAAATTCAAATATTTTCGGTTCCCAAACTATTTCAGGAAAATCATGATCAATTAACTCAACTTTTACTGATAATATATCGTCCATATCAAATTTGACATTATCTTCATTTTTAAACCCAACAGTAAAAATATGGGATCCATTTAAAAATTTTGATTGGGTTGCAACAGTGTTGTTGTTAGGACTGTAATGATAAATATTGTTAACTCTTGGATAAAAATCGTTTTGATTCTTTTTCAAAAAATAATCATCAAAATAGTTAAAAAACAATTCTGAATTGCTATCATTTTCATCATTTTTAATTATTTTTTCTATTAATACATCCCGATTTGAGTCTGTACTTTGATTTTGTGTTATAGCTTTTCGTAAATCTTGACATAGATCTACAATATTTTGTGTCATTTTATACTTTTGAAGATATTGAAAATATAGGTTTTTAATTTTTGTATTATTTTGATTAAAATATAAAATCTTACTAAATTTTTCGTTGTTTTTATTTAGTGATTTATTTTTAACTTCATTGATAGCTGAGACTAGACCTCTATCAAGACCTGACTGTGCTATATTTTCTGCTCTTGAATCTAATTGATTTGATACTTTTCTTATTTGATTTATAACTGTTGCAAAACTCTTAAAACTATTAAAAAAATCGCCTTTAAAGAATATTAAATAATCGAATAACATGCTTAAAGACACATCATTAATTAATAAGCCTAAAACAATATGATGGTACCATGATTCATTAATATCGATAAAATTAATATTATCAATTTTTGTACTTTGAATTCTTTCTGGTTTTATAGCGCTATATAATTGTGATAAACCTAAATTATTTGACTCTGCAGTTTCAATATTATTTGATCCGTAATATTTTTGATTACCTTGATTTGTAATTGTGTAATCGTAATTCTTAAAAATATAACTTTTATGAATAAGTGAATTAAAAACTTTAGAAGGAGTTATAAACTTTATTTTTTTAGAAGGGTCTTCAAATTTTATAATATCACGCAGATTTTCTTTTATCTCAAGGTATACATTATTGGAAAAATCGTTTTCTTGATAAATTAAATTAAAAGTATTAAGATTTACAGTATTTCGATCTAATATTATACCACTCAAATTGGTATAATTTCTGTATATTAATTTGTCGCGGGAAGCAAAGATTCTGAAAGAATCACCGTCATCATATGATGCGCTAACTGTTTTATTATATGTTAAATCAAATAATTCAAAAATATTAATATTACTATCAAGAATAGATATATATTCAGCTAAACTGATTGTTGCTATTTGAGAATTAGGATCACGATAATACATTTCATGATATGAAGAAAAAACATCAGTCGTTACTTGCGTGAAAACATTTTGTGGGTTCACTTTAGTTTGTTGAATGTTTTGAGAAAGTAAATGACGTAATATATTGATTGAAAGTTTTCTCGAGTTTTCATTTTCTAAATCAAAAAAGATTTCATTAAATAAGTACAACATTTTTTTTAATGAAATATTGT
>JACCEE011399102.1_pt1 | contig 30667 bp, 23 predicted proteins | sample 7449931 | NCBI WGS metagenome assembly JACCEE01 (sample SAMN15323457, study PRJNA562643) | freshwater metagenome | isolation source: river surface water | place: USA:Blue River Watershed | collected 2017-08-19 | reverse complement strand
TCATAATACGATGAAGTATTTGAAAAACCAGAATTTGAAAAAGAAAATAGTATTAAAGAAGAAAAAAATGTATTAAGTATATGTAATATGCCAAAATCTGAAATGAAAAAAGTTTCAGAATATTTATATGGAACAGCATATTAATATAATTTTTATTATTCAAAAAACACTTTAAATTGTGGTCAAAAATTAATTAAGGATAAATGGGAATTAAATAAAACACAATGTTAATAAAAATTCTTTGATATTATTTTTATTAATTAATGTAGTCATATGAATTAATATAAAACAAAATACAGTGGCGATAAAGGCGACTAATTTAGTATTTTATAACTTGAAACAATTAAAAATGCTGCAAATTTATTAAATAAAAATGGATTACTTGTTATTAAAGTTGATAAACCTGTAAATGTTGTATCTTCTGATAATACTCTTATATATTAAGAAGAAAAAAATATGGATTTTATGCGTAGGCATAATTATATATTTTATGACATATAGGCACCATATTTTATATTCAAAAAAGCTTTTGAATTTATTAATGATGAACCAAAACTCAGTGATGGTTTATTGACTAAAAATGTTTTTTATTAATCACTTGTATGAATCATATTAATCAATGTTATTTATTTTTTAAATATAATTTTATATAATTTTATATATATGTTTATAATGCTTCGATTTCAATTTAATTGTTATGTATATTATTCTAAAATTCGTAATTTACTTTAAGTTTATCAATATGTTATTCAGAAGAATGTTTAAAATTATTTTCAGATTATTCATTTTAAATTTTTTATTATGTCATTTAATGACCATTTACGCGAATAATTATATGTGGTTATTTAAAATCATTTATATATGAAACTTCATTTGGAAATCTAATATCACTAATTACAAAAGCATCATAGCCTTTTAAATTGAATAATTATCTTTAAGCTTCTAAATATTTTATCCATATTTTATCATCTTGTTTTCTACCAACCTCTGTCCCTTCATATTATAATATTTATCTTGTTTATTCTGTTTTATATTCTAATTATTCCATATCAATATTATATTTATATGATACTTATATTTTAAGTTAATCTGCAAAACCTAATTTTATAGGGTTAAATTACATTTTTTTTAATAATGGTATTATTATATTATTGGCAACCCAATCTTTTCCTGCACCCATATTTCCACAAAGTCCTATTATAATCATTTTGTCAAATATACTTTATATTTAGTATTATTTTTTTCATAAAATGTACATATATTAATTTTTCAATTTTTTCAATTTTTTCAATTTTTTCAATTACTTTATTTTTGAATTTCTGATTATAATTATTTTTTCATTTACATTTATACCTGAGACCTTAGTGGTTTTTTTAACCAAGGATTATATTTGTTTTTATTTTTTTATTATTAAATCTAATATTCTTGTTCTAATTCTTATAATTTTGAATTTATTTAATCTTAAAATGTTTTATGTTTTTAAATATTTGTTGTTATGATTTTAGTTTGTTATAATTTATTAACATTTTAAATATTATTTATGTCAAAAAATGTTTATTTCATTTTTAATAATTAATCAGTATAATTCATACCATAGTATAATTTTTAAATACGGTTTAATTCTTATTTTGTTTATTCTATAATATTTTTAGTTTAACTGTATTATTTTTCAATCACTTATTAATATTCCTTTGTAGAATTGTCAGTTAATGTATTTAATAAATTTTATATTTAATTATTTTGTTATTATAATTAATATAAATCTTTCATTAATTTATAATATTAATCTTTATATTTTTTTTTAATATCATATAAATTTATTTTTTAATTAAAATTATTATATTATTATTTAAATTATTCAGATTACTATAATAATTCTGTTTCCAATTCATTTACAATTTATTCTTAATTTTTTGTTTTATTATTATCATAATATTAAAGAACATATTTAAAAAGTTATATATTATAATTATTGTATTTAATTTAATATTCTCTTAACTATTTTAATTATACATTGTTCATCATATTAGAATGATCTTCTAATTAATGTAATGTTTCGTAAATTGTTTATAAAATATTTTAAGCTTTTGTTATTGATTATTTATTATTATTTAATACCGGGAAAAATAATTCATTTAAATTATTAAAAAGTTTATTTAAATATTATGTTGTCATATTGTTTTTAATTTATTATAATTTATTATAATTTATTATAATTTATTTTATATTATTTTATAATATTTTTTTTAATTAAGAAAATTAAGAAAATTAAGAAAATTAAGAAAATTAAGAAGGGTATTTCAATTTGTTTTAGATAATTTTACAAAAGATGTTTATTTGGTATTTTAAATTTCTGGATTTTAAAAAATTTTAATTAATGTAAATATTGGAATTTATGATAATTTTAATTTATTTAAAATTTTATCAATATCTTATTATGATTATTCTTATATTTTAGAAATATTTGTTAATACTTGATTTTATAATTATTATTATTCTTATTGTCTTTGTGGAATTTATTTTTTCTTTTCTTATAAGTATTTTTATTTGTTGTTTTAATATTATTAGTGATCTTTTAATTTATTCATTAAATTAATAATAAACATTGTTAATAAATTATTTGCACTTTATATTTAATTTATAAATTCATCGTATAACATTTAAACTTTATACTGTTATTAACCAATAATTGGTGGTGCTTTAATATATTATGGAAGTATATTTACAATAAATGTATTAAATGCTTAATATTGAGTATGAAATTCTAAAATAATATTTTTTCTTTCTTTATAAAAATCAGTTGTAGTTTTTATTTTTTCCAATACATTCATTAAACATTTTATATGTTTAGATGCAGTTTATAAATCTTCTTTTAATGTAGTTGGATGTTTAATAAAAATTGTATTTCCAGTATATCCAAACCCTCCGTTTTGTGATTTCTTTTTTTAATATTTACTTTTATTTTAAGTTGTTTTATTAGTATTCATATTAAATAAACAATTCATATATATTTTTATATATACTTATATTTTATATACATTCATTCTTCATTAAATTCTTTGTCATGAAATTTAATAGTTTTTATGTTTAAATTTTTAAGATGCTAATTACATAATTTAAAATGATTATTTTCCATAAATGGAGTTCTTGCCAACGGACTTGGATGAGTCCATTCTAATACCAAAGTATCTTGATTAAATGTTATATATTTTTTTAATGATTTTGCAAAATTTCCCCATAGCATATATACTATTTTATGATTTATTGATGACAATTAAGTTAAAATGTCACATGTAAAACATTTCCATTATCTCATATGTTCCCCTGGTTTTTTTACAATTGTAGTTAATGAACAATTTAATAATAAAACACCCTATTGTGCCCATTTTTCAAGACAACCTGTTTAGTGTTTTATGCCTTCTGTTCTTCTAATTTCTTTATATATATTTAATAATGATGGTGGTGTATAATGAATATTTAAACTTTCAAATGCTAATCCAGAAGCAATACAAGGTGTATGGTATGGATCTTGTGCAATAATAACTACCTTTGTGTCTTTAATATTAAAATAATTATATGCTCTAAAAATTTTTGTAAATTCAGGACATAATATATTTTTATGATTTTCCAAAATATCTTGTAATTAATCTAAATTTTCATTATTTTTTTTTATTGAATTAATAATAATACTTTTATAATCAGTCAATACCGATTATTCAACAAGGTCAATTAATATCTTAGACATAATTAATATTTTTATCAATATAATGTTGATTTAATTATTAAAATTATTATTATTCTTTATTCTTTTTTTATTAATATTCAAATTATTTATATATATATTTAAAATTTGTTTTTATTTTCAATTTTAAAGATATATATTTGATTAATTCTTCTGTATTTAATCCAAGATAATCATATATTTCTAATAAATTTAATAAATTTACAATATTTAATAAATTTAAATTTATATCTTCTTATTTATTTGTTAGTAGTATTTTTAAAATCTTTTTCTTTTTAGTAGAGGCAATTAAATTATCAAAATTAATTTCAAAAGATTATTTATAATTATCTTTATAATTATCTTATTATTAAAAATATATAGTATTTTCCACTATAAAATTTAATAGTGGGGATTATTTTAAAACTTACATATTTATAATTATATATTTTTTTTCATTTACAATCAGAAAATAAGTTATATTGTCTAAATTTTTTTATATAATGTCCATAATTTTTATAATATCAAATTAAAATTTTTTGAAGTAAATAATTCAATCCTTTTATTTTTGTATATTTTTCAAAAAGAGCAATGTCTTGATAAATGTTAAATTTAAATGTGTCTTTATATCCTAAAAACAAAATAATTTCTTCATTTTATTTATTAAAACTCTTATTGTCATAATAAACATTTAATCTATATGTTAATAAATGAATTAGAATTTTAATTTTGATACACAATATATCAAAAAAATTTGTTTTTTTCTCTTAATTATTTAAATTAATATAACATATCGGGTTCAAATCTATATCAATATCTAATTCATTGTTATTTTAATATATTTCTTATATTTCTTATGTGTTGATAAAATTATTTTTAGGTAATGTTATTTTTAATTCATAATATTCTTATTTATGACATTTTTAACAATCATTAATTGTAAGATATAATATAAATCTTTATACATTTAACTAATCAATTTAATGTAATTATTTGTTAATAAATGTTATAAACTCAATTATTTAATATCTTGAAGAAAAATTTATATTTTAAGAAGTATTAAATAATGGATACAATGGATTTAATATAAATATATTTTAATCATTATATTTTTTAAATTATGAAAAAGAAAGAATACTTTTTTTATTAATTTAATTTTAATATTTATCTTGATTTAATATTTTTTATTATAAACTATATGATTAATATAAATTTTATTAAAGATATATTGGTAATTAATAATTCCATTATGAGTAAAATTCAAAAAAATAATTATAATAATCAAAATCTGTCTTTTATTATACTTGTAATAATTTTAAGAACATTATTAATAAATTTGTAGAACTCAGTAACCCATATTTTTATCCATATAAATTGTTTTTAAAAAACAAATTTCTAATTTTATAAAATTATAATTATATATTGATTTCACCAAATAATGGAAATTATTCTTTAATATATTTTATTAAATATATTGGTTATAATTTTATTGTATCATAATTTAATTATAATTATTGTTCAAAAAAATCAATTTAATGAATATTATTTAATGGTATTTAAACAATATTATCTGCCATAGATATAAATTATATATCAAAATAAACTCCATTGATATTTATTTATAATATTGGAATTTTTGTATTATATATTTTTTATATGTTAATTTTTTCTTCATAATTATATAATAAATTGGAAATAAAATCGTTAATAAATATATTTTTATATAAATTAAATTTATTTTTTAATAATATCATCAAATCAATATCTATCTCATATATCATAAAATCTTAATATTATATTTTTTATTGATTTATTAAATTTTCTATATATAATCCATAACTACCAACATCATAAATTTAACATATTTATGAAATATGAAAATTATTTTTTGTATCATGAATATTTTAAAAAATATTTTATTGATATTCTTCAAATAATGTGTATAATATTTTTTTAATATCATTAACTAAATTAATTATATCCATATTTAAATTAATGTTTTTTGAATATTAAATTTCCAATATTATATTGAACTGTGTTAAATAAAATGTGAAATGTAAAAATATCAAACTTTTATTTATATAAAAACTTTTTTTATATATAAAAATATACCAAATAAAATAAAATTTACAGAAAAGTTTTTATATAAAAAAATTTTATTATTAACTATTTAAGAATAAAATTTAAAGTTTATTTTCTTAAAATAAATATTTATAAAATTCTTATTAGATAATATATATAAAATTTAAATATGGATCAAGTATTATTGGAATAAATTAAAACATATTCAAATGAAGACTTTTTAAAAAATATAAATAATTCATTAAAAGATATTATACATATATTAAAAAATAAACAATGTTACAGTGAAATAATTAATATAGAATAAAAACAATAATATGAAAACATTGTGGGAAAAATTATTATTTAAATTATTTAAAATGACGATGAATAATAATTTTAAATAATTAAATAAGATTTATTTATGAATAATGAAATTTTAGATTATTATTTTATGAATAATTATTTAAAAGAGGTTAATTCATTTAGTATAGTTTCATAAGACTAAATAATTATAAGTTGCATCAAATAATAAAATATTAAATATTTTAAATTTTTTGTTAATAAAGTTAAAACAAAATTATTATATGGCACAAAAAATAATAAATGTATAGAATACTGTATATATAATAAAGAATATAATAAATTAAATATATTATTAAATAATATCAATGAAGGAAATATTTTAAAATATAATAGTATTTTAAATAATAATTTAATATAATACTGTATTAATAATAATATTATTTAAAAAATTTTATTTAAAATAAATTATATTGAAAATCATAATCAATAAGAAATATATAATTTGTATCTTAAAAATTCTTAATTTTTTGAATGCATTATTAAACATTATATTTCCGAAAAATAAGAAAAATACTAAAATTAAAATTCTATAATTGATATGAATATGTCTTAATAACAAATACTGTAATCTGATTTAAATATTTTAAACAGTCTAATAGATATAAATAAAATATATAAATATGTTTTTTCATATAATGAATATGAAAAATTTTTAAAGTTATTAAAAAAGTATAATTATAATTTTAATATTCCAAAATTATATTTTAATTCAATTAATGATAATAATTATACTTTATTTAAATTTCTTTTATAAAACAATTATTTCAATATAGAATTTAATTTAAATAATTTGAATATTTATAATTAAATAAATATTACTGGAAATGAATAGAATATTGAAATTCTAAAATTATGTTACAAATACGACACATTCAATGAATAATTAGATAAAAAACAAAATAATAAAAAAATGAGTTTTATATAAAGACTCAATAAAATTAAAATCAGTATTAAAAATATTGAATTTATGAAAATAATCATTAAAAATAGTTTAAATACATTATTAAAACAATTAAATTAATAATAATTATATAATATATGTGCTTGTCTATTATAGGTATAGGATTTTTCACATTTTGATAATATTATTAAAGACGATAATTTATCTATAAATTATATAGATTAAAATGGAAATACTATTTTAGATTATATATCAAACCCTTAAAAATAAGATACAATAATTAATCATTTATTAAAAAATGGGTTTTAACAATATAATAATATTGTTTTGTAATCATATATTTCAACAAATTAAAATGTATTAAATTATTATAAAAATCTTATCATAAAAAACAATAACATATATTTTGATAAATCAGAATATTTATTAAAATAATTATTGATAGTTTTTTCTTAAAAAGATGAAAAATAATTATTATATAATTATATTTTATATGGTTGTTTTGATAGTAAATAAATGATGTAAGAAGTACTTGAATTATCTGGTTTATTTTTAGATGAAGATGAATATAATGAAATATTAATATTTTTGTAATTAGTTTATAATTAATATTGTGGTTATTAATAGTTTGATAAAATTACACCTATTGATTTATAAAATACCAATTAAACATATGTTTAAATTTTTTATGAACTAATTAAACATAAAAGTATATAAAATTATGAAAATATTGAAAAGATATTATCAACTAATTTTGAAAATAATCCTAAAAAATGTAAAAATTTTATATGTAATATAATTAAAGATTTTAACTTATCATTATTATGGATTGCTATTTTTTAATAAAATGAATAATTATTGTAAATCTTTTATAAATATACTGGAAATGAATTTAATTTCAATATAACAAATAGTTATTAAAAAACATTTTTATGGTATTTATTAAATAGAATACACATAAAATATAATTATATAACTAAAAAAGAATATGTTTAATAATTAATATCATTTGTATAATTATTACATGATAATTATCAATACACATTTAATGAAATTGAAATATAATAAATATGTACAAAAGATTTCACATATGAAGAACAAACAAGTACTGAAAATAATATAAATATTTCTGAAACATAAAAAAAATTATTGTAAATATATTTTTAGAATTCATTGTTATGAGTATGAATAGTAATAAAAAAAAACATATAATATGAAATTTTATATTAAAAATATTTTTTTTAAATAAATATATAATTTAATATTTTTTTGATAAATTCAAATATACATTCAAGTAGATTTTTGAATAATCAATTTCTTTAATTCTTCATAATAATTTTGTTAAGACTCTTTCATATCATGCATAAGAGTTTCAAGTGATGAAACTCTTCCATCAACTGAGATAATCTTAGAACCAAAAGTGGACATTTCATTTAAGACATTATTGAAAACAATATTTGTACTCTTTTCAATTAGGTCTTTTACTTTATCCATATCATTTTCAACTTTTTCTTCAACTGTATTGATACTTACATCACGGGTAGCTGTGGTTGTAGTTTCTTCTACAACTTCTTCCTTCTTTGCTTTCCTTACAGGTGCCTTCTTCTTTTTAGGAGTAGTTGGTTCTGGTTCGGAAACTTCAACAATTGGTACTGCTTCTTCGGTCACAGTTGTGGTTGTGGTTTCTTCTACAACTTCTTCCTTCTTTGCTTTCCTTACAGGTGCCTTCTTCTTTTTAGGAGTAGTTGGTTCTACTACTTCTTATGTAGTATTTTCAACTTGTTCAGGAACACATTCTTCTACAACAACAGATGTTGTCTTTTTAGTAGGAGCCATATTGTCTAATACTTTATTGATTTTATCAAGAGATGGTTTTTTAACGTTTTTACTTTTAGTCGAAAGAGGCATAATAATTTAGAAAATTATATTTATTATTATATTTATTTAATATATATATGTTTTCTTTAAGTATATAAAATTTCAAATTTTGTTTTTTTAAAAAATATTAATATTATATAATATTAAAATAATAATATAAAAAAATATGGATAGTGTATAGAATACATTATATGATTTATAATAATATAATACAACTTTTACAAGAGGTTATTAAAGAGGAGGGGGTAGGGGAGATAGAGGGAGTGGAAGAAATAGAGGGAGCAGAGGAGATGGGAGAAAAAATAAATAACCCGGGAGACCAAGTTTTGTTAATAAGGGTAAAGAAGATATTGATAATTATATTAAATAATTTAAAGAATAAGGGAAACTGGATGAAGGCACATAATTAGATTATTAATAAAGAGTTAGTGCAGCAATGGGAAAAGGTAATGAATAAGAAACAATAAATTAATTAAATAAAATTAAAGCAGAATTGATTGATAAAGTAAAAAAATAACAATCATAAGATTAATTTGGTGCATAATTATATTAAATTTTATCTTAAATTATCATTTCACCTATACCATTTGAAAATATGACAGAAATGGAAAAAAACATAGAATCTTTTAAATATTTAATGTTAAAAACAAAATAAGGAGATAACCAATAAGATAATGTTATTGACAATTATCGTTTAAGTATGTATAATGCATTGAATGATAATTAAATTTTATATTATTATTTTAGTGAAAATAAAGATTATAAAAAAACATTAGCACCATTAAATAGCAATATTGGTATCGAATTTTATGTTAATATTTTACAATATATCAGTGAAAACTATGAAAATGATAATTTTAAAATTAATAATTATCATAATTAACTTTATTTTTAAAATAATATAAAAAATGTGGATAGAACTGATGCATTTTAAGCTATGTTTTTTATGACAGAATATACACGCAAATAGATAATTATTTCACTATAAAATACAGAATCAATGGTTAGAAATATTAATAATTTTGTTGATAGTAGTTTTCCAATTGATAATTAATAATATTTAATGTTATTATAAAAACTTATTTCAAATATTCTATAAAGTTATATTGTTTAAAATTAATAAATGCAACTTTAATTACCATCATTAAAACAACTTTTTACATCATTAAATATTTCATTTAAAAATTTATATAAACCTGAATTTTTCCATATTTTTGCTATTTAATATCTATAATTATTAGGATTTAATTTAAATGAAGATTATCATTATATCAAACATTCAACAATGTATGGATATAAAACTGTTAAAGAAGGAATGTTTGACAACGCAGTTTTAACTAAAAAACTTGATATTAAAACTGTTTTAAATATGTTTTATTATGTCAAATCAAATGATTAATTAAGTATGAAATTAGCTTCAAGTAACAGTGTAGTATATTAAAATGAATTCTCACCAAAAGACAATATGTAAGAACATTAAGATTTTACCAAAAGATTTATTGGATATACAAATTAATCATTGCGTAAAAACGGTCTATCATTTAAATAATTAGATGAAATGAAATTTTTACTAATTTAAGGTAATTAGTTAGAAATGCCAAAAGAATTTGGTTTAGATAAATAAGTATTGAGTGGTATTTTGGATAGTTATTTGGGAAAAGGAAATACAACGATTGATATGCAAAATACTAATAAAAAGAAAATAGTTGATACACTTGCGAATAGTATTAGATTTTAATTGGAATCCGCTATTATTGGCACAGTATCAAATGATAATAATACATATTTAGACACTATTGTTGGTTTTAGTTCTCAATATGGATAATCATTATAATAAATTAAATTATTTAAATTAGTAGATGGATAATTAACTTCTTAGATTTAAACCGCAAACTGGTATGAAACATATATTAAAAGATTATCCTAAGAAGTTAAAAAAACAGATATAATATACTTGTATAGAATTAAAAAAATAGCAGGAGTAAGCGAATTTGATATTAAAAAGGGTAATTATGGAATGAATTAATCATAAGCAATTGGAAATAGAATAATGAATTCAATATAAATATGATTAAATTATGTTTCATTTCTTCATTTATAAAAAAAATTATCCTGTTTTATTAAAATATTTTTCATTTCTATCTTCTTATTTTTTATAATTTTAATAATTTTATTCTTTTTAAAGGTTTTATTTTAAAATATATTTCATATATTAATTATATTCTTTCTCTGACATTTTTGATTTTTCGCGTTTTGCTTTGTATTCTTAAATATTTAAATTGTCAGATTTATCTTTTTGTTTTTATTATTATACTAATTTTGGATCCATTAAAAATATTTAATCATATACTTTTAGATCTGAATATTATAATTCATTTTCATTATATGCATTTATATTTTTATATTTATTAAAATCTTCAACATCATTTATACCCAATTCATATTCTGTGCTTGTTTATATATTATTTTCAATTTAAAAAGGTTTATATTTTATCATTTTTTAATTATGATAAGTCATTTTTTATTTTTCAAATAAGTTATTTAAACTTTAATTTAGTTTTTTTGGTTATATTTTTTTAGCTTTTTCTATATCAATTAGAGGTCTAATATCAATATTTTTTCTTTCATAATTTTTATCTGTTTTTGGTTAAAATTATGTATATCCTCTTTTAATGTGATCTTCTTAAATACTTGTATGATTTTCTTCAAAATGTTAATTAAATTTTTTTAAATTAAAATTTTCAGAACTTTATCCATGTGCATAATTTGTTTATTTATATGAATTTGTTTTGTCATCATATTAATTTTTTAATTGATGATGTTATTTATCATTTTAACGCATCATTAAATCTTGATACAATATATTATAATAATGTTTTATTGCTTAAAAAATTTTTTTATCACCATTTGGTCTATCAGGGTGATATTAAATTGCTAATTCCTTAAATCTTTGTTTTATTTGTTAATGTGTATATGACGCTTTACAATACTAAATTTTAAAAACTTCATAAATATCTCCAATATCTATTATTTCTTATTTATTTAAATTTTAAAAAAACATATTTATAATTTATAATTTATATTAATAAATAATAGTTTTTAAAGATTTTATACAAAATAATTTGTTTATAACTTGTATATATAAATTTTTATATAAAAAATTATTGTTTAAATATTTAAATTTAAAAATATTTTATAATGGAATAGTTATAAATATAATTATAAAACAATAACGGGTAGAATAATTAAAATGATTAAAATATAAATGATAATTATGTATAATAATTATAATAAAGTTTGAATAATTTTTAAAATTAATTTAATTAAGGAAACAATTTTATTAATTATTACTAAAATAGTAATATATAAACATCAAATGAATAATTAAACGATCAACCAAATACGAGATTTTAAAATATGAATTTTTATTAATAAATATTATAAAAAGAATAATATAAAAGTACAAAAGGAAAAATGGATTTATCTGTAAATAATTAACAAAATAGTATTAAAAAGAAAAAATTAAATTTAGATAATAAAAAAAAAATTATTAATTAACTTGATGAAAATATATAATTGTAAACTTAAATTAACGGAATATTTCATACAATGATAGATAATATTTATAACTATTGTAATACAAATAGTAATTTTTATTATAAAAATCATTAATTTTGGATTTAATGGAAAAAATTAGAAAATAAACCTGATTCTGAATATTAATTTAAAAATTTATAAGATTAAATTATACCTGTAAAATAATAACAAATATAAAATATTTACATATACGATATATCAGTATTAAAATAATAATCATATATAATAAAAAAATAAATATTTAATAATTTATAAAAAAAATGGGATCCATAACAATTAAAAATAGATACATAAAAAAATAATTTTAAATTTTTGATTTATGATTATAATAATATTTTTGATATTATTATTGAAATACATACTATATTAGGACAAAGTATTCCAAATTTTAATAAAGAATTTTTATATAGATTAATGTTTGTAAAAAACAAAATTTTACATGATGAATATTATTGTGGAAATATTAATTGATTTTTTTGTTTCAATAAAAATCAGGATAATCGTTTAGATTTTTTCTTTCTTAATATTATCCTTATTCTTCATATAATTAATCCATATAAATATTTATAGTATCAATTTTTTATAATAATTAATTTTTTTCCTGATTTAATTCATTATATGAATCTTATTATTCAATTGTTTCATATTCATGTATATTATTTATTTAATCATTTACTACATCGAGTCTTATATTATATAATTGTTATTAATCTTAATAAAAATTAATTTTTTTTCCAACTATACATAATTAATTATCGTATATTATGTTTCTTATAATAAACATTAATTTTTAAATGTGCATATTATCAATAGATAAAGAGAAAAAGAAATCTTAATTTTGTGTATAACAATTTTATTGATATTATTAATCTTATTAAAAATGGCAAATATTATAATGATGAAATTATATATTGTTTATTATTGGTTTGTGATTTCTTATATGTGATAATAATTATTTAAATTTAAATACATCAATGTCATTCAAATAATCGAGATATATTTCATCTTTTTCTTCTTTGGTTACATACGCATTTTTTATAGATTCAATCATTATTATTTGATATGGCATTTATTATAAATGGTTTTTTATATATTCATAATAATTAATAATTTTATCAGTATATACAATATGATATAACCGCTTATTGTTTACAACACCACAGTCGGCCAATACAATTGACATTTTGTTTTAATATTTGCACAAAAAATTTGTTTAAATAACTGAGTGAGTATCTCTGTTATTAAATAAAGATTTTGGATAAATTTTTTATAAAATTTCAAAATAATTACGAATAGATTATATATGTATTTAATATTGGTTTAATTCATTTATTAATAATTATTTAGGATTTAATTGATTATCGCCTAACAAATAATATCTAAATATTGTATAACAATCTTCTAATGATACATATTATCCTTATTCAAATTAATTTGAAAAAAAGTTATATTGCAATATACCATGATGTTATAAAATTTTTAATTTAGTAATAATTGAAACATTATTATAATTGTGTATATTATGGTTTTTAAATTTTTCATCATAATCATATATAATATCTTTAAGTTCAATTAAATTAATTAATCCACCTAATTTTTGTATATCATAAAGATGATGAACTTATATTTATTATTGATTAAAACATATAGATGAAACTTCATTTATTATTTTTTGAATTTTAGATAAAATTATTTTAACTGGGATATAAAACATCATTTCTTAAATATTATAATCTTGTCTCATAAAATATGTATAAATATAATCAATATTAAAATTATTATACATTTAATGAAATTAATCAATATTAAATAAAAATGGATCAAAATTAATAAACTTTTCTCTATCAAAGTAATAATTACGAAAATGTGCCCCTACAAAATTATTGATAGCATATATTACATTTTTATCAATTTTTTAGAGATTAATATTATTCACCTTGTCTATAAATGATACCCAATTTTTATTCTTTATATTTCTAAATATTTATAAAAATTCTTCATATTTTAGAAATTACTATAATTAAATATTTTTTTAATAATTATGATATATAAAATTTTTGAACTATTATAAATTAAAATTATTACATATATCTTCTATATTGAAATATAGTCCACAAATTAAAATTTTTTATATTTCTGGGTGTTGTGAAACATCTATAAATTTAATAAATATTCTAATATTATCTTGTGAATATATTTATTATAATATTTTTGTATCTTTACTAAATTCTGAATTAATATTAATATATGTTTATAAATCATAAATATTAGTTTAAGACATCTTTATATACTCGATTTACACGGTTAATTGTATATCTATATTTATCTATTTAATATTTATTATAATATAATAAAATACTCTTTAAATATTTTATAATATTTGACAATTTAATATGGCAAAAATCGACGATGTTTAACATTTATAATTGAATTCTGAAAAAATTAATCATATATTTTATGTTGATAGTAAAAAACGAAATAAAAAGGCATATCCTTATCCATAAGAATATGTAATTGAATTTACTGAACCATATAGAAACATATGTGGGTTTAGAGTTTTAGATGTATCTCTTCCTCGAACTATGTATAATATAGATAAACATAATAATACAATATCTTTTAGTATAAATAATAATCCGTTTAAAATTGTTTAATTAACAGATAAAGATTATGATATTGATGGAATAATTTAAGAATTGACAAGAGTATTGGTTGATACAATAGAAGAAAATGGAAGATAAATTGAAGTATCGATAACTTGTTCTGGTTTAAGTATTCCTGCTGAAAATAAAAATTTATTGGAATTTGAATCACAATATCCATTTGTTTTTGATATGAAAAATAGTACTTTAAATGAAGCTGCTGGATTTGATTTGTGGTCAGAAGAAAATAGCGATAGATATACAAAAATATATACACATTAAGATTAAACACATGAATAATTATTTGGAAGTGTTTAAAATTCAAATGTTGATGTTGTTGAATTTGAAGGTCCATCATCAAGATAAACACTGTATCGTGTAAGTTAAAACTAATGGTTAGCACAAAAATTTGAAAGTAGTCTATTTTAACTTTTAGAAAAAATATAAATATATTTTGGAAGTACAGGTGATACAACTGGATTAAGTACATAATTTGTTGTTTAAGTATGGACAAATAACTCAACTTTTTCAATTCCGGGATAAATGATTGTTTAATAACAAATATCAGTAAGTGCGTTTAATGGAAATGCAACTGATATTCATTTTAATCCTTCTATATTTGGACAAAATGTAGCATTTTAAACGGGTGAAATATTTTGGGTTGTTGTTAAAGGAACAAATATAGATAGTGATATTAATCCAAATGTTAGTGGTGGATCAACTACTGGATATTATGGTGTATATGGTAGTGTATTGGCGTTAGCAGAAGATTAAAATATATCCGACTTCACCGATACATTTGCGTTATATAATCCAAATACTGTTCCTTAATGGGATTTTATTGATCCGTTTATTAACGGAGAAGGTATTTCAAATCCAAGATAAATGAATATTACGATAACAACATAAATCTAATCACATTCTTTGGCAAGTCCTGGTTTAATTTAATTAACTGGTGAGCGTTATGTTGTATTGCGTTGTCCAGAAATAGAATAACATATGTTCAAGTCATTAAGTTACGGTAAATTTAGTGCCGGTATCGGTTTATTTAGACTTGGTGTTATGGGATTTTCTGATATTAGGTATGATTTTGGAGAAATTTAAAATGTACTTTTTCATCCAATTGGAAAATTAGATAAATTGACATTTAGGTTTGAAAGACCAGACGGAAGTTTATATGATTTCAAAGGTGTCAATAATACATTAATATTGGCATTAACATATTATTAACCAAAATAAAAATATAGATTAGAAACAAGTATTTTAAATCCAGACTATACACCTGATTTTATGTTATAAAAATATAGAATTGACGATAGAGAAAAAAGTGATGACGAAGATGATACTTTTGATTTTTAATAAGCAAAAAATATAAGTTAATAGTAATTGTAAAAATATTATTAACTTTAAAAAATGTATAATCAAAAATAACATTGATGTATTTTATAAAAAAATTTATATTTTTTTATATAAAAAATAATCATGGATTAAAAAATTATTTTATAAAGTTTTTTATTAGGTTTAATTACTCCAACTTTAATTGTATTTATTGGATTTTTATTTCCATAAATATATTAAAAAAATGATTAACAAGATTTGAATGTTGAATTAATATATATAATTACATTATTATATTATAGTATATTTAATATTTTTAATGTTTATATTAATAGAAATTATGTAAATGTTGTATATCGTTAAATATTTATATTTATTGTAAGTTTTGTATTTGCACACTATTATTAAAAATATTCTAAAATTAAAATATAATTATATAATATAAAAAAACCTTAAAACCAAGTAATATTAAAAATTATTATAACTATAATTGCTTCATTAATGATAGGAATACCCATGAATTATATTAATTAACTTTTTGGATTATATTGAATTATTTATTTAATGGTTTCATTGACTTGAAATTTCAAGTTCATTTAAAATATCATTAATTGTTTTATTATCACTATCAATAAATATTTCTTGATTTTAAAATTGTATATATTCGTTATTGTATATTTTTTTATGATTTAAAATTAATTAAATTAATGTTTATTTTGCCATAATACTATTTTTTTTATTAATATCTTCGTCTTCAATATTATTTTTGTCCAAATCATTAATACTTAAATGTAATGATTTTTTCATTTATCGTATATCATTATATGTTCTTGTTTCATCATTTAAATATGTTGATATATCGTTCTTATTAATTATTGTTCCAACATAATTATAATTTATTTTTTAATTTGTTTCAATACAATTAAATACTAAATTTCCATTGTCTGATAAAAACATAAATTAAATTTTATTGTTTTTATATAATATGTAACCAAGACCATATATTAAGTATAATAATGGAAATAAATATTAAGGGTCAATAATGTCCCAATTTTATTAATCAAAAAGTTGTTTTAATTCTTATTTATTTAAATTTTTTAACATTTATGAAGATGATATTTTTGAATAGTAATTTATATTGCTTAAAATTTTTTATTATTTATTGGTTATTTCAATTAACTATTATGTTTATGATAAATAATTAAAATTTTCTTATCTAAATTTCATAGTATAGTACATTATATTATTAACAATAAATAATTATTCTGTTTTTCTTTAATTGTGTATTTTTTTCTCCCTGGGTTATAAACTTTGTTATTATAAAATATCTATATTGAAAAAATTATTTCTTTCTTAATCCAATTCACGAGTATATACTGCTTTTTATATATAATTTTAATTTTATTAAATATTGTTTAGATATTCATTTGCTTATTAGAATGGAACATTTTAGAAAAAATCAATAATTTAATCTATATTATTGTTATTGTTATTATAATTATAATTTTTTTTATCAGTGTTATACATCGTTATTATTGGTTTCAGTATATTATTGGAAAGTCAATGGAATGATTTGAATATTGTCTGAATAATAATTATTGGACTATCTTATCATATTATAATAAGTTTTTTTAAGTTTATTATATTTAGTATATTTCTTATTTTAATATTGTTAATTAACCTATATATTCGTTTCTAATTATTATTAAAATTCTTAGGGTTATTGTGAGATTAAATCATTTATTAACACCTATTATTTATAATATGGGTTATATTTAGGTTTTTTCTAATTTATATCTAATTCTTATTTATTATCAATTTTTAATAAATCTTTTAAATCGGTTTATTATACTTCTTATTCATTTTTATTATCAATTGAAGTCATTGATTAATCAAAAATGTTTTATTGTTATTGATTTTTTTCATCTTATTGTCCCTTTTTTATAGTTTTTATAAAAGAATTAAGAATATTTTAAAAATGTTCTTTTTTTTCTTTTGTAAATTCTGGACAACTAAATTTGATATGTATCCCATACTGATTTTTAGTATATGGAATACCAAGTTATTATATCTAAGTGCTAAGATATAATTTTTATTCTTTATTTAAATATTATAATTTTTCTTTAATATCTTATATTTGTTATTCTAAAATAATTTATTCTTAATCCATTTTATTAACAAAATAAGTATCAAATATTAACAAATAACAACTATATTATTATATTATTATATTATTATATTATTATATTATTATATAAAATCAATTTTTATATTAAAAAAACTTTTAAATTTTAAGTGATATATAATCAAATTTTCATCAATCATCATCGACTTCATCAATTTCATCATCTATATCGTCAATCATTTCTTCTAATTCATCTACTTCTTCTTCCTCTTCTTCTTCCTCTTCTTTTTCTTCTTCTTTATCTTTTTCCTTTTCTTCGTCTTCTTCTTCCTCTTCTTTTTCTTCATCTGATTCTGTATCTGAAACAATTTCTTCTTCTGATATTATAGAACTTGAATCACTTTTTTATTCTTCTGGTAAAACAGGTAGTTAATAAATATGTTTAGTTTCTTATTAACTTTATTTAACTTCTTGACTTTTTTCATCAACAATGTCCCCTCTTGATAAATATGTATTGTGCATAGTATTTTCACGATATCCTAAAATTTTTACATAAACAACAGAACCCAATTTATAATTTTTCAAATTTTTATTATTTGTGCTTTCAAAAATATGAATATTTATAGGTTTTATCTTTTTTTATTTATCAAATATTGGTTAACATAAAATACTTTTTTCATTATTTGTAATGATTTCTGCTTTATATATTTTATCTTTAAGTAACATAACCAAAAGACATTTGAATTCGACAATTACATGAATATCACCATTAAGTTATTATTAATCAAATTTACCTAATGAAAATTTCAAAATTTCAATAGATGATTTTATTATATATCCATATTTGCTAATTTTATCTCCTAAAAATTCAAAGATTTATTTTTAAGATTCATCTTTGTATTCTAAAAATTTGTCAGGAGTTATTATTGTTTTATGTTATATTGTTGTTTAAAATATACTATGCTAATTTTCCATATCTGCCATTTTGAATTATTGATTCTTGTAAATTTTATATAAATATTTTATATATATATATTTTTTATTATTAAAATAATTTCAATTTTAAATTAAATAAAAAAAAATATATATTCATTATTATTATATTGATTGATTGTCTTTATATTATTTTGGATTTAAATCTTCCAATATTTATTAAAAGAAATTTGGTAATGTATATAATGTAGTTTAATCTTTTAATTAATTATATGTCATAAATATATACAATATTTGACAAAAATCTTTTTTATTATATTTTTTATCAAAAATAATTGGTGTTATTTTTTATATATATTTTTAACTTAATTTTTAGTAAATACTACACATAATACCTTTTAATGTTTTTTTAGTTAAATCTACAACTTTAATAATATATTAGTTTTTAAATTATTCCCAATTGTATTAAAATAATAATTAATATTAATTATTTTTATAATTTTTAAAATTATATTTGTTATAAACAATGTTATATAATTTAGAATTATTATTTTTTAAATTTTCATATTTTAAAACTTAAAACCCTGTTTATAATTTAATTACTATATAGTCTTTTGTAAATCCATATTATATATTATCAATTTAATATTAGTATTTTTCTTATATAACTTCTTAAATTGTATTAAATATAAATTATAAATTTGGTTTTAATTTTTTAATAAATTATATATATTATTAATTTTTGTCTTAAATTCTATAAATTATATATTGTATTTATAATTGTTGTTATTATAAAAACTATTCAATATTGTTAATAACAATTGCTTTTAATAATATTTTTTTATCATTTTCATTTTTAATTATTTTTGAAAACAATTATTATAATTATCTTGTAAAATATTGTGTATTTTATTATATTTGATTTAATATTGATTCAATATCTTCAAAAATATTTTTATTAAATATATAGTATGGGATTATATTTTAATATATTTCTGGAGTGTAATTGTTTAATAATATTTAACTTTTTTGATATTAATGACTTATAAAATTTGAATAATTTCTTTCTTATTGTGTTAAAAATATATTATCACTTTCAACTGGTTAAATTAAATATAAATTAGATTTGTATTATATATAGTATTTTTAATCTTCTATTGAAAATATTTTTTTTTCTTAAACCAAATATTCCAATGCCAGTGATAAAATAAAATTACTAAAATCTTATTTTCCTTTTTGCATTGTATTCTATATTTAATCATATGTTAATTAATTTGTAGAAATATTTTTGAATATGTGCAATATATACTTCACATATTATTATATATCTTGTTGTAAGAAATTTATATAATTTAATTTATTTATATAACTTTTAACAGTCTTAATTGAAGTATTACACTATATTGAACAATTATTTGAATAATCACATTATTTTGAATATGGTAAATCATATAATGGATAATTTTTAAGTATTTTTTTATCTGATGTTATTTATGTTAAAGTTAAATTCTTATAATCTTTTTCGGTAAAAGAATTTGCATTTTAATTTAAATAACAATCAATTGCGTTTTATTTTAAAACTTTTTCTATTTATGAAAACATATTTTATTTTTCATAACTAATTCTATATGAATATAAATCATATGTTTCTTGTTTCACTTCATATCCTTGTGTTGTGCTTTTTGTGTCATTTGGATACAAATTTGCATGTAAAAATACTGTACAATTTCTATGTTCTGGTTCCAAATCAAAATGAGATTTTTTTCTTATACCCCTTCCAATAATTTATTCAGTTCTTGATAGATTAAAATGAGGGTCTAAAATATGTATTTATCTAATATTTTTGAAATCAACACCTTCTGCGACAACATAATTTGCCAAAATAATTTTAATATTATTACCGTCTTTATTTGATTATTTTTTTAATTCGTTAATTAAATTAATATTTGGTGTTCGTAATGTTTAATCACTTGTTAATAATGTATATGATTTTTAAATGGCATTTTTATTAAATTTTTTAGAATCCAAATCACTTCTATCTAAAATATTATCTATTTTATATCTATTGTATCCCAAATGTTCCAATGCCAAAGCAATTGGTAATAAACCCTAATAAATATAAAAACTATATATGAAAATAATTCCGTCGGCATTTATTATTTCATCCAAAACTGTTTTAATTTTCGATGAATATTGTTATATATTTTGATATTCAAAAATTTTATTTTATTTATTTTTATAAGTAATTTTAAGTTGTTGGTTTAATGGTGAAATTCTATTAAAAACACTATAAAACCCTTTTTTACCTGTAAAATTATTCATATTAATATTTTATGGATTTTGTTTTAATTATTCTTAAAGTGATTAATTTGGATAAAACATATTTTATATTTATATGAATGCCATTAATGATGTTTTATTAATTTGTTGCTTTTTTTATTATTTTTCTTATCTTGATAGTACTAATGATTTTGATAATTTTTAATTATCTGTATTGGTATTGGTATTATCATCATTCTTGTCAATTTGTTTTGATAAATTTTATAATTCTTCTTCTGCATCAAAAAAATCAATATTTTTTGATTAAGATGCTTCCATAACATAATCTTCTATTTATTCATTAATATTGTCTAAATCTTCAATATTAACTGATTTTAAAAACGATTATATTATATGTGTATGTTCTTATGATGATATACTTCCAATAATTTATAAATATTATATTTGTTTTTCTTTGGGAATATTTGTATTTTATATTGATATTGTTGGGAATTTTTTAATTATTTTTTTATTTTATGTTGGATATAATCTAACTGGGAATTCATAAGGATTGGGACGCATATAAGAAATATAACCAACTGAATTTTAAGATATAATATCAAGAGCTTTTTTGTCCATTTACAACATTTTATAATTAATATATGGTTTTAAATTTATTAATGGAAGTTTATCATTTACTAACATTAAATTAAGTAATTGTTCTATTTCCAATGGATTATTATATATTGGAGTCGCACTCATTAATATAAGTTTATTATTGAAACCATACTTTAAACATTTAAAAATACATTATGTTGTTAATAATTATGCAAATTTATTTGGTTATTGTGGTTATTTTGGATCTAATTATTATTTCATAGAAGATTTTAAATTATGCGCTTCATCAACAATAAATATAATGTTACTGAATTCTTTTTAAATTTAATCTTATATTTTTAATTCTTTTTCTTCACTGTTATCAATACCTTATGTATTTTACTATATAAAATTATTAATTAAATTTTCAAATTCTTTATATGTAAAAAATGTATAATCTTTTTATATGAGTTTTTTTATTTTTGTTTCTAAAACTTTTTAAGTAATACTATATCTATTTGTAATTTAGTTTAAATAATGATTTTATGTACATTAATTTGACACATCTGTTGTTTTTAAATAACCATTTTTGTCATATTCTAATTTACTTACATCGAACAATTCTTTGAAAAAATTTTCTCTTATATTTTTAGAAGCAATGACTATTCTTTTCATATCTTTAAAATTTGTTAGTGTCATCGTAATAGCAGAACAACTTTTACCAACTCCCATTTAATGAGTTAAAAATATAGAATTATATGGAGTTTATGGATTAAAAAAATTTTATAAAAATTATTGATTAAGAGAAAGTTTAAATTATTGATTTTATGATAATATTTATTAATTAATAATATCTTATGCTTCTTTTACAGAAATTTTTGGATATTAATATTATAAATATTAAGGTTAAGATATTAATTTTTAATTAAATTCTTTATCAATAGTAAAAGGATACAATAATTATTATATTTACATAATTATATATTATATATATTTTGTATATCTTTTTTAATATTATATTATAATATAATATTATAATACAAATAAAAAAATATCAATATGATTTGATTGTTTATATATTTTCTTAATTAATTTAATTAATTATTAAAGAATTTTTTGTTTATTATATTTCATTATTTTATTATACTAATTACATATTGATTTTTTTTAGTTATTTTTTAAAAAAATCTTCATTTTTAAAAATTTCCATTAAATTTTTAAAATTTACCCAAACTATGTCTTGTATTTCTTATTTTTAGTGTTTATTAAAATTTTGAACTTTTTAAGATTTATTGTTAAAATTATATTTTTGTATTATATTTATATCATCTTTTAAACGAGCAATGTATAAAATATATTTATATTTTATATTATCTGTACCTTGAAATAAATAATTAATTACATCAAAATCTTATAAAATATCAATATCATTATTGTTTATACCTGTTTCTTCACTAAATTCTCTTATTGAAGTTTCAAGTTAATTTTCATTTGATTATCTTCTTCCCTTTGGAAATTGCCATAAATTTATATTATTATTTTTTATTTTGGCATTATAAATTACTTTTTCTTTTAAATAATTTTATGTAATTATTTTATTTTTATGTAATGATTTTAAATATTTTGGATAATACTTATCATAATATATAGATAAATCATCAAGACCCCAAAAATTATTCCAACAAGTTTTCAAATCTTGTTTTTCTATTAATTCCAATTCTTATTATGTCATATTATCAAACATAATTTAAAGTTATTCTTCATCATTTTCATTATATTTACCACATATATAATCAATATATTAATATGTTGATTTTCTTTATACTAATAAATATTTTGGATAAAATTTCTTTTTTTATGGATTAAATTCTATTTTATAACAAATAATTCCAAAACTGGTAACAGGATTTTTACAATTTTTTATATAATGCCCCATTTTCCCACAATTAAGACAACATTTTTCTTATTCTTTTATTGTGTTTGAAATATTATCATTTGTATATAATTATTTATTTTAATTTGTATTTGTATTTTCTACATATATTATTGGATATTAAATTTTAACTGGTATATTCATTGAATTTGATTTAAAATCACATCTTTACTTTTATCTTTTTTGTTTTTTTATTTTTTATTAAAAAATATACTATTACATTTATTCTTATTGTTAATTTTATAATTATTAATCTTTATCATTATTTTAAAGAATTAAAGATTAATTTAAAGAAAGTTATAAAGAAGTATTTTTAATCATTTTTTAAAAATTGAGTTTATAATGTAATGAGCATTTGTTAAAAAAATTAATATCAAAATTGTTTTTTATTTTTATTTAATAAATAGAATTATCTAATTTTATAATTTTTACTTAAAATAAATATTTTTTTTTATACATTAAAATAATAATATTAAAACTTTATATATAGTTAATAAAATTATATATATAATTTTATAAGTATTTAAAAACTTATTAGTTATTTGAAATAAATATATTACATTTTTTTATAACATATACCAATGAATTAAATTGAAAATCAATCAAATACAAATAAAACTTCTTCTACAGTTATTGAAGAAGTTTTTGAAAACACTAAAAAAAGAGTTTTATTTTGCGGAACACATCCAAATTAAACAAATGGATATTCCAAAGTCGTATATTAATTAATTTAAAGAATATGTAATGATTTTGATCTTACATTATGGGGATTTTAATGTGTTCCAAATAATATGATGAGAAAAAATATTCCTGAAAATGTAACAGTTTTTAATGCAATGGAATAAGAAGTAAAATTATTTAATGAATAATAGAAAAAACTCAAAAACAATATTAAAATTAAATAGGAAGAATTGATACAAAAACCAGAAGGTTTTGGTGAAATATTTATCAAAGAATATTTAGAAACTCATGATAAATTTGATGTAATTATTATTTTTAATGATATTATGGTTACAAGTAGATTGCTTTAACATATTTATTTAGCAAAAAACAAAGATAATACATTATATAGAGATAATGTTAAAATTTTATATTATATTGATTAAGTATATCAAAATTAAGTTCCTGGTATTTTTAACTTCATTGACCAACGAGTTGATGGATATATTGCCTTTACTAAATATTGGGGGAAAGTACTTACAAATATGACAGATAAACCATATTTTGTATTAGAACACGGGTTTAGTGATGATTTAATGTGGAAAGTTCCTAAAAAACTATCAAGAGAATTTTGGTAAATAAAAGAAAATGAATTAATATTGGTTAATCTTAATAGAAATTAACCCCGAAAGCGTTGGGATTTAACAATTATGAGTTTTGTATATATTTTAAAGAAACTACGAGAACAACGATTAGAAAAAGAAGAATCAGAAAATATTTTAGGTCAAGTAATTAAAAATTAAAAATCTGAAACAAATAACAATAAAGACGGTGATAGTGATAGTGACAGTGATAGTGATACAATAATTAATGAAATGGAACACGATGATACAACTATTAAATTATTTATTGGAACTAATTTAGTAGGTTCTTACAATCTTATAGACATATTTTAATCTGAATTAAAAGAACAAGGTTTAGATTTTGAAGAATATAAAAATAGTATTATATGTACTGGTTCAAAAAGTTAATCAATGACTGATTTTGATGTAAATGTTTTATATAACGTTGGAGATATTGGAATTAATACGACAGATGGGGAAGGATTTGGATTATGTAATTTTGAACAAGGGTGTTTAGAAATTCCATAAGTTGTAATATTAACAGGTGGGTTTAGAGATTTTATTGACTCTAAATGGTGTAAATGGGCACCACCTTCTACAAAATATTATAGAAATATTGGAAGTGGTGATGGAATTTATGGAATAGCAGAAACCTGTGATTATAAAGAATATGCAAATTGTGTATTGGAATATATTAAAGATTCAAAATTAAGGTAATAGCATGGAAAAAAATTCAAAGAATTTTGTTTGAAAAACTTTAATTGGGATGATATATCTTAACATTTAATTAAAAATATCAATCATTTACTAAATAATGAACCATATGAAATTTTAAGACAAAGAGAATTTACTGAATTCTGTGATACGCCAACATAAGAGATTGTTGATTATTATTATAAGAATTGTGTGAAAGAATGTATTTATTGTGGAACAAATAATTAAGAAGTTCTTTTTATTAAAAAGGAATTGGAATACTAAAAAACATAATAACAAATTGAAGTATAAAAAGAAGATAAAGACACTTAAACGGATATACATGTTATGTAATAAGAAGAAAAATTATCTGAACAAGATTAAGAACAAGATTAATCATAAGAAAATAAAATTTAAATAGAAGAAGATTAAGAAGAAAGTGAATATGAAGAATATGAAGTGACTGATTCGGAAGCAGATACAGAAACCGAAACAGATTCTGAATCAGAAACATGAGTTTTATATTTTTTTTAAGTTATTTTAATTTATTTTATAATTTATTATATTCAAGTAGTCATTACATCGTTTGTGGTTGGTTTTACAAACAAAGAAGAAGATTAATATGGTGATTATGAAGGTTGAGAAAATTCAGTTTTATATTCATCAATCGGTGCTAAAAATCTTTATTGACGATTAAAATATATACTAAATACTATTAATAATGTAAATGTTGAAAAGAATAAATAGTTTTTATTATGCACATTAAATGCTTGTTATGTAATTATTCTCTTATTTGTCTATATTAAATATCCTATTAAAAATTATGATAAAATATAATAAATAATGTATTGTATTATAAATATTATTAATTAATTTTATCCTAATGTTTTTATTGTATAATATTGATTGTCAATTTTTTAAAACTTATACAATACATATAAAAACAATGATATTAATAAAAACATAGTTAATAATTATATAAAATCCATAAGTGTGTTATAAAACATAAACTTTCTGAATTTATTTTCAAAATTAAATAAATTGAATTTATTTTTGGATGATGGAATATTATATTTATATGATTATTTTAATTCTGTTTAATCATTGTTTGTTAATTTTAATGCATATTTTGAAGTTACATAATATTGCACAATAATTCTAAATATCAATAATACAATGTTAATATATAGAAAAGTGTTTGTTGGAAACTATTATATAAATTATAATAGTTTTTCTCTAATCAACGAATTATCAATCATAATTATATATTTCTTTTTTTAATATTTAAAATATATTTTTGTATTTATTTATATTGTATTATTACTATAAAAATAGTAATTTTTAAAAAAAATCAAAATAATAAATTAATTATAATAGAACCAATATAATATACATCTATATGATATGTATATTCTTATAATCTCAATATTGAATGTTTGGGAATAAATATACTATAATATATTAAGAATACTATCTTAAATATTATACTTTTTACAAATTTAATAATATCTTAATCGGTTTCTAAATTAATAAATTATAAAAAGTTATATTTTGATTGTATTTTATTTTTAATTTTTTAATTAAACCCAAAAATTAATGCAATTGTTATAAATTAAAATATAATATTTTAAATTAGATACTGTATTAATTTTTTTTTATAAAGTTTGGTAGTGTTTTTAATATACTCTCTATAATAATAATATTATAATATATCTGTAAATAAAAATATTGTAGGTTTTTTAAATTATACCATTTTGAATTATTTTAATTTTAAATCATATAAAAAGTATCATTAAAATACTAATTAACATTATTTTATTTTCTAAATCATTTAAATAATAAATCATTTCATTTTTGGGAATTTCATATATGTTTGGATATTATTTATTTTGATAATTTTTAAGAGATTATTATAACATAAATACTAATAAAAATTAACTAATAAATAGTGTAAATAAAATTAACATAAAATTATTTGTAATATTTATACTGTTTCCTTATTTTTCAAATATCATAGGAAATAGATTTAAAATAGTATCAATTGGTTTTATATTTTCCACTTCTTATTACATTTAAATTTTAGTTTTATCTTCTGCTGGAACAAGACCAGAATCCACAATTTATGAAGTAATTTTGCCATCTTTTTAATCTATTGATTATATTATTATAGGTTTTTGATAATTTCCAATATTACTATACAATACAGTATTAAAATATACAAATGTTATAATCATACCACAAATAGAAAATATACTTGTAATTGGTAGCAAGAACATTAAAGAAGTAAAATTAAAATTAATATAATATATTTATTGTTTATCAAACTTATATTTTTTTTCTTTTATAAATTTTTTAATATAAATATTTGATAATAAAAATATTGTTTTTACTGATATTAAAACAATTGTTAAAAACAATATTTTTTAACTATATTGTTAAGTTTCTAATTATTTTTTTAGATTTTAAGTTATATTTTAATGCATCATAATAAATTAAAAATAAATAATATATTTTCTTATATTTTAATATAATTATATAAATTAATCATTTTTTCAATAAAATATCTCATAATCCATATACAAGTAAAGCAATTGTTCCAATTATATATGAAATTGTTTTATATGTGTATCCTGCCGAATTTTCTTCATTATTGTTTTCTGTAATATTATATTCTTTATTTACACTTGAATATTCTGAAAGTTTTTAATTGTCATTTAAAGCATTTTCAAGAATTTTAATTTCTTCTTTTGTAATTTTGGTTTCAGATACTTATAGTAAATTTCTTAATTCATTAATGTTTTTTTCTTATTCCACAGAATAAGAAGGTTTATATTTCATTTTCATTTCTGTTTCTGATAAATACATTGGGGGTAATGGTAATAAGTCCGGAATATTGTAGTAATAATTATTGTAATCATGTTATTTAATTTAATTCATAACTTACATTCCATAATTACCATATACACTATACATTCCATAATTACCATACATGCTTGCATATGCGGTATTACAAAATGCCAAGAAAGCGGAAATAATTTATATCATTTTTTTATTATAAAAAGATTAAAATTTCTATAAAAAAAGCGTATTTTAAATAGTTTTTTTATTTTGAAGAATAAATGTAATAAATCTTTATTTATTAAACCAAAACACCTTTTATATAATAATTATTTATTATTAATTTCAATTTTTCAATTCATTAAAAATGTATTATTTAATTTTTTTTAATCGTATATTTGTGATTTCATTTGTTTTTCAAACATTTTCTTCAATTAATTTTATTTCTTCTTATGAGAGTTTAAAGTGATTATAAAATTTTTATTATGTCCATATTTTATCAAATGGTACCAGAGGAATATATTTACAAGTATCTTTTGATATAGTTTGTGAAATTTTTCTATATGATAATAATTTATTCACAATTTTTAATTTTAGATACGATACTAAACTTTCAGCTTCTTATAAACTATTTATTTTAAATGATACGTAACTTCCAGTATGTATTTAATTTTAATTTAAAATAAATAGTTTATCAAAACCACTATATGCTTATTAAACAGCAGTTGGAGATATTACTTTCCAAAATTTATCTTATTAATTAATATTTAAATTTATATACTTTATTCTATTTTTTGATTGTTTTGATGAAACATAACATAAAATATTATTTTATTAAATATCTGTCAATCTTTTATCGTTTGTTTCAATTTTAAAATATCTTCCCATAAAGATAGTATCTATACTTTTATAATTTTAAAAAATATTAATAATTTGTATATTTTTAGGATTTGGTATTATATTATTTTCATTTAAATTATACATTATATTATTAAAATTACACAATCCATTATAGTTTTAATTTTTATATAATATACAACAACCACCTTTAATGTCAACAACATTACCAAACCATTATTTTGAATTATCAACATGAATGATTTGTTAAATATCTTTTCTATTTTGAATATTTAATCTAAATTATTAAAGTCCTTTACCTGTTATAAACCATCTACTCGGTATAACAAATATTAATTATTTACAAATATTGATATTTTAAATAATAAATAGATTATATAATGGTGTTGATTCCCTACTGTTATTTGTTTAAGAAGTTGTATACGGTGGATTACCTACAATTAAATCAAAACCATTGTGTTCTTTTATTTCGGGCCATTTTTCGAATATATCTAATTAAAGAGTATCACCACAATTTGAATTTAATTTACATTCTTCTTCTCCGGTTGATTACAATATTAATTCACATATATATACATTCATTGGATTATATTCTGAAAAATAAATACATTCTTCCAATATAACTTTTCGTCTTTCTTATTCAT
>JACCEE012558986.1_pt1 | contig 30669 bp, 51 predicted proteins | sample 7449931 | NCBI WGS metagenome assembly JACCEE01 (sample SAMN15323457, study PRJNA562643) | freshwater metagenome | isolation source: river surface water | place: USA:Blue River Watershed | collected 2017-08-19 | reverse complement strand
CCAGGGACCATATTATCACCATCGATATAAACATTAACGACAGCACGGGTCGTATGTAGATTCTTAATAGTGATTGCATATTCTGATCCGAATGGGATATGTACTGTGTCCTTGAATTCTCTTAGGACTTTGCCGTTTACTTTGATTGCCGCGGCGAGCTTATTTCCATACATCATGGTTTCTCCTTTTTACGGTGTACAGACTAAACACCTATTGCTTAAAAGTCTGTTAGTTGTGCCCTATGCACAAAATTATTTATGTCCAAAGACTATGACGAATTTTAATTAGACGGACAAGCATTTCCTCATCCTCTTTTTCATAGGCTTCTTCAATTTCTCTTGTTTTCTTAAGAGCCGCATCGCCAAGCGCACGAAGCTCAGGATCCTTAGCTTCTCCAATAAAACTGCCGCCTTCTAGACGCTTGCGTTCACAATACTCTGTCCAGCCACTGGCATCGTGAGGATCTGGACGGTTGCGATATGTTTCAGTCCACCACTTGTAAAGTGCCAATATTTCTATAGCCTTTTCTGCTTGAGGAGTAGGTGTACCAACATTTGGATCGCCTTCTTCCCAGCCGTCGTCAACAGTATGACGAAGCTCACTTTGCCACTTGAGATTATCAAGACCTGCTTGTGGGCAACGCCAGGTACGCCAACGGAACCAACCTGTAGCCCAGAATGGTGCGTTATATTTGGCTTTCTCGTCTTTTTCTGCCCAGGCAATATGCCACCAGGCTAGTTCCACTTCAACAAAGTTAACAAGCTCATTGAATAGGCAAGGCAAAAAGCGGTACCCCACGTCTTGCCACTGGCCAGGCTTAATATCCCTGGGATGAGCGGTAAGGCTATGAGTACGAGTAACAAAACGGTTGTTGACATAGTATTTGATAGAATAAAGAGTATCTGGTATGAAGTAAACTACCTTTTGTAAGTAGTCTAATCCTTCTTCGGCTAACCACCAACGAATGGGATATGCGGCTTTGGCACGAGTCTCCCATTCGTCCCAACCTTCGCTGGTCTTGGGTCCGCCCTTGGTAGTGCCACGAATCCAGTCAGCAAACTTAGAGCAGGTCCAATAGTGGTTACGCATTTTTAGTCCTTCTTTTCACCAAATAATTGTAATAGACTCAAGAACAAGTTAATAAAATCAAGATACAGTGTTAGAGCACCTCGAATTTCAGCAATGCCGTCATTCTCTATTGACACTTCTTCACGAATTCGTTGTGTATCGTAAGCAGTTAATCCAATAAAGATGATAATGGCAATTGCACTAATAACCATTTGAAATACTGTGCTACCAATAAAAATGTTTACAATACTGGCAATAATAATTGCAATCAAACCTACGAACAGTAAACTACCTAGACCGCTTAGGTCCTTTTTGGTAAAGTAACCATAACCACTCATAACACCAAATAGGATAGCACCACCCATAAAGGCTGATACAATACTGCCCATATTATATACAGCAAAGATTGTAGCAAAGCTCAATCCCATTAGTGCGGCAAATCCATGTAGCATTAATTGTGCGCCAGCTTTACCTACTTTTTCCATAGCAAAGGTAATGGCGAAGATTGCCACGAGCGGTGCAAAGATTACGATCCACTTCATTACGCCTGTAAAGAAAAATGCCATTAGAGCGGCATTAGTTCCAACTAAAAAACTAACAATCATACTGGTCAAAACTGCCAGAGCCATATGTCCGTAGACACGGCCCATAGCTGAATTGATCTCTGTGGCAGAACGATATGTTGTCATTCCGCCTGCATAACTAGTTCCAAACATAAAATGTCCTCCTTATCCTTTATTTACTACCTGTGTAAAACGTGCCTGAAAAGCCGGCTCCAAACAGCTATAAGTCTGTTTAGTAAATGTGTTAGTATAGTATATCCAACGTTCTCCGTCAAGTTCTCTTACGTCATCTACATAAAATTCAGTTCGATTTGAACTGCTCCACGTCTGTCCTGGTTGTGTTTTTATCATTTAAGTTTTTCCCAAGTTAAGTCTTTTCCATAAACATGAGCTACAGTTTTAAGATATCCTTCGGATATAGCCCATTGAATATAATGTCGAACATTAGAAGGACATTCGGGCAAGATATGTATCATTGCTCGAGGGTACATTACTAGTCCGTCATTTAACATAAAATCATTATCGCCTTGCCGTATTGATTTAACTTCACGTTTTTTCATATGACTTGTAAAATCAATCATACTTTTAAACTTTCTAAAGTTTGTCTTTTGGCTTCTTCTTTAACTTCTTGCTTGTGGATCGTTTGTAATCCACGGAACATTTCTTCGACGACGTGTATAATAGCATCCTTGCCATCTTCTGTCAAATGACTATACTCAGGACTTACACTACTCTCGTGCCAAACTTTTTGATTTTGACTAAGCTCAAGTAATGATCCGTATAGCATATCTTTATGCATACTTCTGCGTATATCAAATTTTCTCGCCACGGTCAAACCCTCTAAAATGTAAGAAGCGCGGAAAGCGTAAAGAGTAACTTCCATCCTGGTTTTGTGTGATAGCGTCCGCACGGACTTCCACAATTTGACCAACCAGGGTTTCACGACTAGTCCAAAAAACATCACGGTCGGAATCAGTAAAGCCACTACCGCAGTTGACTCGAATTGATCTATTATCATCTATACCTTCGCATACCAAGGCACCTAATTTACCTACATTACGACCTGTGCCTTCTTCTACAGCCGTAACAGTCAGCGATACTTCAATAAATGGTTTGAGCTTGAGCCAGGACGTCGAACGTTTGCATTCATAAGGTGCGTTAACATCCTTAATCATAATGCCTTCGTAACCACCGTCGATAGCATCTCGATTAATTTCAGCAAAACGAGTTTTGCCTTCTTCGGTGTCGAGGTCTACTAGTTCATTATCTAGTACACGAACATTGGGCAAGTTTTCTTGCTCAAGCTCATACCAATTTTGTAATGTGCCACTACGCATATCTTGAAGCAGATTACTAAAACCTTTTTGGAAGTCTACCAACGGTACAATATCAAACAGATAAAGAATAGCATCCTTACTTTGAACATCGCTTTTGCGATGTACCTGCTTCATCAAGTCTTGAAATGAACTCGACATCACTTCGCCGTCGAGCACATAAGGCATATCAAAGTTCTTAGCTACTTGACTAATCTGTTCTTTGATGTGCGGAAAGTTTACTAGCTCTTTGCCATTACGGGAAAACTGATCCACACGCCCGTCAGGGTAAGCGATAGTAATAACACGAACTCCGTCCAACTTAACCTCGATGAGCTTTCTCCCTGAAACTTTCCCTTCATGATTAGCACTATCGTGAGCAAGCTGACACTCAAAAACAGGTACAGCATATTTTTTAACCTTCTTGGCAACTACCTTGTTGATAGTCTTTTCTGAAACACCACAACGAAGATCCTTGATAAGGATACGACGATACCAACCGTTCCATTGCGACTTAGTCGCAGTATTCATCAAGGCCTCAACGGCACTCCGGGCAACATTACCTGTGAGCTCACGATTAGCCAGGCGCTGAATAACACTATTAAAACCATCCCAAGATAGGCCAGGACCATCTTCATTTTTCTTCTCCGGTATTTGTTTGAGTCCAAAAGTAATCATTGGGTCTAGTGCAAGACGACACCCTTCAAAGAATTCGTCGTTCTTAGCGTTCATTTGGACTTCAATAATTGCTTCTTTGTCCAAACGACTATTGTGATCTTCCAAACTGGAAATTACATATTGGCAAGGATCGCTCACTGTAGACTCCTATTTCTTATACAATGCTGTATTGTAGCACAAATAAGTTAATAGGTCAAGTAGTTAGATGTTCGAAATGGCTTACCGAGTTCCCAAGCATTTGGCAAGTAGGTTAATGCTTTTTTCTTGACTCTTCGAATAATTGGATGATTATGATTGTGATCGAAGGTCTTCATATACTTGAAAAAAGTTGTTCTAGTATGCCTACGATATAAATTTGAGTCTAAATATTTGGCGGCTGCTCCAAAATCATTGCCAAAACGATCAATCAAATCGCAGGCAATATTAAAGGCAAATGCGCCAATTTCATCTGTGTCGCCGTAATAGTTTTGCTCTTTGCGATCTCGAGCATAGTACGCAGTACTCTGATATCCTGGTATCGATTTAAAATTGCGACTACGATATTGTCTAGCGTGTATGATTTCGTGTAGCATCGTATCGGCAAATAAACTACAAATTCTAACCCAACGATGTCTACTTAAGGTAAAGTATTTTTGATCAGTATTATAGCTAAAGATAATTTCTATAGCTCTACCTTGACATTGTTGATCCGGATAGCTATAGTAAGTGCCGCCCACGTAAACATAGCCTTTATCGTTTTTTGGATCTCGATCTAAACGGATTTTAATAGGCAAATGTCGTTTGATGTGTTTGCTCATTAGTTCGTGTAGCACATCTACGCTGAGTCTACGGCCAACAATCTTGCCCTGTATGCTATTAAGCATACTAAAAAGCACATCTCTTGTAAGTAAACTCCAGTTAAATGCTTTGCGGATAGCCATAAAACACTCCTACTCTAGGTATTTATAGTGTACTATGGCTTCCAATTATATGCATACTTTATGGACGTTTATCCAATACTTTGTCAGCTAGACCCCACTTTACAGCTTCTTCTGCACTTAAAAATGTGTCAAATTTCATAGCTTCGAACATTTCTTCGTAGTTTTTTCCGGCAGTATTGTGTTTGACATACAGTTCAGTTAGACGTTTATTAATACGTTGACTTTCTTCAAATGTACGTTTAGCGTCTTCAAATTGCAGTTCTTGCACGTGAATACTGCCGCGTGTGCCCGGTGTACCTGAGCTAACACGGTGAATCATTGTACGACTTTCAGGCAACACAAACCGCTTGCCCGGCGCACCCGCTTGCGCTAGAAAACTGCCCATACTTGCTGCCTGTCCAAGCACGTATGTGGCTACATCTGGACGAATGAACTGCATAGTATCATAAATGCTTAATCCAGCAGTAACAAGACCGCCTGGGCTGTTGATAAAGAAGTTAATGTCTTCATTGCCTTGACTTTCAAGGAACAGTAGTTGAGCTACAATAAGACTAGCTGTGTGTTCATTGACATCAGTGTCAAGCATAATAATGCGATCTTTGAGCAAACGGCTGTAAATGTCATAGCTACGTTCACCTCGAGCTTCTTGCTCAATAACCATTGGTACCAAATTAGGCATCCTCGTTTTCCTCGTTTTTAAGTTGATTTTTAAAAGTTTCTAATTGATCAATTAGATTTTGAACACCTGTTTTGTTCATAGTAATTTCACTGTAACCCATTTGCAATGACAAACGATTTTTATCAGTTACGCCGATACGGTAAAAGACTGTGGCAGGCTCTTCTACTTTTGGAATAGGTGGAATCTCGTATTTTTCTTTTGCTTCTTCGAGAAACTCTTTAGCCGTGCGTCGGCGAAAAAAATCAAACATTTTTATGCTCCGTAATAGGTGTGTGCTTGTTCAGTAGCTCGTTCTCGTAAGAGTTGATCCACTCGTTGAGCAGCCTCTTCACGTTCTTGATCAGTGAGTTCATAACACTTAGGATTCCTTTTAGGATCACGCATTTGCGGATAGACTAAATTTGGCTTAGGTTGAAATAATTTTGCAATCATTTAGTAACCTCTACACAAGTATATTTGATTACCTTAGTAGTTGCAGACGCCATTTTCTTTGTAGTTTCGCCGGCGGCCTGACACTGAGCTTGAGTTTGAAATCCAGGCACTGTGGTCAGTGCCATAGAGTCCTTGTCACTCATTATGCCAGCGTGTGCAAACAAGATTAGTGTCCACAACATATTATTTTGGCAACATCAAAGAAGTCATATTGCTAGGAACCACAATGGTCTGGACCTTACCATTCTTAATACCTTCGGAGATATTCAGAGCAGCCTGAGCATTCATAAATGCAATAGAACTGGACGAATTATTAGCAAGAGCTGCCATTCGACGTGCTTCTGCTTCGGCAGTCTTAACTTCAATTTCCTTTTGTTTAAGTTCGTTTTTGGCACGAACTAACTCGTTGGCGCTGGCTACCACACTGTCGGCAGGAACCACATTACGAATCAGTACTTGGCTAATAGTAAGACTTCCGTCCAATTTTTCTTCAGCAAGGTTGCGAACAATTTCTTCCTTGATAAAGTTTTCCATTTCTGAACGATTGTCTGCCATATCCAGTGCTTCGTATTTACGAGCAGCCTTGTAGACAGCATTACGAGCATTTTGAACAATGTAATTATACATCAGATAAGTGTCGCCTTTGTGCTCTACGTGAAAGCTCTTGTTCTTAGAACTGTAAAGTTCAGCGACTTGTTGAGGATTAATGTTATAAACAACCACAGCATCAAAGTCTTTCATAGTTGAGTTATCTTTGGCTACAGGAGTCATATTATCCAATGTGACGTTAACGTCCTTAACCGGAAAAGTAAGTACATCGCCAACAAGGACCTGATTAAACGAACCGGGTAGCAGTTCACCAGGCTTGACCTGTTTGTCAAATCCAACTCGAACACCGACTTCACCAGTTTCAATACGGGTACAGCCAGTAGCAAGAACAGCCGCGGCAATCAGGGAGAGGGTTACAATACGTTTCATTTTAAATAAATCCTTTAACCATTAGAAAAAAACAAACAACAAATCCGAGCACAAAGTACAAGGGACGCAACCAAAAATCATTAATCATATAAACCTTAAAATAGTTCAACTAGAACAAACATCAGAGCAACTGCAACTGATGAACTAATTATAGCGTAAACTCCAGCCTTGGTCAAGTTCAAAGCCTGCTTACCAGACATTTTTTGAACACCAATAATGGCTCCCCAAACTAGCGCCGCCAAAATTATAAAAAGAAGTATTACTCTTATCATTTTATTACCTTAAAGTCAAACATTTTATAATAGTCAAATGGATAATCTACTTTTGAAATATATGTTTCAAACACAGATGTTCCTTTGGTTAGCACAGTATGTTCAAAAAACTTTCTAAGCAAATTGCCTTCTTCAATTTGAATATTATAAACATATCTATTATCATCAGCAAACCAATAAAAAATAAATTTCTTTTTATTGATCCAGCGACTGGTATGATGGATATACACTAATTCTCTAGTGACACTAGACATATTAGGGGTAACTCGAGGACAGTCTGTGACTCGATAGTTCTTGATAATACTGTCTAACACTTGGTCTTCTGCATAGAAGTAAGGTAAAGTTACAACCATACCTACTTCTTTTTTAGTTAGAGTAGTCTTTGGATGCTGTAGAAAGTTAACCAAATGACTTCTGTAGTCACTGATCCTAGTGTCTTTGAGGCTAGACCACATTAGTTTTTTGCTATAGTATTCTTTGATAGCCTCAGCTTGATTAAAATCTTCGGATTCTAGTTGAGATTTAACGTGCGGATCTTCCAGACGATACCACTGTAGTACATCACCTTCTTTGATTCTTTTGAGACAAACACTGAGCACAAGGGGATTAACATCAAACTTAATAGGTTCTTCTCGATAAGTAGAACTAAAAATTGAATCAAATTCACCTTGTCGACCAACAATTTCCTGCAGAATATTTGTAGTCATTCGTGATCAGTCCTTAACGGTTTAGCATTAACAAGACCTGCAACTATTTGGAACTTTTCAAAAGCCTTTTTGGCCGCAGGGTTACTATCTAATTCGTTATCTGGTAAGAATGTTTCTAACCAGTAGTAGGGCATACGTCGAGGATATGCGCCAAACTTACGAGGTTGATGGAACTTACCTTGTTCCCAAAGTTCAATAGTAGCTGAACGAAATAAGTCCTCATCTTTGTCAGTGTAGCCAGCCCACTCTGGATTGGCACCTCCAAAGAAACCTCGCATTAGATGTGCATCACTGCCCCCGCCATAGCCTTGCCATATACCTTGCCATTGTTTGTCGTCGTGCGGATCAAAATCTGTTCGAGCAATAACGACAAGGACATCTTCAATGTCTACTTTGCCTTCTACAATATCTCGGATGCATCGACTATAACTGAGACCAATTTTCATTATCTTCTGCCTTGCTTAAATTCTCTAACCACAGGACCTTCTGAGGTAAAGCTCATACGACCCATTTTGCCTTCATAGATATTGCCATTCCAGCGCATTTCTAATTTTAATTGTTTTTCTAAACTTACGTTAAGATATTGATGTTCTTTAAAGCTAAGAATATCTGCAACCATTTTACGACCGTTGTCTTCACAGAGAATTTCACAGTCCTCTCCAACTACTCGTCTCATAATGTAAATCTCACTTGTTTAATTGAGTCCCAACGAAAGCTACGCCAGCCTTGAACATCAAGATCATAGACTGACATAATTTCTTCATTGACTTTCTTTTCGCGTTTTGGCTCTGCACTTTCTTTAACTTCAACTGGAGGTACAAGTTTTGAATTAGTTGTGCAATTCATTACTCGTTCCGTGCCGTCTTTCTTAGTAAAAGTCAAAGTAACGGGGCCATATGCCAAGTGGCCTTTCAACCACTTCTTAAAGATTTTAATATCTTTTTCACTTAAAGTCATCTGTTTTGTCACCAAGTTGACGTTTAAGTTCTGCATTTTCTTTCTCCAACTGTTCAACTTTATTGGCTAGCATATGAAAAAGTTCACTCATATTTTTAGCAGTTGAACGAAGCAATTCTGCAATATCCGGTTCCATTTAAATCTCCAATACAATGTTAGGGTTCCAATCTGTTTGTTCGTATCCGTCATAGCCACGAGGGTTACAAACAATGCGTGTTTCTCCAATGACATAGTCAAATGGATGATGTGTATGTCCGTGTGTCCACAGTTTGATTTGTGGATGATCGATGATAAAGTCGCTAAGGTCACTATGGTAGCAACCATTCATAAGACTGTCATTAGCATACTGAGGGTGACAACTTTGATAGCTAGGACTATGATGTCCAACAACTACATACTTTTCTACCTCGTTGCGATCTACAATTTCTTCAATGTAGCGCAAGGTATCTCGATGACGATATACTGTATCCGCAGGTTTGAGTTTGGTATAACCTTCAAATTCTTTACGAATCATTCGATAGTCGTTCATCATATCACGAGCCGCGTGAAGCGTCAAAGGATCGGCCTTGTTCATATCAGTCCACAATGTACCACCGACAAAGATAATGTCGTCAATTTTCTTGTAGCCTCTTTCGAGAAAATAGATATTTGGGTACTTGCCGCACTCATTACTTAATGTGGTTAAAGTCTGATTCCATTTACCGTGATAGAACTCATGGTTGCCGGCAACGTATACCACGTGAGGGAATTGAAAACTGCAACGCTTCAAAAAATCACGAAAACGCAGAGCCGTAGCTTGTCTGCGACCAAGGTCAGCAAGGTTAACATTGCTGTACATACCATAGTCCATTTCAGGATGATTATGCAGATCCTCGGCAACCATAATGTCACCAGAAAGAATCAAGACATCACATCCTTCATCGTTTTTGATATTAATGTCAGCAAACTCAAGATGCAAATCGCTGACTAACTTGATTTTCATTTTTTAACCTTTAGTAATTCTAGCATACGTTCACGCCATTGTAAAGCATCTTCTTCATAATCAAAGCGTGGACTAAGCTCAATATCTTCATTGAGATCTTCTACCCAAACATAGATTTGATTGTAGTCATCACAGATCAGTCTCATTACCAAATCTCTCTTTGTATCTTGCTTGGCGCTCTGCTTCGTGAATATCACAAAGTGTTTTAATCCATCCGCCACTACGGCTCTTACCAGGATGGCCACATTCTTCACAGGTATGCGAAGCCCAACTTTCAGACATACGAACCATTCCGTATATCTGTTCGTCGCCACCATCATAATAGAAGCGCAGACCTCCAAACTTTTCTTTGATCTGTGCAACCTTAACAGGCTCTATATAATCAGGAATCTTATGATTGTGGGGATTATCCTTCAACAATGCTTCTCTAGTGTTGTTCCGCCATTTGACATAAGAACTAATTTGGCTAGAAAGACTTTCAACAATGGGCCACCATCCGGGACCAATACAGAATCCACCGTATGGATTTCCATACATTTCCGGATACTTTTCTTCCATCCGTTTAGCAAATTCTTCATATTGATCTTCGGTATAGCTCATTGTGCAACCTTTACATAATGCAGACGAGTTTCATTTTTCTTTGTAAGCCAATTCTCGCCGTGTTGTTTAACTTTGGCCTTTTGAATAACAGCAGGCCCGATTTTAACAGGCTTACCCATCCAACTGGCAATCTTATTGTCAATTATAGCAAGAATATTGTGTGCGTCAAAGTTTTTTGAGCGTTCACAGCGAATGATCTCTGCATCCTTGTCTAAGATCCAACTACCTTCGTCTGCAAGATATCCTTCGTCGACCGCTTTGAGAGCTTTATCTACTCGATTGCGGGCAACGTCTTTGGCCCAAACTGAAGGCAAAGAACCAATATAGCCAATCTTGTTAGCAGGAATTTCTTCTGTATTAAGTAATTGATTTACTTCAGTTTGAAATTCATTGTCTCCTTTGATTGCGCTAAACATTAGACGTTTAAAATACTTGCGAATTTCTTCGGCTTGAGTCTTATCGCAGTCTTCGATAAAAATATCCTGTGGCGCAAATTCTGGAGATGCTCCTGTAAATCTGTCAATGCCAAGTGCCCAACGAATTAGACTTTTGTTACTATGTTTAACAAAAAGAAATTTTCCCTCGCTGTCAAACACGCTTTGGGGTTCTTTAAGATATTCTTTATTAGTTCGTTGTGCCGCGCAGGCCAGTTCCAAAACACGTTGGGTAGAGTAGTTCTGGGTCATTGATCGCTCTCTAACTATGTTAATATAGCAATATTTTATACGAAAATATGTTTTTTGTCAACCGAATCAATGTATTTGTAGACCTTTTTACTCAGCTTTTTGGTAATACGATTTAGTCCAAAATGGTCTATGTATGATTTTAAATTTGGACTAACATATTGTGTACCTGATTTCATTTTGGCTAAAACACTTACTCTTGCCATATATCTTTTGGCTCTAGATTTATCCATGTTTCTTAGAAGTTCTATGGCTATGCTTAGTGCATACGCATCTAGTTCGTCTGGATCTTTAAGATAACTTGCGTAAGGGCCTTGACAATGATTAGAAAATGTTTCGTATTTTCTTTGTACACTCTGATCTTGATGCTTATATTCGTGAACAGTTGCATCAAATATTTGCACTAAGAATTCGCTTATTTGTATTTTGTTAAATTGATCTGTGTCAGCAAAGTTATGATGAACAATAATTTCAATTGGTGTTTCGTTATTGAAATCATCGTCGGCATCGTAGTATGCGTGAACATAAAACTCCGAGGAATGTAAACTTTTATCTTTCTTAGTTTTGATATAAAGATCGAAGTCGTGAAGTTTAAATGCAGATCTAGTTAACGATACAAGTTTTTTAAAGCTAATGCCTTGATTATTGGTATCTCGAACGTACCTACATACTTTGTTAACACGTTCGAGTACTGTGTTCATATCACATCCTATAAGTAATTCTACCCTTGGTCAAATCATAAGGTGACATTTCTATCTTGACATTGTCACCTAAAATAACTTTGATCTTATTTTGTTTTAGTCGACCGCCCATATAACAAAGCACACGTTGTTCAACATTTGCAAGTTTGACTCTAAAGGTCGAATTAGGTAATACCTCTTCGATAACACCTGTTACTTCTAGTAGTTCTGAATTTTTACTCATATTTTTTTAATTACAATTGCTCCATCTTCGAGACAAATATCCAAAGTATCTCCTTCTTTCCATCCAGTTTGATTTAATAACTCCGGAGGAAACTTTAACATAACATTATCTGGATCGCCGGGAATTTCTTCAAAGATATCTTCGGCATTAAAAACCATTTTATCCATTTTGTGTCTCCGATTTGGCCTGATCGTCACCAGGTCCTATAATATAATTATCATTTAGTTCGTCTGGAGAACCGACCTCTATAATCATAGCTTCGGGGCTCATTGCAATTAGTTGATATGGACACAAAGGTTCGCATTTATATGTGTCACCTTCTTTGAGTACTACTTGTTTAAGTTCTGCGGTTTTGGTGTCAACATATCTTAATGAAAACGTGCCGCTGTTTATAAACCAACTTTTTTCTTTAACTTTATGAAAAGACATTGCGGTCTTAGCTCCGAGATTAGAAAACACTAATATCTTACCGCAGTATTTTTCGTTACTAGACCACACAATTTCGTAGCCCCAACCGTGATCAATTTTACCTTCTGGAGATATATTCATTCATTATCCTTAATAACCAACCAACCTAACTTGTATAGGTCATTTTCAATTTCTTCTGTGACTACACTTTCCCCAACAAATTTCTGACATATTTCAAATCTAGCCTTTTGTTCGTCAGTCCAATTATTGCGTTCTTTGTCAGTTATGTCATCATCATTTCTAATACCGCTACAGTACCAATCAATGTAATCACCTTCTTGCCTCATATCTGCAACAATGCCCCCGGCATATCTCCAAGAACACGACCATTTTTGTTCTTTAAGAATGGGCCACATTTCTCTTTTGATGAAGTCATTATTGCACAAGGCAGCATACAAGTTTTGAGCGTAATGCTCTTCTTTACGCACCTTTTCCAAAATCCAGTCTGTAGTACGCAGATCCCATTCAAGGTTATCTTTTTGCCAAGCAGGGTCTGCTTCTTGCTCTGCTTTTTGCTCACCCCAACTCTTGTAGTAGTCGACCATAGCGGCAACATCTTGGTCGTTCTCTGGAGTTTTACCTTCTTCGGCTTTTCGCTCAAGGTATTTTTCTGCTTGAAAAGTATATCGACCAGGACTTTTAGAAATGTGTTTCATTCCCTAATTATACTTGCTTTTTTGGAATATGTCAAACAATATTGATGTTCGAAATTACGTGTCCGTTTGCCAACATATCAAAAGGATGCATTTCTCCATAGTACTCGTTGGCATAGTAAGTTTGACTATCTGGATCAAAATCAAACCAGGGAATGGTTCCTAGTACTAAATGGATCCGTTTGGATTTTTCATATTGCTTGGCAAATACCCTATGTACTTTTGTAGTATCCCAGCTATAAGCATAACCAACATCAAAGTGATGTTGTCCTTCAACACCTCTTATTTCGCAAACATAGTTAGAACTAGTTTGTAAAGGAATATTAATTCTAAGGTTTAGATAAACAGGTTCGTCGTAATGCCACATATAATCTTTAGCTAGAGGATTCCACGCTTCCCCGTTGATGTAGGCAGTTCTACTTCTGCATAGTCGACGTTGCATTCTTGTTGCAAAGAAATTTCCAAGGTATCCAATTTGAGCAGCAGGAGTAATTTCTCTAAAGCTATAAGTATCGAAGTAACCGTTCTTCAAACCTTTTTTGGTTGATGTAAACTGTTGATCCCAGTTAAATGCTTCGTCGCCTGTGATTAGATTATGTTCTAATAAAAAGTCTTTTACACCTTTTAAGCCTTTTTCAAAACAAATTTTGTAGAAGGTTGGTGTAATCTTTTCTTCTTCCATCCTTAGCCACAGTCTAGTTCCTAATCCAGTCTTGAAGAAATTTCCTAAATTAGCTTTAGGTTCACCCAACGCACTGGCATGAACATCCACAGGGTATGCAATATCCGGATTATGTGTGATACTAAAACCACCGTAATATTTGGTACGTTGTGTTTTAATATTAACAGTATCTTCAAAATGGCTCAGGAACCCGTGCCATCCGTACTGTTCGTCGGCTTGATGAATAGATTCTAAAATTCTGTTAACGTCAAAATTTTCAATCTTATATTTGATAAAAGGACTAGGAACAGTTTCAGGTTTAAGTCCTGCAAACTTAGTGCCAAGATCTAATGTTGAATCAATCCAACCGTGTACTGACCTATCCTCAGGACAGTCTGCAATTTTAAAACTAGGTTTATCTATCGCCATCTTTAAAAATCTTTATGAACCAGGCAGCAGGATCTAATTCCCACCATTTATGACCAAAGTTGTAATCTCCAGCACGACCGTGATGATTATTGTGCCAGCATTCGCCTAGTACAAAAGGAAACAACCAGGGAGCATTAACACTATGATCTCTAGTAGTGTAATTTCTATAACCCAATTTTTCAATATGGTTGAGACTGTTAGTGATATTGTAAGTGACTATGGTTATGAAGGTAGGAAGCATCACGCCATACAAAAAGAAATCAATACTGATCAAAGCACTTAACACCCAAAATGCTAAAATAATTTCTTTGTAGTGTTTGCTAAAAAACATAGCGTCTTTATTTCTTAGTAAGTCTACGCTGGTTTTCATACTGATAGCAGTAGGACTTAAACGATACATCCACAATACAAAGCTGTGCCAGAACCCGTGAATAGGACTGTGTGGATCAGAAGGGCCATCAGCGTGTCTGTGATGATAGCCACGGTGTAGAGCTACCCAATAGATCAACGGACCTTGTGCAGCCAACGTGCCTGCTAGCATTAAAAATCGTTCTTTCCATTTAGAGACTTTAAAGCTCTTGTGGCTAAAGTACCTGTGGAATCCAGCGGTAATACCAATAATGTTAAAAAATATATAACCTGCAATTACCCATAACAGTTTGTACAATGCAAAGTCTGTAGCTAACAGATATGCGGAGAAAATGCCTATTAACCAAATAGGAGTAGTAATTAACAATAGGTTTGGTGTTAATTTTAGATTATCCTTAATTGGGATAAACATTTCTTGGGTATTGATCATTTTATTCTAGTTCCTGTTCTAACTTCTTGATGTGTCTTTAGTAGCTGTCTACCCATCATAGCCCATACCCATTCTACATCTGGTTTAGTTTGAGGTGGTATATCTACTGTTGTTTCGTATTTATAGCGCGAATGAATGTCGCTAGTATATCTTCTTTCAAATGCATCGAACTTTACAAAGCGATCTTTTGATACAATAGCGTGCCATTTTGTAAGTCCACGTCCTTCGCACATTTCAAACATTAATCGCCACAGTGGAGCTAGATATTGTCCTGTGGTATTCTTGTCCGAGCGACTTTTCATATACACAATAACCCAGTCTTTGTCGTAGGGTGCTGGTAAATCGCAACGCCAACCTAGTATACTTTGTAGCTTTCCTTGATCCCATATCCCATAAAGAAAATGATAATCGTCGTCACCTAAATAGTAGCGTTTAATACCTGCTTGCCAAATCTGCCAAATTCTGTTTTGACTTTCTTCTGCGCCTTCGGGCCATTCTCCTCTAGCCACAAACTTTCTTTTGATACCCAAATCACAGTCGTGATACAGATCTTCTATGTCTGCCCAGTGAGAAAAATTTAATCTAATAGGAGTGTTTTGCATAAATTAATTTATCTAACTAAAAAAACAAAGGACATCTTTATGATAGGAATTAATGGAAAACCTTACGTTGATGCTAGCCCATTTATTGACATGGAAGGTATTACTTCATTGGAAAAAGAGATATGTTACGGCATTGCAAGAAGTAATGTACAGGCGGGCATCTATGGACCTGGTATTAAAGATGTAGAAAAGTACGGAAACTTTCTAGGACTAAGTGCCAAGTACACTAAAATATTAATTCCTCCAGAAGAGAGATTGGCTTACGAATCTCTTAACAGAAATCAAAGAGCCCTGTTTTTTAAATTATACGAAGGACTGTACAGTGCTAGTACTGTGGTGTATCTAAGAACGTTTATTGAGTTAGGAATTAACAGTTATATCGATAAAGGCAAAGCTGATAAAACTAAATTTACTGACAATGCTAAATTCTTTCCTAAAACTTTAGAGTGGATTTCTAAGCTGCCGTTTGAAGAAGTCGGAAGAGTCTTATTCTTTATTCACGAACACGATTGCAAATTGCTTACGCATCGAGACGGAACACATTATACACCTCATAAGAATGAGTTTTTATGGATTAATCCTTGCGGTGCTAAAAATTTCTTTATATATGATGAAGAAAATAATCTAGAACATTCCGTAGACTCTAAAGCCGTATTCTTTAACGATCTAGATATGCACGGCGGCCATCCAAATAATCGTATGACCTGGAGTCTAAGAGTCGACGGTGTGTTTAAAGAAGAATTTAGAAAACAGTTAGGTATTGACGGTTTAGTTAACTACTGATTTCTTAGTCAATAATTTTCCAATTAGACCTTCAATATCTAATTCCCACCACCTATGCGTGTTAACTAACTCTCTAGCATCGTGGTGGTGTGCATTGTGCCATCCTGCCCCAAATGTTAACAGACCAATTATAGGATGATTGGTGGTGTTATCTGGAGTGTCAAATACTCTGTAAGATCCCGGAACATTCATATGTGTAAAACTGTTGATAACGTTCATTCGCATATGTTCAATGATAACGGGGATAGCAAATGCACTGGCCAGCATACTGTATTGGTATCCAGCAACAATGTCAAAGATAACCCAAAACGCAATAATTGACCAAACAATTTTGTTAAACTGTAAACTAAACCACATCAAGGCCTTGTCTTTCATGATTCGTTTAACACAATAGTTTCTTAGATCAACTGCTTTTAAGGCACGTTCTCTCAGTCTATATAAAAAGAAGCTGTCAATAAACCCGTGATGATGAGGACTAGATAGATCGTCTTTGGTATCAGTTACTTTGTGATGTAATTGATGGGTGCCTGCCCAAAACAATATCGGCGCATAGGCAGCATAGGTACCCAGGAATGCAATAGCTAGCTCAACAGGGCGCCAAGTTTCAAATTGTCTATGACTGAATAGTCTATGACAACCTAGACCGTTGCCTATTAGGCCAATTAGTACCCAAGTAACTGCAACAACCCACCAGTTTATTTGTATGTAATTTGTTACTGCACCTAATATTACAAATGATGTAATAACATAAAGCGGTAAGCAAAACCTCCAGAAATATGAATTCATTTATTATCCGTCATAAAAAAGTGTTTGATCATAAAAGCAGGAGGATCGATTTCGTACCATTTCTCACCTTGCCACCACCTCCCAGGGTTAGCGTGATGATTGTTATGCCAGCCTTCACCTAGACTTAGAATAGATGCTAACCAGTTGTTATGGCTAAGGTCGTTGGTCTGATATCTTCTAGATCCTAGCTGCCACTTGCCTGTTAAGTGCGGTAGCACACCAATTGCACTAGCACCGTGAAAGCAGCCAATAGCAGGCAGCGCATATACAAAGCCTGCTAATCTAATATCAATAATGGCCAGTAGAATCAATATGCTAAAATTTAACAGGAAATAGTTGTTGTGTACAAACTGTAGTTCTTTGGTCTTTAAAAACGGACTCATAAATCTCTTAGGAATGGCTAACTTTGGCCAAACAACAAACCAAGTCTTGATAATTCCGTGTTTAGGATTGTGCGGATCTTTGTCTGAGTCGCTAGTAGTGTGATGTAGTCTATGCACACTGCACCACATTGCAGGGCTACCTAGGCTAGTAGGCACACTAGACCACAACAGTATTTTTTCTCTTAGTTTAGAAGTTTTAAAAGCACTATGGCTGTAGTATCTATGTAGAGCAACATTAACCCCAACGATACCTACCCACAGAAAGCACACTAGACCTACTGCAAACCACCACCATTGTTCCGATTGTACTGCGAGATAAATTGCTAGCAGGCCAACTAAATGGTTAATAATGTGTAAGCTACGGAATTTGTTAATGGTGTTGATTTTCATAACGTATTTATTTTAGATTTTTTCGACCAGGATTCCTGCTGAAACTCCACCAAATCCAAAACTTAATTTGATAAAATTGTCTGTAGTGCTTTGAAAAATTTGATCTTTTACAATGTGGTGTTTACTTGGAAGAGGATTTTCTAAATTAGAAGTATAGGGAATCCACCCTTGTTGTAGTCCTGCAATAGAATAAGCCATTTCGACAGCAGCCGACGTAGATAGAGTATGACCTACAGAACCTTTGAGTCCAAACACATTGGTCTTATAGGGCAATCTTTCTATGCTAGCAAGTTCGATGTCATCGCCTACCTTGGTTCCTGTTGCGTGAGCATTGATTGAACCAATTTCTTTTTCGTAAGCGCCTAGTTCTGTTAACAAATGATTGCCAGCTAGACCATCAGGATGGGGTGCGATCAAATTATAAAAGTCGTTGTAAAGGCTAATTTTTTCTATACGTGCTACTTGTTGTTGTGCCTTGCTTTCTTTAGTGACCACATAGCAGGCAGCGCCTTCGCCTAACGCCATTCCGGAACGATTAACATCAAACGGTCTTACTAGTTCTTGGGTGTAAACACTCATTGATTTAAAGATATAGCCGTTTAATGGCTGTGTACTATCTACTGAAACAACTAATACTACATCAGTAGAACCGCTATCTAGAAACTTTTGAGCAAGATCTAAGGCAGTAATAAATCCACTACAGGCCTGTGTTATCATAAAGCTAGGACCTTCAATGCCTAGTGTACGACTAATTGTTGTACACACTGTACTAGCAGTGCCTGTGGCACAGGCTCTAGGACTTGCTCTAGATTTTTTGTCTTGAAAGTTTTGCCAAACCTCACCTTTTATCTGTGAAGACCCTTCGAGAGTGCTGCCAATGACTATTGTATTTTTTGGTAACTTGATATTTTGTGTGGCTCTGAGCGCGGCCAAAGTAGGCATTTTGACCTGTCTGGGCATAAAGTGTTCTTTAAAATTGAACTTGTCTAGTTCAAGATCGAGTTCTTCGTCTGTGATAGGAACATCAAATTTTATCAAGTTAGCGATAGGTTCCATTAAATATCTTTGAAAGTTTGACTGACTTCCTTTTTTAAAGTTGTTAACGCATTCGGTCCAAGTTGTACCATTTGCGTCCATAACTTCCAAGGAATTTATAATAATTGACATCAGAGTCCTCGATTAAAAAAATATTTATGTACGCATATAATACAGAATTTACAATTAGAAAAGCAACCCCAGATGACATAGATATGCTCATTAGTCTATTGCCCCCTGGAGATCAACGCATTGGTTTTGGCAAAACTGCAATGACTAGAGAAAAGTTTATTGAATACATCAACGTCTGTATTAGATATCCTCACCACGACACATTTCTTTACTACAGAGGAGATGAACTTGTTAGTATGATGGCCTGTTGCGACAGTACCATTAGCCCCTATTGGTGTGCATTAAACTTTAAGGTATTCCGTCCTCGATATTTTTTAGATGTAGCCAATAATGGATGGATACATCTAGGCGAGCATATTGCTCAACTAAAAGAAAGTCAAGGTCGTTTTAGTTTTTATTATGTTAAAACTATTCGTAAGCAAAACAAATACATGGAAAAAAATTACGGACAGCTTTTAGAATTTAGTAAAGTTATTGGTAATAGATACATTCGAACTGTAGAAGAATATATACCCGCAGGGCAAACTAGTCAGCACGAATTTTTTAAAAGGCTATTAATGAGAAACAGCGTGTTTGCTGAGGATGTGGCCATTACTAAATGGACTTGTATGCAAGAATATCGAACTGGGTTTAACGAGGAATTACAAGAACAAACCGTGGCGTTTAGCAAGCACATTACTGGCTCTCTAACCAATGATGAGTAGTTATTCTTTTGTGTAGTATCTGTCCTGTAAGAGACGACCGTTTGTGTAAAGCCTGATTGTTATCAAAAATAACTAGATCCCCTATCTCCCAATCTAGTTTAAATTCTGGAACTTGATCTGATTCTATAAGATTTTCAGCGTACTCTCTTAACTCTAACATTGATAAACCGCAGTCAAAAGAGTCGATTCTTGTGTCGTAGCGAACTATGGTCTCCTCAAAGTATGCTCCAGGCCAGCATACTTTTACAGAGTGCAGTTTATCTTTATGGCCTAACTTTTTGTATTGTGCATTTGAGTCAATAAGGACAGGAAATTTTTTTAACAGCAAAGTACTTAATACTTTTAAATCTTTAAATTTAGTAGTATTACCCCGATCGCAGATTCCGTAAGAGTATAGAGCACGTACAGGCAAGAACTTAGGACCTTGATATGTGTGATCAATATGCCAGTATTCTCTTGTGTTACCTAAAAAATCATTGTTGTTCATTAAAATAATGGAACCATTATTTTTATCTGCAAACTTGGATGGCACAAATTGTTCTATAAAGTTTTGTATAGTTCCAAAAGCCGACATTAATGTTAGATATTCTTCGTCTGTGAGATTTTGCTTTTTAAATGCAATTACTCCGTGAACAGCCAATAAGTTTCTTAATTCTTCGAGAGAAAAAGATTTTATGTCCTCTGTAAATAGTTTTCCAAAATTATTCAATGTATGGTCCTGTATAATTGATCAGTGCTCGATTAAAAAGGTCTTGTAGTTTTAAATTTATACCCTGACTTTCTCTGCCGGTTAGATAAGCGTTATACCAAATGTGATACCGATCATCGGGTCCTTGATTGTGAAAGCTATGCGGTAGCCAAGTGTTTAGATACCAAACTTCGCCTTCTAAAAATTCTGTTTCGTATAATTCTGTTCTAGATTTATTCTTTACCTGAGCTTTGACATTTGTAGCCTGTATAGGTAAATGCAAAATGATTTCTGTTAATTTTGGATTTTTGTGTAGATAAGAATGAGCGTGCCACAACACCTGTTTTCCTGGAGACAGTTTGCTTAGTCTGCATCTGCTAGGTTCGGTAAGATAGTCTTCTACTGCTCTTTGTAAAATTGGAAATTCTTGTGCGATTGCGGTTGGCTTGCATACGTCCCAAATATCAACTTTGCCTTTCATTAAAGTTGTTGACACGCTACCGTTGGTCTGATCACCATCAAAATCGTAGACACTAATAACATCTAATCCAAATTCGACTGTCATCAATTCATTGCTTGTGACAAACGGCTTGGTTTCTCTATGTCGTAATTCTTCAAGGGCAGTCTTTAATTCATCTAAATAGCTTACTTTACCTAGCTTTAAGAAAGGTATCTTTTTTAGTTTATTGTAAAGTTCAAAATTATTCATATGATTATTAATACTTATACCTGGACCAACGATCCGTTATTGCAAAAAAGGTTCGATTTAGCTAGAGAACAAATTTCAAGATCGTCGCATCCGTTGGCTGTAAATTACAGAGAGAATTTTAACTCTTCCGAAATCATTGCGTATAGTATGTCTTGCACAGATGAAGAAGTATTTTTGTGTAGCAGTATAGCAAGAAAAGAATATTGGCCTATAGGAGTTTACAGAGTTATTAATCGTGTGTTTAAGCCGGAGCCTAAAGAAACATTTACTAAAAACATAGAGGCATATTGGTTCGATATGATTTTACAACAAGTAGATTTTTGTAAATCTCTACCAGATTTTCGAACTGCAATCATAACTCGAAAGTTAGGATATACCAGCACACTGTTACATTTAGGCAAGTATTTGACAGATAGAGGTCTTAATAATGCTGTTTGGGACGAGCCTGTGTGGGTATGCAACGACTATCATAACCCCGAATGCCAGCAAAATGTATTAGCTATAGGTGAAGATGTTTTTCAAGAATTTAGTTGTTAGAAAATTTCTTAAGCTCTGAGCAAATATACTCAAACGGAAACATATTTTGAAATCGCACACTAAGTAACCAAGCTCCCTTATCTGAATTGTTAAATCCACCGTGTGGGATTCCTATCTTAACTAAACTAGGATATCCTATTTCTTCCCTATAAAATTCTTCTAGATCTTCATCCCTGTAGCTGGTAAAACGTGTCGGAGTAGTTCTTGAATGTACAATGCTAGCCGTTCCTTGGTTGAGTTCGTTGAACCATATCATGCCAGACTTATTTTCAGTTAAAGACCAATTCATTGCCCAAGCGTTAGTACCTCCTCCGTCTTTGTGTAAATTTAATTTAGCACCCGGTGGTGCATAAAATAATAAACATCCCGGAAATGGAAACAGGCCAACAGTGTTAAAGAAATCCATTATTTCTTTAGACAAAATAGAGCTCACTTGTATTTTTTCAAAGTACTTCCAAGCACCGGGGTCTATTCCCTCTATACTAGGAAAAACAAAATTTTCTTGTATAACGGGTATATCTATGTTCAGATGACAGATTGGTTTCATTTTTTATATAGTTCGGATATACAATACTTTTGCCCTTGCGCATCGTGTCCGTAGAGTATGCAGTCTGTAGGAGTTAGGTTCATCTCTTTACAAATATTTTCATATTGACTGCTATAGGTTTTGTACATATAATCACAGGGCAAGGCTTCCATTAGTGCATTAGCCAAATGTACACCACTTAGATTAATATATCCTATCTTGTTCATAATTTCCAATCCAGGAATACTTCGTCCAGTAAACATTAGACCTATACGATTAAATCCTATAGACATAGTCTTGCTAAAGGTAAAGGAGAAATATGTATTTTCATTAGCAACCAAGTCTAGATGAAAAGGTGTTGTAAGTCCGCAATATGCTACATCTATGTATATTGGAATGTTTCGTTCTTGTAATTTTTTAATAATTGCAGATCGATTTTCTTCTTTTCCGTTGTAAGAATTTGGATAGGTAATACAAACTAAATCATTTGTTGTAATTTTACCTAATTCGTCTTCGTTAAACACTATTTTAGTAATACCTAAAGTGTGACATAGATATCCATAATAGCTATATTCATTGTCTAATGTAAAAACTCGATTAAACTTGCGTTCCATGAATATATGATTGATCGAATCTGTATTACCATTACACACGTATCGTTCCTGAAAACTTTCTAACCCTGTTACATAATTTCTGATCCAGTTAGTAAATGTATAAAATAATTTCTGTTTAGGTAGTAATCTTTCTGCAAATGTAAAATCTCTATCCCAGGTTGAAGTTTGATAAACTTCTAAATTTTCAATGATAGAATTTATTCGATCATCACGAATTGGCTTGATCAACTTAGTCCAAAATGTATTAGTCTCTTTCATATACCCGTCCTTCATAAGTAATTATCTTTGCACTTATAGGCTATAAATATTTCCGAGGACAATTATGAACCTAGCAGACAAAGAACATCCAATTATTTTTAAGCTACCCTACCAAATTACTCCTGAAGACCAGCAAGCAATTATAGATTATGCTTATGCTAATTCTAACAGCTGGAGTGGGCAAGTACAAGTATGGGACCAAGACAAAAACAATTACGATCAAACAGATTACTTTGGTAGAGTTCAAATCACTAGATTAACCGAATCAAGTATAGAAAAGGTCAGTCATACTCCGGGACTTAATTCAAATTGGCTTAATTGGGCTTGCCGACTAGATCACACATTAGAATGGGAATGGATTGATACTCCTATAACTCCTATTCTTAAAAAGTATGTTGACAGCATTTCTCATTTATATAAAAAATTCAACAGAGTGTTAATACTTGTTCAAAAACAAGGGTCTGCAATACCTTTGCACACAGACAAGGTAGTAAAGAATCAATACGGCACTGAAGGGTTTGCACCCGGCCCTGCACAAGATATATTAATCAATGAAAACGACAATCATTGGACTTACAATAGACATTTAACTTTAAAATTTCCCTTGACAGAAATTCAAGGTAACAATGGAAAACCTTTAATAGAAATCGACAACAATCAATATGTATATAACACTGGCAGCAATCTGTTTGCTATCAATGAAGTTTCGATTAAGCACGGTGCTGAAGCTGTTGAACATAGACGCGGAGTAATATTTTTAGACGGTATATTAGATTATGAAGCACTGAAAAAAGAAACTTGGATTGAAATGGATTTAAGTAAATGCAATTCTTAAACAATTATCCCAAATGGGACGAAACAATCACCGGTGAATTTTCTTTCTATAGAGTAGGGAAGCCTTCTATATCAGACACAGCTATAATTGATATACTAAGATCTGGCGGTTTTCCTAGTAACATTAGAGGAAATTTTGCCTTCTTTTTCAAAGACCAAAATAGAACTGTGGCCGCTGTAGATCATTTACCTAACTACAATTTATTTTATAGTAATGAAATTTGCGGTAATATTTTTTTGCGTGTTCAAGAAACTAGAAAAGAACAGGGACTTCCTACAACAAAAAATGCTAAAATAGCAATTCAAATAAAATTGTTTTGGGGAGGATCAGTAGGGGAAGAAACCACAATTAATGAAATTAAACGTGTGCCTCCTGCTAGTTACTTAGAAGTTAAACCCGACGGCTCTAAAAAAATAATCGAATACAGGAATATCTATAGTCAACCCACAGGGGATTATAATTTAGAAGAACTATCTCAACTGGTTGAAAATTACATTGTTGATCATACTAAGAGTCCGTTTGGTCTCCTACTAAGTAGCGGTACTGACAGTAATACTATTCTAGCTTACTTTAGAAAGTTAGGTATAGAAAAAGACTGTAAGTATATTTCTCTTAAGGGAAACAAAGAACATAATTCTGAAGCTCCGTTTATTCAACAGATTGCTGACCACTACGGCATTGAAGTTGATTGGTATAATGTCGGAGATTGGGCAGGGTTCAACGAACAAATAAAACAAAATTTATCTGCTAATGATCCTAGTTTTGTATCAGCTTTTCATAGAACCTACTCGGCATTTTGGACAGAGCCACACGCATTACTAAAATATAAGGCAGTCAAAGATCTAGGATTTAAAAATAGAGTAGTATTCACAGGTGAAGTGGGGGATCAAATATTTGGCTCGCGTTTTGGAAAAATTCTTTTAAAGTTTATTATACAAAATCCTAATGCAGATGTAGAACAAATAGCACAGTTATTTTTAAATTCAGATAGTACACGTTTTAACTATGCCGGTTATGATTCTAATTATAGTGCAGTTCTAAAATTGCCACCTGTGCAATCTGCATACAATGATGCTAAACAATGGTTTGTAACAACTTGGAATCGTATAGAAACTGATGATCTAGTAAACAAGATAGAACTAATGCAGTATTTCTATAAAGGCAGTCATAGAGTTTACAATTACAATCAATTTCCAGATACTAAGTTTGCCCACCCGTTCGCTGACAGTTACGTGTTTGACTATGTTTGGCGAATACCAGGAAAATACAAACTAGCTCAGGGCGGCAGAAGTAGAATATTAAGTTATCAACTAGCCAAAGACTACATGGTCGAATGGCCTTGGCTATGGCCCAAAACTGGTGTTGCTGTTCTAGCTGAAGATAAAAAATTTGAAAGTATAAGGGGAATTTATAATGCAGTACAATTGGGACTCGGAAAGCATACAAATTAATTCAATTACAGTTTTTAAATCGGGTAAATCTGCAAAGATGTTCATGGAGCAGATCTATCCTTATTGGTCAGATTCTATCGTAGTTTCAGATGATGGAGAGTACCCCACTGATCCTAAGTTAAAAGAGCTTGTGCTAGAAAAATTAAAAACTGATGTTAATTGTCCTGTAATAATCTTTGCTAACTATCTTGAAAATTTACAGATAGCATCGACTCGTACTTTAGGAATGCAGTATTTTTTAGAGTACGATTTTTACAGATTTGACAGTTCAGAAAGGATTTTTTACTGGGACGAAAGAAAAATAGCTACATTTTTAGACTGTTGGATCAAGCAATGCCAGGGCAATATTAGGCCAAATCAAGCAGATATGCGTCAGCTATTTCATCCTGACTCAGTTGCTTGGTATCACAGTTTGGTATTTGAATAAATACTAGACAGGAGATATAGTTATGGGAATCCAGGTAATTAGACAATTTAGACGTCCTAGCGTTGAAGTTCCGTTCCATCAGGTTTTAATGGACTCGGTTTATTTTGAATATATGAAATCAACATATAAAGAAACAGGAAAACTTACGTCTATTGATATGCGTCAAAGCGAAGACATGATGACTCTAACTGCAACTTATGTATGGCGTGATCAAGAAGCCTACGATGAGTATTTAAATGATCCTACCTGTGTAGCCTATATGAACAAGGTTAAAAATTATAATCTTGACAACAATATCATTGTTGAACCCAAGCTAATTACCGAAGTTTAAATCAGTGTAATTCCAGGCTGAGCTACTATTGATCTGTGTTTCTTTAAAAGAATTCGAGCAGTTTGGCCTTTGTATTTGATCATCTGAAGAAGATTAAAAGGCGACGAGCTTTTATCTAAATTCTCATTAGATACAGTTACTAGTATCAGTAGATTTTCTTTATCGTCGTCGGTGAGAACTTTCCTAGCATCGTCTCTCATTTTAGGTGATATTAAGAACGATGTTTTTAATCCTAAACTTTCTGCTGCCATCATAGCCATTGTTGCGCTAATTGTTGCATCCTGTATGCCGTAACCATACTTAGAGTTTTCTAAAGGATCAGGAGTTCTAGAAGTTGACCATTTCCAAGTGTATGCTAGAACTAGACCACTTAGCACAGGTTGAAGCATTTCTTTCCCCCTCCAAGTAGTAAAAGGTCTGTCAGCACCGCATCTAAAATATTCTAGTAGAGATTCTTTTTTTGCTTTTCCTTCTTGTGAATTGGTCAGCGCATATATTTTGTAAGGATATAATTTATCAAAGCTAGGTGCTAATTTAGCGGCTTCTAAAATTTTATCTATGTGATCGTTGCTTATATCTGTAGTACTAGCATAGCGAACAGTTCTTCTTTTCCTAAACAACTCCATTAATTGATCATACAGCATTTTATATTTCCTCTAAATCTTTTAAAAAATAATACATTTCTTCATAAGAAAATAATTTCCCTAATGCCCTACTTCTGAGACTAATAGCATAGCGAGGACCTGGGCCATTATTAACAATACCGTGAGGTATTCCCACATTAACTAGTGTATAACCTTTTAAGCTACAACTATCAATGAGTTCGACATCACTAGGATGATATCCAAAATAAGGGGTTCCTGCTACTGTATAGGAAACATTATCTTTTTTATCAGATGATTTAGACCTATACCAACTCATTAAGTCATCTAAACTTTGATCAAGAACAAAGTTAATACCCCAGTCATTTTTTTCATCGCCGCCGTCGCCGTCTATGTGTATATTTCTAACTGAATTAGCAGGGGTATAAAAAATACTAAAAGTATCAAAAATAATTAGGTCTTTTTGATTTTCTAATTTTTTAAAAACTTCGGGATGCCTATTTGAAATTTTGTTAAATGTCTTTTTTAATAATAAGTTGATGCTAGGATTTACAACAAACTGCAATGGATAATTCCACATATAGCAATTATTAGGATCCGGAGAAGTTGGAACAGTCCATTCCTTAATCAATGGATTCTCAATGCCCCAATTTAATTGCAAATATGGCTTCACTGTCTTCCTACAATAGACTTATATTTTTTAATATATGTTTCCATAAACCCAACTACCCTATCTAACAGTATTTGATTTCCATCTGCTATTTTTATATCTTTAACCTGACTGTGTTTGAATCCTAGATTATAAAACGAAGCAGATCTCCAACCAGATACTCTCCAATTGGGTCTTACAATGTTATTTAATTCTTCTGCTAGATCAACAGATTCTGCTTGTGTTATGCCAGAATCGTGCCGCCACATATCGTTATCGTCTATTGTATAACCGTAGTCTTGATAGTTTCTAGTAAACTCGCTAGTTGGTGCGTCGGTCTCGTGATTGTGTTTTAAATTAAAAGGTAAAAAGAAAAGCCTGCCAGCATTAAATTCATTGACCCAAGCCGCACTGGCAAATAATGATTCTTTGGGCTCATAAGGTAGTCCGACAATAAAGCTACCTTCTATGGTTACTTCTTTTGACCATAGATCGTTATATAATATAGGTAGCCAATCTTTGGCTTGCGATCCGTTCCATCCTTTACCTATTATTGTAGCAGTTTTTGGGTGTAGACTTTCAATACCGAAGTAGACATTTCTAAGGCCACTGTCGTAAAGCTGGTTGTGATTTTTGTGACTCCAAATTAGATCGGCTCTTAGATAACCGTTCCAAGTAATATCAAACCCTGCAAGGTTTTTTATTTGAGATAGGAAATTAACTTTTTCTGGATCTTCATTGACTGTGTCATCTAGGAACATATAATTAGTAGTTCCAAAATTTTCATAGTTCCATTTTATTTCATCTAGAACTAGATTATGATTTCTTTGATAGGTATACTTCTTTTTTCCTATGTTAGGATATGAACAAAATTTACATTTAAATATACAACCTCTACCTAGCTCTAAGGGAAGAGTTTCGTTTTCTAATATTACGTCTTGCTCTATAAACTTATGATCTAGATTTACAATATCAAATCTACTGTTTGGCAATGATAGATTCAGTTTCTTTTCTTGGCAGTATTTTAAAAAATCGTTTTCTGATTCTCCAAGAAATACCCTGTTAAAAATGTTTTTATATCTTGAAGCTCTTGGACCGCCCCCAATAATCTCTACCTTGGGATATTTTAATTTAATATAAGAAATTGCAGAATCGATATGTTCCGGAACTGACCCATCAAACGGCCAGAAGGTAGTGCTTATTGCAATGCAAAAAGTGTTATTGGTAATAGCTAACTCTGTTAGATCAATTAGATCTCTGACTTTCATAAACTGTACAAATTCAATAACTTGACAGTTTATTCTATGCTTTCTTAGCCAGTGACTTAATTGATACGATGCGATTGGTCTTGTAAGATCGTTATGTACAGAACTCCAGATTCCAGACCAAAATATAACATGATTCATAGATTGTTTTTAAATACGTTTATAATGTATTTAAAAGAAAAAAGGCCCGAAGGCCTTTTTTTAATCTGCGTACCAAATTTCTTTAAAACCTTCTTCTGCAGAGGGCATTTCAAAATGCTTGATCATACTACGAATAACATGATCTGGAATGTTCTTACCAGGACGACTTGCCAGTCTGCGAGCAAGTTCAACGTCATCCGGAGTCTTAAATACTACAGCAATGTGCTCGTAATCTGGCAACATATTAAACTTACGAATACGACTTTTAACTGATGTTGAAGTTTGATCCCAGATAATATCCTTGCCAGCTTCTCGAGCAACAACTACTTCATCAGCCATTAGCTTTACAGCGTGAGGCATAAATTCATCAAAGACTTCAGAGTAAGTCTTACCAACGGACCGAGCGTGTGCTTCTACAAATTTATCCGTAGAAATATAAGCACAATCATTAGCCCAATTTTGAGAATTAACCCAGGTGCTCTTACCTGCACCCGGTACTCCAATTAATTGATAACACTTTGGCATTTTTGTAACCTTTCAATTTCATCAGCGGCTTCCTCTAGCAAGTCTGCTATACGATCCGCCTTACCTTCTTCGACGCTTTTACGTCCGGGAATTTGTCTACGTATTTCAGCACGTTTACGCAGGCGAAATACTAAACTCTGTTCTGCTACAGATAAATGACTTTCGTCTTTCATTACACTCTCCTATTAAGGACGAATCCTTTAGAGTAGATAAAGAGGGCTCTTAGACACCTCTTTATCTCTTTCCAATAGTATCGACGGTATGTCACGCTAATTGTTCCCTTACCCAAGCTAGGCGAGCTTGCTCGTCCATTGCTGTGTATTGTACTATATTAGCACGGATGGCGTCAACCAGTGGATAGTATTCTTCATCAAGGTTGTGCTTGATGTCCTTGTTCAAGTCTACTAACTTGTCTGTACGTGGATTGCGAGCAACCCACTTTGAAGTCAAGTAGTATGGCGACTTGATCTTAGCACTCACACCATCTTCAGTATAGAATACAAAACCTTCGTGTCGAACGTTCTTTGTTTGTTCAACTAAGTTGCCTACAGTAGTATAGTAAACTTCTGGCATGAAGCAGTTAAACTCCTTGCTCATAATTTCCAAAACTGTAGGGCTGTGTCCAACCTTGCTGTTCCACGAGTTTTCACGATAGCCTAAAACATACATTCCGGCCTTTTCTGGTATGATGTGTGGGTCACCTGGGTGAACGCACTCGAACATAACAGTTAAGCCACGCATATCGTCATTAGCAAATGCTAGTTGCCAATCAGCCCAGCACATATGAGTCAACATCATTTCCTTGGCCATAGCAACATAGTCGCTGTCTGTGCTACCTGTGGTAGAAACTAAGACATCGCCGTTGTGCCAGGTACACGCAACCATAAAGCCGTTAACCTTACGGAATGCTGTAACTGGAGTATCGTTGGCTAGCACTGGTGCTTCCTTTTCGATACCATAGTTATAGATCTTTGTGAATGGATACGACACTAGGTTGAAATCCTTGTCCACAATGGACCCGCGACATTCAGCGATGTACTCGTTCCACAAGTTGTCGTAGAACACCTTCTTCTTGTACTTGAGAACGAAGATACCGTCGCCGGCAGACTTCATATTCACAAGTCCACTTTCAGCAACATACTTCTTCAATTCATCCTTAAACATTATTCAACCTCAAAAAACAGTTGTTCACCTTCAGCACGGATACGGCTGATTTTACGACCTTCGATTATCCCACCTACTGAGATAAAAGGACCACCACTAGGATCAACGAAGCCAAGGTCAGAAAAGTCCATTTCGGTTTGCCCTTCCTTGCCTCCGTATCTCCAGTAGCTGAGTTCTCCTACAATAGTGTAGGTGTTCCCATCAAGCTGTCTATAATGATACTCATTACCATAACGATTTTTCATTTTATTCACCTACAAAACTTTCTGCACGAGCAAACAACACAGGGTCGCCTTCTCGTAATACTTCTAACATTAACCGCTTTTCTTCAAGGTAAACCTTGGCGAATTCTTCGTTGTGTTGCAT
>JACCEE010659195.1_pt1 | contig 30690 bp, 30 predicted proteins | sample 7449931 | NCBI WGS metagenome assembly JACCEE01 (sample SAMN15323457, study PRJNA562643) | freshwater metagenome | isolation source: river surface water | place: USA:Blue River Watershed | collected 2017-08-19 | reverse complement strand
TGCTCCACCATGCGCAAGCCTTCTCGCAAGACTTCGCTGGCGTTTTGATACCGGCCCGTGCTGACGAGACGCTCCACAAAGGACGCTTGATAGTTGGTCAGCACAACGTTACGCGTAGGCATACCAATCTCCTCACTAAGATGCAATGGCAGATAATGCCAATGGACAACTTGACCGTCAATGCTCGATCCACGGTTCGAAGCGACCCGCGCAAGGCTGCACCAGTTGACTTTTGCCCGAACCGAAGGGTTCATTAGGGCGTATCAACTTTTGGCTGGAGAGCTGTTCCAGGCAGCATCCGCCGTGGCGCTGAGTTCCGACATGCGCTGGGCGCCTCGCAGCTTTTCGAATTCCAGGGCTTTGTCCTGCATGGCCAGTTCATGGCTGCGTTCGCCCTGACGATCCAGCCACTTGAGAATCTCAGGCGCCAGACGGAAAGCACCACCAAGGAGGCCACAGGACGGAAAACAGGCGTTGGCTCGCTGGTGCGTCAGAAGGGCCGAAGCTTGGGTGACCAAACGCCTGAGAGCGCCTTGGTTGCCTTGACGGCCGCTTGAGCGCGATTGAGACGCTGTTTTGCTCAAAACCACCTGACTGAGCGATTTCTAAAATCCGATTAGAACAACGATTTACGCGATTTAGCCGTAACTCCCGCCGCCGTACTGCCGCGAAAAAGTCAAGAGCTTTTGCTGAAATCCATGATTCATGCGGGGTTCGGGCTGTGGGGATTCGAACCCACAAATCATCTGTGCAGTCTCCGTCTCTCCCCATCAGCCTCAGGCAATACAGCGGCCAGCAATCGGATGGCTTTGTGTATATCCGCTTCCTTCAAGCTGGCGTAGCCCAGAACGAAGCCGGCACAGCGCTGCTTTCTATATCTTTGTCCTTCGGCATACAGCGGAGAAACAGGCCAGATCCCGACGCCTTGTGCTTTGGCTTTTTCGACGGTTTGCTGCTCGGCGCTTCTAGGAATATCGCGAAGCCAGACAACCACATGAAGTCCTGAGTCTGTGCCCTCCACGTGTGCGCGAGATCCAAAACACCTGGCAATCGCTTCCACGAGCGCTCCTCTGCGACGTTCGTTTTCCCGCTTTAGTCGTCGCAGGTGCCTTTCATAGGCACCACTCCGAATCAGTTCGGCCAGCACCACTTGGTCGAGCGTGGGCGCATGCCGGTCGGCCAACTGCTTTGCATGCCGAAATGTTGTAACCAGCGCGGGGGGTAGCACCAAGTAGCCCATCCGCAATTGTGGAGAGAGCGCTTTCGAGAACGTGCCGACGTAGATCACACAGCTGCGGGTGTCCAGCGACTGAAGCGGATCGACAGGTCTCAGCCCGTAGCGGAACTCGCTGTCATAGTCGTCCTCAATGATCCAGCTCGAATGGCGATGAGCCCAGGCCAGCAGCGCTTGGCGGCGGCTGATTGACATCACTGATCCCAGCGGGAATTGATGCGATGGCGTCACGTAGGCCAAAGTGCAGCGTGATTTGGGTAGGTAGTCGGTCACAACTCCCTGTTCATCGACCGGAGTTGCAATGATGTTGGCGCCCAGCGATTCGAAGGTGCGGCGTGCCATCAGGTAGCAAGGCTCCTCCATCACCACATGATCGCCAGGATCCACGAGAACCCTGGCGCAAAGTTCGAGTGCCTGTTGTGTCCCATGCACGATGAGGATTTGATCCGCCGTACATGCCAGCCCGCGCGCCCTCAGCAGGTAGGCTTGAAGTTCAGCTCGAAGCTGAAGCTCGCCCGCGGTGGCTCCATAGTAGAGGTGCTGTTGCCTGCGCATCAGAGCGCGGTTGTAGTGTCGGCGCCAGGCGAGCTTCGGAAAATCTTCGTCGGCAATCGCCCCATACAAGAAATTAATGTGCGCAGGGTCTGTAACAGGGGGTTGCGGAAGCGCCAAAACTTCAATCCGCTTGCCATAAGCGGATATTGAAGCGACTCGATGGGGTCGCCTAGCGGCTAGGGGCTGTGGCTTGGGCGGCAACGGCTTTAGACCCAGCGAAACCCGGGCCCGCGCCCCTGCCGCCGTCTCGATGTACCCCTCGGCCGCCAACTGTTCGTAGATGGTCACAACCGTGCTCCTGGAAACCCCAAGGTCGGCAGCTAATGAACGGGTCGAGGGGAGTTTTTCGCCACCTCTAATGGCTCCCGAGTCGATTCGGGCACGGATCGACTCATAGATGCGGTCGCTAGCGGAAGGTTGAGGCGCTTTCAACTGGTATGACGATTTATACAAAAGTGGATCTTCTATGAAATCCAGTGTGAATGCAATATTCAGTCATTCACGCCAACCCTCTGAAAAGCCCGATGTACATCCCCGCACATTTCGCCATCAAGCACACGCAAGACCTGCACGCCATCATTCGCGCACACCCGCTGGGTGCCCTGGTCACGCTGGGGCCCGAGGGGCTGGACGCCAATCACATACCGTTTGAGCTTGATGCCAGCCAGGGTGAGCAAGGGCTGCTCACCGCGCATGTGGCGCGCGCCAACCCGGTGTGGCAGCAGTGCAAGGGCAGCGTCGATGTGCTGGTGATTTTTCGCGGCAACCAGAGTTATATATCGCCCAATTGGTACCCGAGCAAGCACGAAACCCACAGGCAGGTGCCCACCTGGAACTACGAAGTGGTGCATGTACACGGACGCCTGACCGTGATGGATGAGGAAAAGTTTGTCCGTGGCGTTGTCGCCAGGCTCACCCGTGAACACGAAGTGAACGAACCTCGCCCCTGGAAGATGGGTGATTCGCCCCCCGATTACATCGACGGTATGCTGCGAGCCATCGTGGGTATCGAGATCGAGATCAAGCGCATTGAAGGCAAGGCCAAGCTGAGCCAGAACCGGGAAAATCGCGACCGGCTTAATGCGGCCGACGTGTTGATCACACATGGAAATGACGACTTGGCGCGAGCCATGCGAAATGCCAAATAGTTGCTGGAACTGCAAACCTTTTTAATGGAACGGAGGGCAATGTGATGTCAATTCGGATGGCTCAAGAGGGAGACTTCGTTCAATGGTTGCCGCTTTGGAAGGGATACCAAACTTTCTATAAGACAAGCATTTCTGAGGAAACGACTGCCATGACCTGGTCGCGCTTTCATAACCCCTCGGAGCCCATGCACTGCGCGGTGGCCGAGCGAGAAGGCAAATTACTCGGCATGGTGCATTACATCCAGCACCGCAGCTGCTGGACAACGGGCGACTACATTTATCTGCAAGACCTGTTTGTGGAGCCACAGGTGCGCGGAAGTGGCTTGGGTCGGGCGCTGATCGAACATGTGTATGAGAGCGCCGCAAAGTCTGGCGCTTCCCGCGTGTGGTGGCTTACCCACGAATCCAATACGGATGCCATGCTGCTTTATGACCGCATTGCAGAAAAGAGCGGTTTCTTGCAGTACCGCAAGCTGATATGACGGCAGATTCCACCCCGACTCGGGTTGTCATTGCTGCAGTCGATGCCTTGCCTATGCCTGAAGGCCGACTCAGTAAACAGGTTTTGAATACGCACGGATTGGAAGTGCGTTGGTATCGCCCTCCTGCGCTCGACCCGCAAACGCCTCACGACCGCGACGAGGTCTATGTCGTTGTTTCAGGCGCATAGGTTGATGGCTGCCGTACCGATGGGATCAGGCGCGAAGCGTGGCGATTGATGAGACTTACAGAGCGCTCCTCGATTGCGATTCAACGTACACATCGCTCGTCAATTTGGCGAACGAAACTGCTTGAGAGCTTCGTGGACCATTGCTTGTAGACCCCCTTCCTTCGCGAATACGGTGCGCAAATGTTGCGATCCGCTCCCCAAGACAAGGATTCTGCGGACACGTTCAAGCGCGCCTTCGCTACCGAGTGCAGCCGCATGGGGAGCAAGGCGCCGAAGTGTCGACTCGATCGAATCACGCAGGCTTTGTTGTACATAGTTTTTAGGGTCTACGATCGACGCATCAATGCCAAAGCGACAAGCTTGAAATCGATTATAGTTATACACAAGATAATCATCCTCTGCGGGCTCTGGATCTTCACGATGCAGAAGCATTCTGCAAATGGCCTGAAAGTAGCAGGCTAAAGCAGCGGCATCCTCAACCGTCAGGGGTGTATCGCATACCCTCAATTCGATTGTTCCATACTCGGGCTTGGGACGAATGTCCCAATAAAAATCCTTCATACTTTTTACAACCCCAGTCAGAGCCATCTTTGCAAAAAAGTCCGACTCAAAGCGCTCCCATGAGAGCGTAAATGGCGCGCGACCACTGAGCGGAAAGGCGAAAACAGAGTTCAAACGAGCTGAATGAAATAAGGTATCGGCACCTTGAACAAAGGGCGATGATGCTGACAAGGCAATAAAATGTGGAACGTATCGGCTCAACGAATGAAGCAAGAAAAGCGCCTCATCCGCACTTGGGCAGCCGATATGAACATGCTGCCCGAAAATGATGAATTGCTTGGTCAGATAACCGTACAAAGCCGAAACTTCTTTGAACCTTGGTTTTCGAAAAATCCTCCGCTCCGACCACATCTGAAATGGATGGGCACCCCCACCACACAATCCAATGTTTAGCCAATCCCCCGCACGAAGCAATAAGCCTTGCATCTGCCTCAGCTCAGCGAGCAAGGGATGGTACCGTTCGTGTACGCCTGTGGCGATCTCAATCATGCTCTCGGCGACTTCAGGCGTAACAACGCCAGGAAACGACTCACGCGACAGTAGCGCCAAAAGGTCAGGACTTGCCTCACTTAAATCATAGTCACTTAAGCCAATAAGTTGTAGTTCAAGCTCAACGCCCATGGTGAGTGGCTCTGAATGTTTGAACGGTTCTAAATGCATGTCAGCCGTCCTGTCCTGCCAACGATTCCTTTGATCGCAGAATAGCGAGTCTCACCAGCAGCGGTCCCACCACGCCCATGATCAAGGCAGCAGACAGCAAGGCTTGTAGCACCGCGAGCCGTGTAAACCCCGCTTGGTCTAACTGAGCGGTCATTAAAACGAGAAAGCTCGCAGATGGCGCAAGGGCAACACTCACCCAAAAGCCCTTATCCCATTGGAGCCCGCCGCCAAAAGCTAATGAGGTAACAGCGATTGCCTTTGCAAGTTGTCGAAGTAGCAAAACACTTACGCCCACCATAAGCCCCTCCGCAAGCGAGACGAAGGAAACACTTGCGCCAACGTAGACGAATAGCAAAAGCGACAGCAACTCGCCGGCAGTGCCAAAACCTTGTTTCGCCACACCTACGGTGATTCGCTGATATCGACACACAACACCAAAAACAAAACAGGACAACATTGGCAAGAGCTTCATACTCATTGTCAGGGCGCAAAGTAAACAAACACCCAAGGCAAACGCTAGCGTTGCATCGGTTGCTGTTCTTGGCAGCCAACGGAACAACTCTGGAATGACTAAGCCCATCAATACTCCGAGCACAACCGAGATACAAGCCACGATAAAACCATCATAGAGCGCGTCGATCAACAAGCCGGTCTGCTCGAAAGCCTGTACACCCATCAACAATTGCACGGTAATCACTGCGAACACAAGGTTGATCGCCGTATGGTGCAGGACGCGCTCGGTCAGCTGCCCAGACGCCCGAGTTTGGTGGATGATTTGTAGAACGGTAGAAGGTGAGGTTGCCATGAACAGCGCCCCCATCAAGGCCGACTCAAGATATGTGAAGGACATCGCCTGTGCGCCTAAATAGACCAATGCAAAGCTGAGCGATGACTCAACAATCCCGCTTAACGGGACCCAGGGATTCGTTTTTAAATGCTTATGCGAGGTAAGCCAACGCGCTTGAAGAGATATTCCCCAAAAGACCAGGCCAACAACATAGCCCCGGGCCATAACCACAAATTAATCGTTGCCTTGATCTCGATCATCCACTGCACGGCATTACCTCCCGGTCGTGTCAGTCCGACTTATATTTGCTCAAACGTAGCAGACAGTCCCCGATGACATCACATGCGATACAGTCCAACCAGGCATCCGCGTGACCGACCGCAGGTTCCTTGTAACACAGCTCATTAAAGGCCTCATTGCATGCGTTTAAATAGGCACCAAAGAGCGCACACAGGCCTGAGCAAACCAAGGACTTTCCTCTCCTGGCAAACAATGGGCTTTCCTATCCCGAATAAACATGATTTACTTTGAGCTTTATGTTTGAGACTAGCGATTCGGCCGAAGTCCTTGGCAATTACCATCGCAGAAGAAAGATAGCCTGCAAAGCACGCGCCAGATCGATCGTCGAGGGCGAGTATGCAGTCACGGTTTGCGCAGACGGCGCAAGGCATGCGAAGCAATCTGCAGAGGGTGCAGCGACGATTGCCGACTTCTTGCTCCAACACTTCTTATTGATTGCGCCCAAAGTACTTGCAGCAGGCTCTACCCCCCAAAGTATCGACTTGATCGTGGAAGTCCTGATTGACGCAAGAGCACACCTACGTGCGCGGTGGCCAGATGCAGATTTTGATGCGCTACAAAGCAGCGTCGTTGCATGTCTGTTAGGTCCACAAGGGCTCTGCTTTATTCATCTAGGCAATGGCTTTGCTTGCGCCATCGAACAAAGCGAGCGAAATTTCCGCTTTGTCTGCTCCGATCCTCATACCGATATCGCTTTAGGAACTTTCGGATCTATTACCGATGTTTCATGGTTTTCTCAATTGCGGATCCAGATGATCGATGGCTGTTTTGTCTTCGCTGCCTGTATGTCGGATGGTGCGCTTGCGTTTTTCCAAGATGATCGCGGATTTGCAATCCGAAAACTCATCGAACTGGGCCTGATGCCTGCAGACGAGGACGGGCCCCTGGCTGCATTTCTCGACACGGCACTTGCACGAATGCTTTCGGAAGAAGACAAGGCAATTTGCTATGTGTGCAACAGCGGCGTCAGCCAATACTTAGATCAGTTAATCAGCACCAATCGGGAAGTCGTGAGTTACCCCAGCGCAAAAGCTTTACAACATGCCGCATCCGCCCGCGAATCGCGCCCAAGCCATAGACGACTCGCACTGGCTTTGCTTAAGCACTTTCAACACGACAGAAGTCGAGCGTTCTGGCTTAAACACCGCTCGATGCTTATCGTCACAAGTGCAATGATCGCTATTGGACTTATCAGCATGATTTTCCTTAGTTTTAAGAATGAAGAAGCCGATGATGTCAGGGCAATCAAGAAGCTCATCGAACAATCGAAAAAGCAAACCCAGAACCCTTAACAAAGCTAGAGCATTTAGCAAAGCGAGAGCCTTTAGCAAAACTTCAGTCCTTAGGACAAGCCAGTCGATCCAATTTAGAATCAACGCCAACGTCGACATCAATATCAACACCAACGGCAGCATTCGAAGGATTTCACATGGGACAAGACGCTCCCGAACACAACCCGCACAAGGGACATTTTGGCTTGGCAAGACCCTACATGGCAGCGCTCAACACCCTACGTGGACTGAGGTTTGCGTGGCGTGAGGAAGAAGCGTTTCGACAAGAAATCGCTATCGCCCTTCCACTGACGGTTATAGCGACACTTTTGCCCGTCAGTTCGATTGAAAAGCTTTTACTGATCTTCCCACTTGGACTTTTGTTACTCACTGAACTCATGAACTCTGCCATCGAGGCTACGGTCGACCGCATCTCAATGGAACGCCACCCCCTATCGGGTAAGGCCAAGGACCTTGGTAGCGCAGCGGTGGGCTTTTGTATCATGCTGGCGATCATTCATTGGTTGGTCATTCTATGGCCCCTATTACCAAGCCTCCATTACTGAACTTACCGTTTATTTAACTCGATCAAGATCGAAAGGAGACAGCATGACAGCGACCAAATACACACTGGAAGAATCACAGATGCCGCGGTCTTGGTACAACATTCAAGCCGATCTGCCTGTACCGCTCCCGGCTGTTCTTCATCCTGGAACGATGAAAGCGATTGGCCCAGACGACCTTGCGCCTCTTTTTCCAATGGATTTAATCGCGCAAGAGGTTTCGACCTCACGCGAGATCGAGATTCCCGAGCCGGTTCGAGACATCTATCGCCTGTGGCGCCCGGCTCCGCTTTACCGAGCTCATCGATTGGAGAAGGCACTTGGCACGCCAGCAAAAATTTTCTACAAGTATGAAGGCGTAAGCCCAGCAGGCAGTCACAAACCGAACACGGCAGTTGCTCAAGCTTTTTATAACGCACAAGCCGGTGTCAAGCGACTCACCACAGAAACCGGTGCTGGACAATGGGGCACTTCCCTCGCCTTTGCAGGTTCACTTTTCGGTCTTGAGGTTTTGATTTTTCAGGTTCGCGTCTCTTACGATCAAAAGCCTTACCGCCGAGCCGTTATGGAGACCTACGGAGCCCGTTGCCTCCCATCACCCTCAAACGAGACTGTTTATGGTCGAAGCGTGCTGGCAGAGAAACCAGAACATCCAGGAAGTTTAGGTATAGCTATTTCAGAAGCTGTTGAGCTTGCCGTTCAACGTGATGACACCAAATACGCCTTAGGCTCAGTCCTCAATCATGTCTTAATGCATCAAACGATTATTGGTCTTGAAGCAATGCAACAAATGGAAATGGCTGATGCCTGGCCCGATGTTGTTGTCGGTTGCACAGGGGGAGGTAGCAATTTTGCGGGGATTGCCTTTCCCTTCATTGGGCAGGCGCTTCGTGGAGGACAACGGTCGCGTATTGTCGCGGTCGAACCCGCAGCCTGTCCATCGCTCACCCGCGGGAAATACAGCTATGACTTTGGTGATACAGGTCGGATGACGCCGCTTGTAAAAATGCACACGCTTGGAAGCAGTTTCACGCCACCCCCCTTTCACGCCGGAGGATTACGGTACCACGGCATGGCACCGCTCGTGTCCCACCTCAAAGAGCTTGGGCAAATTGAGGCTAGCGCGTATACCCAGACTGAGTGCTTCGAAGCGGGTGTTTTGTTTTCACGTACCGAGGGCATTGTCCCGGCACCGGAAGCCAACCATGCAGTGAAGGGTGCCATTGAGGAAGCCATGCGATGCAAACGCGAAGGAAAATCAGAAACGATTCTCTTTAATTTATGCGGTCACGGCCATTTTGATATGGCGGCTTATCAACGCTACTTTGCTGGTGATTTGAAAGACGAACGCTACGATGAAAGTGAGCTCGCTATGGCCCTAGCCGGACTGCCGACTGTTCCTGCCTAGTCGAATAGTTTTCAAAGACTTTGGTCGCCATTTGCTCGGCGAGCGCAATTTCGGGGACCAAAGCAATGCCAAGACCTACCTCATGATAATGATCTGCCTCGTCTTGGCTATGGGCTCGAATCACGATGGCTAAGTTCGGCTTGAATTCGCGTGCAAGACTCGCGGTTCGTTGGGTAACGACTGGATCGTCCACCGCAAGCACGAGCATTGACGCATGAGCAATATGAGCCTGAATTAAAGCTTCGGGGCTGGAGCCATCACCGAGTACAGCAGGTATGCCATCTCCGCGAAGTGCTTCGATGATGGTCTTGTTTTGATCAATAACTACCATCGCCATACCCCTTGCTCTCAGCGCCTGCCCCAACCGACGTCCAACTCGACCATAGCCCACTAAGACGACCTGCCCCTCGAGTAAGCTTCTGTCGGTGGATCCTGGCAATTCGTTAAGCGAATCCGCGCGATGTTCAAGCTTTCGTGCGAGCGCCGACTTGTCAAGAATCAGTAACCTTATAGGTTCTATCAATGTAAATAAGGCCGAGTTCAAAGCAATGGATACCAGAGCACCTGCCAAGATAAGATCCTGAGCCTCCTTGCTGATTAGCCCAAGCGACAGGCTTAGACCTGCCAGAATAAATGAAAACTCGCCAATCTGTGCAAGTCCCGCCGCCACTGTGAAGGCAGTGGTCAGTGGATAGCCAAAAAGCATCACGAGCGCTACAGCAGCGATCGTCTTTCCTAATACAATAACTAGTACGACGATCAGTAACTTAAAAGGATGCTGCCACACGACTGCTGGGTCAAACAACATACCAACCGATACAAAGAACAAAACAGCAAACGCGTCTCGAAGCGGCAACGACTCCTCTGCCGCACGATGACTAAGGTCCGATTCTCGAAGCATCATCCCTGCGAAAAATGCCCCAAGCGCGAAGGACACATCGAAAAGCTTTGCCGCACCAAACGCAACCCCAATGGCCACCGCAATGACACCAAGCCGAAATAGTTCCTGGGAGCCAGTCTGTGCAATCCACCATAACAATCTAGGCAACAGCCGCTTACCGATCAAGAGCATTACGGCAGCGAAAGCAGCAAGTTTTAGAACTAACCATACCAAGGTCTGCATTAGTCCAGTGCTCTCTTGACTCATGCTCGAAAGCGCAGGAAGCAATACCAGCACCAAGACCATCACCAAATCTTCAACGATCAACCAGCCAATCGCTATCTGACCATTCACCGATTGCAATTGTCCTCGCGTCTCGAGCGCACGCAACAGCACTACGGTGCTAGCCACCGACAAACACAGTCCAAAAACGATCGCCGTACTTCCCGGCCAACCCCAAGCGGTCGCAGCCATTGCACCGAGCCCCACGGCAACCAGAATTTGGACCACAGCCCCAGGAATGGCAATCGACTTCACCTTCATCAAATCAGCGAGCGAAAAGTGCAAACCAACACCAAACATCAATAGCATCACCCCGATCTCAGCAAGTTGCGAAGCAAGCCCTATATCACCCACGAAGCCAGGTGTGAATGGGCCAATGAAAATCCCTGCCAGCAAATAGCCCACAAGTGGAGGAAGTCGGAGGCGGGCTGCCAGTAAGCCAAGGATCATTGCAAACCCAAAAGCCGCGGCAATCGTTGAAATCAGGTGAATTTCATGAGGCATCGAGACAGTTATCCTTTGATCAAAGTATGGGCATTGACGCGACTTATTGGCTGCCTCTGACCCTGGGCTTATGATGCGACATCAGACCAATTAAGGAGACATCCACATGAGCCAAACCGTGAACTTACCCACTACCAAGCCACCTGCCAATCAACCGCGCCGGCGTTGGGTCCAATCTGGACTTGTTACAGGCTTGGGTTTTAGCTTGCCTGGCCTTGGGTTCGCGCAAGCCGGATTCCCAAACCGACCAATGAAGATGATCGTGCCCTGGACCCCCGGGCAAGCGACTGATCTGGTTGGACGCATCGCCGCGCAAGAAATCAGTAAAGCGCTCGGCCAGGCAGTTGTCGTTGAAAACAAAGCAGGCGCAGGCGGTGTGATTGGCACTGATGCGGTTGCCAAAGCGCCTGCCGATGGCTACACACTGCTTGCAGCCTCAAGTGGACCGGTCTCGATTGCGCCACTTTTGCAGAAGGTTCCTTTTGATCCGGAGAAAGACCTCGCCCCGGTTGCTTTGATGGGTATTGCTCCATTTGTTCTGGTCACCGCTCCGGACTTTCCTGCCAAAGACATCCGCGACTTTGTGGCACGGGTGAAGGCCGCTCCCGGAAAGTTTACTTTTGCATCGTCGGGTACTGGAGCGACCGCACACTTGTTTGCTGAGGCTTTTAATGCGGCAACAGGTATTCAAGCACTTCATGTCCCCTACAAAGGAAGTGTTCCCGCACTCGCAGATGTGATGAGCGGGCAGGTTCACTACTGTGTTGAGACAGCAGCATCCACGATGCCATTGATTAAAGCGGGGAAATTGAAGGCATACGGTTTGTCAATTGGCAGAGAAACGCCCCTTGTGCCCGGCGTTCCCCCGTTTGCGACAGCGCTCGGCTTAACAGGTTTTGACATGGGAGCATGGATCGGCGTCATGCTACCTGGCGGAACGCCGAAAGCCATCGTAGACCAAATGGCAAGCATCATTGAGAAGTCGATGCAAAGTCCCGAAGTTAAGAAGACCTTTGCAACCATATCGGTTGAACCCGACTTCAAAGGCCCTGGCGAATTAGCGGCTTATATGAAGGCGTATAGCGGACGAATGGCTGATGTCATCAAGCGCAATCAGATCAAGTTAAGTTAGTCAAACCATAACGATATGCAAAGCAACATGAAAAACAGTCGCCGCAAACTTCTACATCTACCGCTCGGCTTAGGCGCGTTGACTGGCCTTGAAGCTATGGGCCTAAACACCGCGCTTGCCCAAGCGACTTATCCGACCAAACCTATCAAAATGCTCGTTGGCTATACGCCAGGCGGGTTTACTGACAATATGGCTCGTACCATCGGAGAACCGCTTGCCAAAGCGCTTGGACAACCCGTGTTGTTTGACTACAAGCCTGGTGCGAACAGCATGATTGCGGTTGACATGGTGGCCAAATCACCGCCCGATGGGTACACCCTGACAACGGTGATTGCAGCGCATGCCGCTAATCCTGCGCTCTACGCCAAAATGACATTTAATGCAGCAAGCGATCTGACACCAGTCGTCCTGACTGGTGTTGCACCCTTGATTTTGAGTGCTAATTTGAATGCACCATTCAGCACGCCCGCAGAACTCATCGCCTATGCCAAAGCCAATCCAGGCAAACTTAACTTTGGGTCTTCGGGTAAAGGTGCGGCTGCACATTTGGCCATGGAACAATTCATGGCCAATCACGGCCTATCCATGCAACATGTGCCCTATAAGGGCACGCAACCCGCGCTTACTGATCTGATTGGTGGAGCGATCCAGTTAATGTTCGACGTGCCGCTGGCCATGGCTCAACATGGAAAAGCCGGCAAGATCAAATTGATCGGCATGGCAAGTGAGCAGCGCCTACCGGGCTACCCCGACATCCCAACCTTCAAAGAGCAAGGCACGCCCTTCATAGCGAATACCTGGGCGATGGTACTCGCCCCTTCCAAGACGCCTCAAGAAATTTTGCGCAAACTCAATGCAGAGGCGAGTCGAATTCTGGCAACACCGTCGGTCAGGGAAAAGCTTCAAAGCACCGGCGTTGTACCAGGCGGCGGGAGTCTTGAGGAGGCGGCAAAATTTCTCACTGAGGAATTTGACCGCCACGCAAAACTCATAAAAAGCGCGAATATTCGATTGGACTAATTAATGGGAACGCCCATCAGGGGTTGATGGGCGATAAGAGTTCGTAGTGCCCCACGAGATTTCTAACGCCGTGGGCATGATCCTCTTTAAACACATTACCTTTACACCATTCACCTACGGTATCGATATGAACTTTGGCGACCATTGGGCGAACGCTCCAAGAAACCTGGAACGGTGAACCTTGTTCGTTGTAGGCGGGCCCGGTTGTCGAACCACCATACTGAACAGGTTTACCCGTGTCGCCAGGGATGTTGAGTGCTTGATGCAGTCCTCCCTTTACACCAATTTTCGCAAGCTCTCGAAAATCCTTTGCCTTGGCATCATTCACAAGCACCATCACTTGTGCCTCAACACGAAGCTGGGGGTTCTTAATCGCATCATTTAAACAGGCTCCAAGACTTGGTCCTGGATGCACTCTTGCTGAGGAATAAACATAGTGGACTTCGATCGTATCGCCAGGATAAAGGCCACCGTGCTTGCTCGGGCAAACCTCGGTTGCTGGCTTTGCAAGCTCTTCAGCGCTTAACTCACCGACATATTTGTAGCCGGTACCATAGCCGTGTCCATCTCCGTTTCCAGCAAACTTCGTGAATTGCCCGCCTTTGTGTTCGGCATTTTTATGAAAGTGAATGTTACATAAATTCATTTCACTGCTTTTTGGAGCGGTTCCGAAGGAAACAAGATTGCGACCAAATAAAGCATCGATATCGCGAGGCGACTGCGGGCCATAGCCCTTACCCGCCGTATTTTTGCTCAGCGCATCCTGCTGAGCTTGAATCACCTGATCAGCCACCGAAGCATGCGAATCGCCACTGTGCGGTGCTGCAAATACCCCTCCTGGCAAAGCCAGGGCAAGGATAAGCAATTGATATTTCAGCTGCTTTTGCGCTGACTTGCTCTCAAACATTGACCTCGCTGTTACATTAAAACGCTTGTCGAATTGACCAAGTTGCATGCCAACACTCCCCTTCATAAAGGCCATGATGCTGATTAGGAAAAAAACCTAAGGATGAGCCATGATTAATCCGGATCATCGCGTACGGATTATCGCGTATTCCAAAGGCTGCATGCCTAGCCTAGCGTCATAAAATTCGTATGGTGAGCACGCTCTGCTTCAATCGCCCAAAGCAAATCGAGATGACTCAGTCCACCCAGATCGTGGGTGTGCAGGATCACTCCCAGCGTGTTGTAGTCTTGCGTCCAAGTTGGGTGATGATCGAGGCGCTCAGAAAAAAGTGCCATGTGCGTCATGAAACTGAAGCCCGAGCGAAAATCTTTAAAAGCATAACGACGCTCGATTGCGGCCCCCGAATCGAGCAAGCGCCAGCCCTCGGATTCAATGCCCTGTACCCTGATAGCCTCATTGAGTTGCTGCATGAATACATGGGCCTGAATGCTTTGGCTTGGCCTATCGTTCATCGATTTTCCTTTGCAAACGAAAACAAAGAAAAGACTTTACATGGGTCACAAATCGGTTTTCAATGAGAGGCATGTCAACCGTTGCCACCTGCCTCGCAACCAAACGACCTGGCGCCGTGTCGCTGCCTCCGAGCGCGAAAGTGCTCGCGGCACTCGACCTCATGCGTGATCGAAAGATGCGCTCCGTTTTGGTCGTTGACGCGGGCAAGCTAAAAGGCATTGTCACCCAGGGCGATTGCGCGATGAAAGTTTTAAGGCCAGGGCTATCTGCTGCTGAAACATCGCTTGAGGCGATTATGACCCGCGAGCCACTGACCGTTGGCCCAGAAGCCCCACTAGAGCGTTGTATGGACCTCATGATGGGACAACGTATCAGGCATCTTCCAGTCACGGAGCAAGGCCACGTAATCGGGATGATTTCAATTGGCGACTTGATGCGGCATTTACTAAACCAGCAATCGCAACAGATCGATCAGCTCGCCAAGCATATCGGCACGACCACTTAAGCGCTTGGCGGAGCGACTCAAGAGGCTTGGCGGAGCGACTTAAGCGTTTGGCAAGACGTCTTAGGAACCTTCTTGCTTGGTTTGATGGCCGCGTGAAGCGGACTGAAGCAAGATCTGCTCAAGTTTTAGTTTTTCTTTTCTTACTTTGGCTGCATAACCTTGGTCGTGTGCCATGCGAGCAGCACCCACGTAATGCTTGAGCGCTAAGTCCACCGAGCCATGCCTTGTGAGGTGTTCCTGAAGAATCTGGGCGCCGATGCGAATATTGGTGGCAAAGTCAAAGGCAGCAGATGCGCCTCCAAACGGATCAAACCTTGCCGAATGAACGCTGGTACGCACTTGCATCAGTCCCTGCGCCCCCCTATTGCTCTGAGCCATGGGATCAAAGCGAGACTCAACGGCAATGATGGCAAGTAAGAGCAAAGGGTCGAGTTGCAATTGCTTACCAACAAGTACTGCTTCGTGCACCACCGCACGCGCCATATTTGGCTTTGATCTGAATTGTTCAACGATATAATTTGCAATTCGATCTCGCTGGCTTGGGTCAAGAGGTCGAACGGCCTTCGCCAAGGGCTTAGCCGCCTGGCCAGTGTGTACTACTGACACGCTAGGTCGATAGCGTAACGTCCTGGCAGCGTCATATGCGGCATCGGCAACTTGTTGGTCAGTATCCCCATTACTTGTTCGCTGATTCAAATCGGATTCGCTCGGATCAGACTTTGCCAGATCACTGATCCGCCCTGGCGCTGCCATGGTTGGTTCGGTCTCGGGCAAGTCTGCAATGACTTGACTGTCAGTTGCCTTTAGCCAGCCAAAGCCCGAAGCTTCTTCTTCGATGAAGGGCGTCACTAAGCTGGCGGTCAAGGCAAGACCAAGAACGGGCACAGCCCGCCTGTACCACTTGGATTCAACGCGTGGCAGCTTGAATTGATTGGTGATCGACCTGAGCCTTTCGCCGACTGGCATGCTCACTTGGTCCGTCGGTGGCAGCGCCTGCTCATGCACCGCGAGGATCGCTTGCTCGATCGCTTGGCGAAGGTCCGGATCATGATGCAGCAACGCCTCATCCTTGCGTATCCGGTCATAAATTTGTAGAGCCGCCTGATGCTGCTGCATCGCCACAAAGGTTTTCGCCCTTCCAAGATGAGCCAGCACATAACGGGGATCAAAACCCAGTGCGCGTTCAAAAGAAATTAGGGCCTCGGCATGCAAACCAAGCTCCAACAACGCCTCCCCGCGATGAACAAAGGCGCGGGCATAGTCCATCGGCGAGACCGGCCGACTCATATACTGCTTGACCGAATCCTGGCGACTTCGATTCGATCGTTGCGTACCTAGCGGGACGGACTTTGCTTGCAAACCTGCGCATCCTTTTGCGTGAGACGGACTGAGCAATCTACTGAAAGCTTTCAGCCATGTCAGATAAAACGCGTTTTGAATTCGACCAACGGTTGTTTCAGAACACTAATCGGCGCTATTTAAGAAGTTTTTATGGCGTTTCCCCAACAATTACGTCGCAGATTACGTTAGGGCTAAACTTTTTTTCGTTAAGCGTTTTTTGAAAATTCGCCGTATACCTAGGCATGAATGATTTCACAGACGCTTTAATGATTGCCCTCCGATCCGGGCAGGAAGATCCAACGGCCAACGAGCTTGGCGTTCGGATGAAAGCGCTCATTGCTGAGCTCTCAAACCCGAGCGTCGCCAAGACTCAACGCGCCAAGCTTAATCGAGAGCTCGCCCAAGTCCGCGAAGCCTATCGAAGAAATCTTTTGAGTCGTTGAGCACCCATACGCAAGACCGTTCGTGCCCCGTCATCTCGAGTGAACGCATCGTGCTACGCGCCGTGCGTGTCGATGACGCTACTGACTTTATGGCAATGTGGCAGGATGAATCTTTTGCGCAAGATGCCGGCATTGAAGCAAGCACCGATCTACAAGCGCTTGCCGACTCACTCGCGCGCTTCGAGCTACTCAACTCATCGGGTTTGTTCTATAAGTGGACGATCCGGTTACGCAATAGCGATGCTTTTGTCGGTGAAATCGAAGCCTACCCGCTCAAGCCGCAAACGAGTCCGTGGATCGAATGGGGCGTCGGTTACAGTCTTTCGCGCTCATTTTGGGGGCAAGGTCTGATGCGTGAAGCCCTGCATTCGGTTTTAAGTCACCTCTTCAGCGCCAACCTCGCGCAGCGAGTTCGAGCCGACGTCGGGCCAGGCAATGAACGCTCGAAGCATTTATTGAAGCGATTAGGTTTTCGACTCGAAGGCTTACAAGAGGCGAAAAATTTTATTCATGGTGAGTCGGTCGATATGCAGTTATGGGCCCTATCGCGGCAACGTTTTCTTGCAGCTTTGTCAAATGGGTTTAAGTCATCGATCTAATCGTTTCGATGAGTTCTAGAACGATAACTTTCTGGTGCGGCAAGGGCAAACACAAGCCCCACGCTGCCAATAAGTGCCGCAGCACACAGCAAAGCGATGCCTGTTCCAGCGACGTCGACCAGCACACCAAGTGCGATGGGTCCAAGTACATAACCGACATCTGACATCATTCGATAGCTCGACATCGCAGCAGCATTCATCCCCGGCTTTGCATGATCAGCCGCATACGCCGCAGGAGCGGCACCGTTGACAGCCGCTGCTACACCCCATGTGGCACAGGCAACTGCAAACCAAACCGCACTCGGCGCCCAGTAAAATACACCGAAGGCAAGTGCGGTCAACAGGGCCGACGGCACGATGATCGGCTTTCGACCAAATCGATCGGCAAGTTGGCCCGTCGGATAGCTCGCAACGAGGCCAAGCACGCTGCCGATGGCCAAGTACAAGCCAATATCACGCGGTCCCAGATCAAGTTTTGTTACCGCAAGAATCGGAACGATATGAAAAAGTCCACCTGTTCGGACCACTGCATTGGCCATGCCAACCAGACAAATTAAAGCAAATCCCCTATCGCTTAGTAGCGATCGAATCTGTAGCAAAAACGGTGGATCAGCCTTCACATCAGGGGCTATTGCATCGATCAAAGCGCCATCTTTTTGTCCATGTCTTCGAGCATTCACGACGCCGGTCTCTTCAACAACAAACCAGGCAACAAAACCTGCAAGCATCGACGCACCCGCGTACGCAAGAAAAGGCATGGCGAGCCCAGCCTCTTGGGCCAGCCATCCACCAGGAAAGGGGCCGATCCCCACTGCAAACAGAAAACTACCCTGGTAGAGCGCCATCATGCGCCCTCGTTGTTGAGGCTCACTAATATCGGCAAGCACAATTAAGCCGACCGACTGAACCCATCCTGCACCGAGCCCGGCGATGAATCTTGCGATGACGAATTCGCTAAAGCCGCTCGCAAGGCCGCACCAGAGATTTCCAAACGTACATAATGCGCCGCCCATAGCCATTGAAATTCGCCGACCGCGAGCATCGGCAAAGCGACCCGCTATGGGCGCAGAGAACATGCGCGCCAAGCCATAGACGGCTATGGTCGAGCCGACCGCCGACGCAGGGACACCAAAAGCTTCGGCATAAAGCGGCAAAACCGGTATGAGCGCGCCAAATCCAAACTGATTGACAGCAATGAATAAGCACATCCAAATCAGGATGCGCCGCTGGGTGGCGGTTAGGTTCAAAAGAAACCCTAAGTTTGCGTGAATCCTTAATTAAATCGTGCCAAAGCGAATGGCATGTTCGCGTAGATATCGACGATAGGCTACTGAAGCCTTGTCGGCCGCACAATGTAGTTCCAGACTTTGATCAAGTGGCAGGCGTTTGGGTTGTTGCGATTCCAAAATTGGTTGATCTTGGGAAAATATACGATCCTGAAACTCGAGCAAAATCTCGTCACTCGTTTCGAGATCAAAAAGCGCTAACCTGAACCAAACCGTAGAACGTTCTGGTTCGTGAGGGCAAATGAACAAGGCGATGCCATCCCTCTGCTTGCCTTTATAAAGCGCTGCCTGAAAGGGGGCCCTTACTTCGTAGCGATAGTCGACAAGCGCAGCCTCGCTCGCATCGGCGCTAGCCTTTGGTTGCCAAGCCTGCGCGCTTTCAACAACGATGCCCAAAGCATCATGCACCACATGGTAATCGGGGATCTCGCAATGATCACGGTGGCCAAGCAAGTGCTCATGTACAAAGGCAAAGTGCCCCATGTCCAAGAAATTTTCGACAATTCGTGGTGCTGAAGCCGATAGCTTATAAGGACCGCAAAGCAAGTGTCGCCTCGAGGTATCGCCCTCAGCGTCAAACAAGGGCATTTCAGCATCACCCCTGGCAAGCCAGACCAGGCCATATTCAATCCGAACATCATAACGTTGTAATCGGTATGACTTGGGCGGGCTGAAATAGGGCAATGCCGGCACCTCGGTGCACTGCCCTTGCTGATCAAAACACCAACCGTGATAGGCACAACGAAGCTGCCCTCCCTCGATACGACCTAGGGAAAGCGCTGCCCCTCGATGCGGGCAGCGATCGACCGCTGCATGAATGAGCCCTTGATCCAGATCGCGCCAAAGTACCACCTGCTCGTTTAACAGCACAGTCGTCACCAGCTCACCGGGCGAAAGACGATCGGCACGCCAGACCGGGTGCCAATAGCCCCACTCCGCAGCTATGCCCATTTATTTACCGCTGGGAACCTTGCCTTCAACGCCTTTAACAAAGAAATTGATTTTTCCTTTCCAGGCATCGTCTGCAACTTCGTCCTTGGGCAAGACGACTTTCCCGCTGTTGTCGCTGATTGGTCCTTTGAAAACAGCAAAGCTTCCGTCTTTAAGGCCTGCCTTAAGTTCGTCGATCTTTTTACGGACATCCTCAGGTACGGCATCACTGATCTTGATGAGATCGTTCATGCCTTCCTTGGTGCCCCACTTGGTCATTTCGGTTTTCCAGGTGTTGTTAAGCACATCGTTGACCGCTTTTTCATAATAAGGCGCCCAGGTCAACACAGCTGAAGCAAGATGGGCTTTTGGCGCGAATGCACTCATATCGCTATCCCAACCGAAAGCAAACTTACCGTTCTTCTCAGCGGTCTGAAGCACAGCGGTTGAATCCGTATTTTGTAAAAGCACATCAGCCTTTTGATTGATCAGTGACTGCGCAGCCTCGCTTTCTTTCGGGGGATCAAACCAGGTATTCACCCACACGACCTTGGTACGAATTTTGGGATTCACACTCTGTGCACCCAAGGTGTATGCATTGATATTTCGAAGTACCTCGGGGATGGGGAATGAGCCAACAAAGCCAAGAATGTTGCTTTTGGTCATCTTGCCGGCAATCACACCAGCGAGATAAGCATCCTCATAAAAACGCCCTTCATAGACTCGAAGGTTATCGGCCGTCTTATAGCCGGTTGCGTGTTCGAACTTCACCTCGGGATGGTCCTTAGCAACCTTCTCCATGGCGTCGCCGTAACCGAACGAAGTTGCGAAAATAAGCTTATTACCCTGAGCCACCAGATCACGAATCACCCGTTCGGCGTCTGCACCTTCGGGTACTTTTTCTACAAAACTGGTTTTGATTTTTTCGCCAAATTTTTCTTCGATCGCTTTACGTGCCATGTCGTGCGCAAAGGTCCAGCCTGCATCACCGACAGGTCCGACATAAATAAAGCCGACTTTGAGCGGTTCGGGCTTTGGCGCTTCAGCCTTAGGCGCCTCTTTAGCAACCTCTTTGGGCTCTTCCTTCTTGCCACAAGAGACCATTAAGGTGCTTGCAGATAGTGCAAACACCGCAAAACCAGCACGCATCCACATACGCTTGGAAGTCGACTTCATAAAAACTCCTTTGTTTTGAATTGAATATTGGGAGGACTGCACATGATGCCATCACCGCCCGACTACCCGGGGTGAAAAGGCTTGCCCAAGGACGCAGGCATATTGGCGCGAATCCAGCTTGGATTGCGAGAAATCAACGCCAGCACAAGAATCGTCGCGAGGTAAGGCAGCATCGACATGAATTGTGTGGGAATCTCAATCCCAATGGCTTGCAAATGTAACTGCAACATGGTCACACTGCCAAAAAGATAAGCGCCCACGAGTACGCGCCAAGGCCGCCAGGTTGCAAACACCGTAAGCGCAAGAGCAATCCAACCCCGTCCTGCAACCATGCCCTCGACCCAAAGTGGCGCATAGACAACCGATAAATATGCACCGGCAAGTCCACAGAAAGAACCACCCACCACGACTGAAATCCACCGAATCCGTCGCACCGGAAAGCCAAGCGCATGGGCCGATGCCGGCGACTCACCGATGCCACGCAACAAGCGGCCCGATTTACTGTGATATAGAAAAAGTACCATCCCAAGGCACAAAGCCACCGCAAGATAGACCATAGGATGTTGTTGAAACAAGGCAGGCCCCACGAAGGGCAGATCAGCCAAAAAAGGTAGTCCTTGATTTTGATTGATCTCAAGCTTTTTTCCGACCAAGGCGGCGCCGACAAAAGCGCTGATGCCTGCGCCAAACAGACTCAATGCAAGACCGCTCGCATACTGATTTGTATTGAGATAAACCACCATCCAGCCAAGTAGCGCCGAAAACAATGCGGCGGCCGCTGCACCACCCAAGAGCGCTAGCCAAGTTTGTCCGGTATAAAAAGCAAGACCAAATCCTGTGACCGCCGCAATCAGCATTAATCCCTCTGCACCGAGGTTGACCACACCGGCTCGTTCGTTGAGCAAAAGGCCCAAACCTGCAAGCAACAAGGGGGTACCCGAGGCGATACCAGCAGCAATCAAAAGCGCAAGTTCATGCATGCTTTGCTAATTCCTTGGAGGGTCGCCCACGCCACCTGATCCGGTATTGAATCAAGCTATCAAAAGTTAATAACATCATGAGCAGAACGCCTTGAAACATACTCGAAACTGAGGCCGGCAAGCCAACCCGCGACTGAGCTAACTCGCCGCCTATCATCATCATAGAAAGCAAAAAACTTGCCAGTACGCAGGCCAACGGATGCAAACGAGCAACAAAGGCGACGATGATGGCTGTAAAGCCATAACCAGTTGAAACATGAGGTGTGAGTTGACCCATCGGTCCGAGGACTTCCATGGCACCAGCCAATCCTGCAAACGCCCCTGAGCAAAGCAAGACGGTCCAAAGCGATTCACGTGATGAAAATCCAGCAAATCGCGCAGCACCCGGTGCAAGCCCGCCCACCCTTAGGCGAGCGCCTAGTGCTGTGAAATACATAATCCATACCATAATACCAGCGCTGATGACAGCCACCACAAAGCCCCAATGCACACGCATCCCAGCACCAAGCCTTGCGATGCTCAAACTGTCTGCAAATCGCAAGGTCTGAGGGAAATTCCAGCCTTTTGGGTCCTTCCAAGGCCCAAAAACCAGGTAGCTGAGTAAAAGATTGGCCACATAAACAAGCATGAGACTGACCAAAATCTCATTGGCATGCGCCCGATCACGAAGCCAGGCGGTAATGGCGGCCCAAGCCGCACCGGCAAGTGCACCAAGCAACAAGGCCTGCGTGACCCATAACCATCCTGGCTCCGTAAGGCCCGTCTCGGTCAGCCACATGGCCATGCCCCCTGCCCCGATCGCACCGAGTAAGAACTGCCCTTCTGCGCCGATATTCCATACATTGGAGCGGAAGCAAAAAGCTAAACCAAGGCTACATAGAATGAGTGGTGTCGCTTTGAGCATCACCTCGCCGATGGCACGCTTCCCATTCAAAGGCTCTAGTGTAAAAAGCGAAAGCACCCGCAAGGGGTCTTTCCCCATTGCACCCACAACCATTGCAGCCACCACAAACGTTAGTGCAATCGATAGGAGGGGCGATAAATAGCCCATCCAAAGACTTGGGTGTTGACGTTTTTCTAGAACAATCATAAATAGAGAATCACGCTTCGCAAGTCCTGCTAGCCTTGGTATTGAACCGTCGCTGACTCAGCTTGGGCTGCGTGCTCGTGCGATAGCCATGAACCGCCCATCCATTGACCGATCAGTTCAACGGTCGCGTCTGCGCGCTTCACAGGCGCTGACAAACATCCCGCGTACATGACGTGGATGCGGTCTGCAATTTGAAACAGTTCATCGAGCTCCTCAGAGATGACCAAAATCGCTGTGCCCGTATCTCGTAGGGCTAGAAGCTGCTGGCGAATCTGAGCACTTGCGCCAACATCAACACCCCATGTAGGCTGACTAACAACAAGCACCTTGGGCCTTAACGCGAGGGCTCTGCCCATGATGAATTTTTGCAAATTACCCCCTGACAAATCACTCGCAAGCGCCTTGGGGCTCGAGGCTTTCACTGCAAAAGCGTCGATAATATCTTGTGCTGACTGATAAAGACTTTGATGATCAAGCCGCCATGCACGCTTTGACTCGGCCAAGAACATGTTGTCTGCAAGACTAAGTTCTGGCACGGTTGCACGACCCAAGCGCTCTGCAGGGACCGCCATAATCCCTAAACGGCGCCTCATGCTGACGCCCAAGCCGTCGATCGCTCGACTTTCAAAGAAGATATGACCCTTCATACGTCGCATCAAGGCTGCATCGCTATTTATCTCGCCCGACAACAGATCGAGCAAAAGACCTTGACCGTTACCGGATACCCCTGCGATACCAAGCACTTCTCCCGAGGCCAAATCAAGACTTACAGCGTTTAAATGCTCACCAGCCTGATCGCGCGCTGGGACCGATACCGCATCTAGCCTAAGGATGGGACCGCTCGGGCCCCGTGTGGCTCGTAGGAGCGGTGGGGGGGCGCTTCCGATCATCAGTGTACTGAGTTGTTCATCGCTACATTGACGAGGATCAACCCGACCGGTTACTTTGCCTTGGCGCAAGACCGTGCAATCGTCGCATAGCTCACGGATTTCATGTAGTTTATGACTAATATATATAACGCTACAACCTTCGTTAGCAAGGGTGCGAATCATCGCAAACAAGGCTTGTGCAGCTTGGGGCGAAAGTACCGATGTTGGCTCATCAAGAATCATGACCCTCGGTTTTGCGAGCAAGCCTCGAGCTATCTCAACGCGCTGGCGCTCACCCACACTGAGGCGATGCACGTAAGCATTGGGATCGACAGACAGGCCATAGTGCTGCGTCAATTCCTGGAGTGCTTCAGCAACAGCGCCTAAAGACCATGACTTGCCCATCCCGAGCCAGACGTTTTCTGCAACACTTAATGATTCAAAAAGGGCAAAATGTTGAAAAACCATTGCGATGCCCGCCGCTCGTGCATGCTCTGGGCTTTCCCAGCGCACCTCCTTGCCATCAAGAAAAATACGCCCTTCATCAGGTTGCAGTAAACCGAAAATCAACTTCATTAACGTCGATTTACCTGCGCCGTTTTCCCCAAGCACGGCGTGAATGCTGCCTGGCTCTATATCGAGATCGATCTTATCATTAGCACGTAGATTCCCGTAGGACTTGCTGATCGCTTGAAGAGACAGGCGCAAGGCATTAGCCATGTGAAAAATTTTCTAAAAACGACCAAAGCGCATCGAAAGCAAGCTGGGTATCGTCATCGGTAACCGATTCAAGCGGATTATGGCTAATACCGCCATGACCACATCGGACAAAAAGCATAGCCTGAGGAAAGAGCGCTGCCATCCTCATCGCATCATGCCCCGCACCGCTCGGCAATCGAAAAATTGGCAAACCACATTGTTCGACGGCACGCTCCCACTGAGCCTGCAGGTGCGGCGAAGAAGGCGACGCGTTAGCAAGCGTGACTTGCTTGGCCTCATAATGAAGACCCCGCCTTGCACAAATCGCCTCGATCGACTCGAACAGATCACTCAGCGCACGATCGCGCTGCTCATCGTATGGGGCCCTGAGGTCGAGCGAAAATCGACAACGCCCCGGGATGACATTGATCGATCCCTTCGGTACCTCGAGCATACCCACCGTACCCACTAACCCAGGCTCTGATGCGCAGCGAGATTCGACGGCAAGCGCAAATTCAGCAGCGCCGCAAGCGGCGTCTTGCCGCAGCGCCATGGGTGTGGTGCCCGCGTGCGAAGCAGTACCCATAAACTCAATGAACCAACGCGAGGAACCGTTGATCGAACTCACCACGCCAAGCGGCAAATCCGCTTCAAGAAGGACAGGCCCCTGTTCGATGTGAATCTCAATAAATCCGCAGGCATCGGATGATTGACGTCCGATTTTGCTGCAGGCGTCGGGATCCATGCCGCGTTGCCTCATCAGATCTGCCAGTCTTACACCGTCTTGATCAACCAGATCAAGCCATTTATTGTCCCATTGTCCAACAAGCGCACTGGCAGAGAGAAAATTACTGGGGAATCGTTGACCTTCTTCTTCAGCAAAGGCGATCAATTCAAACTTAAAGGGCCAGCGTTGGCCCAAAGCTTTTTTTCGCGCGACGGCTTGCATGGCAAGAAAGATGCCGAGTCGTCCGTCATATCGCCCGCCACCACGTACCGTATCAAAATGTGAGCCTGTGAGCAGCGTGGGACACATACCATCACCGTCGCCCTCATAAACTGCGATCACATTGCCCACTGCGTCGCTTGTAACGCTATCGAATCCACAATCGATCATCCATTGGCTGAGTGCATGCGCGCAAGCTTGATGCGCATCGCTCAAATAGAGGACTTGCAAACCGGCACCCTCTTCGATAACCGGATCATTATAAATTGCGAGATCATCGGCCCATTGCATGACCTGCTTCCCATCGCCTGGATAGGCATTGCTACGCTCTCGCAAACGTAACTCGGCGATTCGATGGATTTGCCGCAAACATTCGGCTCGCTCACTAGCAGGGTGATGTCCGAGTCGTCGCTTCCAAGTGTCAAGAATTTGCTTACGACTTAGGCCTGTCCCCTGCGGGCCACCAATCGCAAGAATAAAGGGCCAGCCGAATCGTTCACGATACTGCCGATTTAATTCATGGAACGCTGCATATTCCTCCGGACTGCAGGACTGCAATCCAGACCTTGTCTGCTCGGCAAGCGATGACGCCGTTAAGTCCTTCGCAATGGCAGCCTTTCCCGCTAACTCTGGATGCGCTAACAATAAGGCTGTTTGTGCTTGCTCACCAGCATGGTGCACAACTTCAACGAAAGTGCGCTTTAAATGTGCGAGGCTGCGAAAGGGTCGCCCCGACAAGCTGCCTTGAGCGACCCAAGGACTGTGTTCGTACAGACCCTCAAGCATCGCAAGCGCATCCGCTTCGCTGGCATTGTTGAGTGTATCAATCCAAGTATCCATAAGATGGAGTATAAGATCCCTCTGGGGTGACTTTGGCCAAGGTAATGAAAATCCATGGGAAAACTTAGTACACATGTTTTGGACACCAGTTGCGGCAAACCCGCAGCCGGCATGCGTGTAACGCTTTATCGCCAACAGCCTGATGCAAGCTGGCTAGTTTTAACCAAGGCAATTACGAATCAGGATGGCAGAGTCGATCATCCGCTGCTTGAGGGCGCGTCACTTCAGGCAGGTCGCTACTGCCTGCGCTTTGAGGCCGGCCAGTACTTCGATAAGCAGCGAGCGTTACTCGGGCAATCGACTGATGCGATGGTCGCATCGGGCGTGGCAAGCATCGAATCGAGCGCGGCGAAGGCCGAGCCGGACATGGCGCAGCTGGCTGCAAGCACGGATGGAGTGCATCGGTTTCTTGATCAAATTCCGATCGAATTTGGCATTACCGATCCCAAACAGTCCTACCATGTTCCCCTTTTAGTAACACCCTGGTCCTATGCGACTTATCGGGGTTCGTAATGGTGGAATTTTTTTCGAGCGCCTGGTTTCCCAGCGCAGGCCTGTGGATGGAGTGGTTACAACTGCTGTTGCGATCGCTCCATGTGGTCGTTGGTATTGCCTGGATTGGCGCATCGTTTTACTTCGTTTGGCTCGATAATCACCTCGAAAAGCCGCTCGACCCCGAACTATTGCGAAAAGGCGTTGATGGCGAGCTTTGGGCTGTTCACGGTGGCGGCTTCTACAACCCTCAAAAATATATGCTTGCCCCGGCCGGTTTGCCGCAGCGCTTACACTGGTTTTACTGGGAAAGCTATAGCACCTGGCTTTCAGGATTTGCACTTTTCGTAGCGCTCTATTTATTCCAAGCCAATACCTATTTGATCGACCCAAGGGTTCAAGCTTGGAGTCCTGGTGTTGCTGTCGCCCTTGCCTTATCCTTCTTTGTCGTTGGCTGGCTCGTCTACGATTTGTTATGCCGATTGGTGGGGATGGGCAATGATGCGGCCGAGCAATTGTTTAAAGAGCGTTTACTGGGCTTGCTGATTGCTTGTTTCATCGTATTTAGCAGTTGGCTGGCATGCCATCTGTTTGCGAGCAGAGCCGCCTTTTTGATCATCGGAGCCATGCTCGCCAGCATTATGAGTGCCAATGTTTTGATGGTCATCATACCTGGCCAACGCAAAGTCATTGAGGCCATGCGAGCGGGCAAGCTTCCCGACAGCATGTATGGCAAGCGGGGTAAACAGCGCTCTGTTCACAACACCTACTTCACACTGCCCGTGTTGTTTGCCATGCTGTCAAACCACTATCCAAGTGTTTATCAGGCGCAATATGCTTGGATCTTGCTTTGTTTGCTGATGGCAGCCGGAGCAATGATTCGATTCTGGTTTGTACAAAGGCATAAAGGCCAACAAAGGCCCTGGCCGTGGTTAGTCGCAAGCCTTTGCGTGGTGAGCGGGATTGTGCTCAGCACGCACAAGCCGGAAGTCGCCGCCCCAAAACTCGTTACATTACCAGAACCAGTCTGGAATCTAGTACAACTTAAATGCATGAGCTGTCATCAGGCATCGCAAGCGAGCAAGCAGGTACGCCTCGATGACCCCACGCTGGTCATTAGCCAACGAGAGGCGATTTATCAACAAGTCGTGATCACACGGCAAATGCCCTTTAACAACGCAACGGGTATTAGCGAAGATGAACGCCAACTGATTGCGAACTGGTTTGCAGAATCTGCGCAGCCACCGACAAGGCAATAACAGCAGGCGTCTTGCTGCCGAAACCCTTGATGTTACTCAAGCCGATTGGACTGACGAGGCGTTGGAGCGCGCTAGCTGCAAGGCCCCTTTGCTCCAAGCGCGAAAGGATACGAGCACGCTTGGTTTTCGACCCAATCATACCCACCCAAGCCAAATCTTCACGTTTTAAGGCCACTTGCGCAATACGTTCATCGACATCATGCCGGTGGGTGGCGATCAAAACATAAGAGCCAGAAGCTGCCTGATGGATCACTTCTTCAGGACTTTCCGAGTAAACGGTTTGAAGTTGGGTTAGCGGATGGCTGGGAAGAGGATCAGGCCAAGCCGCCTCACGCGAGTCAACCCATGTTAAGGAACAGGGTACGCCATGAAGCGCTTGAAGCAGTGCTTGTCCCACATGCCCTGCTCCATGGATTTGCAACTCAAATCGAAAAGCGCTCGGTGGCCACATCGCTATCGTATTCGAATCAAGAGCCAGCCAAGTAAGATCGACCGATCCGCCACAGCATTGGCCAAGTGATGGACCTAGTGCGATCGTTCGTTGCTGGGGTAACTGCGCTAGATCACCTGCCCGCAACAAGGCACGCGCTTGCTCAACGGCCTCAAACTCAAGGCGACCGCCCCCTATCGTACCGAGGGCGGCATCTACACTGACCAGCATCCTCGTGCCCTGTTCACGCGGCACCGAGCCGCGAACCGAAGTCAATTCGATGATCACCGCACTGAGCCCAGCAGCAAACCATGATTCAGCCTGAGCCCTGACCGCACTCATATCACGCCTCACAATGCCTGATTGCAAAAAACACGCGCTCTGGCGTTGCTGGTGCATCAAGATGAACCATCGGTCCTTCGACGCCGCGAGGCCATTGAGATGTATGACTAGCAGCCCTGATGTTGGCCACGGCATCACGCAATGCTTCGATCACTGACAGCGCGAGCATCAGGGGCGGCTCGCCGACGGCCTTTGACCTACCGACATTGTCTTCTCGGTTAGGCATCGGCCAAAAGTTCAAGGCCATATGCTCAGGCAAATCCCTGGCGGTTGGAATCTTGTAACTTGATGGTGCGTGGGTCAAAAGGCGTCCATCCTCGTCCCAACGCAACTCTTCTGTGGTTAGCCAACCCATGCCTTGCACGAATCCACCGATCACCTGACCTCGATCAATGCGCTCGTTAAGCGAATGGCCAACATCATGAAGTATGTCAACCGCAAGCACGCGATAGCAACCAGTCCTCGGATCAACTTCAATCTCTGTACAAGCTGCGCCCCATGAGAAATAATAAAACGGTCTTCCCAGCCTTGTCGTTGGGTCAAAGTGAATCTTTGGTGTGCTGTAAAACCCCTCAGCCCATAACTGAATTCTTGCCAAATAAGCCTTGCTTACAAGCCCTTGCAGGGGGATCGACTGAGTAATGTTCTTTTGATCGGTCCAATAACAATGACCTTGTTCAAATCGCATCGAGGCTGGTTGTGCGCCTGTGGCTTTAGACCAGTAATCAATCAATCGATCACGCAAGCGATGAGCTGCCATCTCGGCGGCTCGCCCGTTTAAATCGCTTCCAGCCGATGCTGCGGTGGCTGAGGCATTGGCAATTGCATGGGTATCGGTCGTCATAACCCGAATTTGTGCAGGGTCAATACCAAGGACACGAGCAACAATACCTAGGAGCTTAGTGTGCAGGCCCTGCCCCATTTCGGTTCCACCATGATGTAAAGCCAAGCTGCCATCGGTAAACCATTGCAGCAAAGCACCAGCTTGATTGAAATGGGTGGCGTTAAAGCTAATCCCGAACTTGACAGGCGTGATGGCAATACCGCGGGGCAAGCAGCCAGTCTTGATCGCATGCCGTCGCGAATTATATCGACAATCCTGGGCAAGCTTACGCATCAAATCACCAATAAACTCATCCTCAACGGTCATACCGTAAGGCGTCGTATTTCTTGGAGCGATCCCATAAACATTACGAAGGCGAATATGCAGCGCATCCTCACCAAGATAGCGAGCGACATCTCCTATAGCGCTTTCGATTAAATACATGCCTTGTGGGCCACCAAAGCCGCGAAAGGCCGTATTCGATTGCTTGTTTGTGCGGCAGCGATAAGAGCGAATACGCAAAGACTCCAAGTAGTAAGCATTGTCTACATGAAATAGCGCTCGTTCATTGACGGGTATAGACAAGTCGGCAGAAAAGCCGCAATCGGAGGCGAGTTCGGCATCGAGTGCCAGCAAGCGACCCTCGTCATCAAAGCCTACTTCGTAACGCACTCGGAAAGGATGGCGTTTGCCTGTGATCTTGAAATCGTCGTCACGATCAAGACGCATTTTGACAGGACAAGCGAGGCGCTTCGCGGCCACTGCAGCCCAGACCGCGATTTGACCTGATTGGGTCTCTTTGCCGCCGAATCCACCGCCCATTCTTCTGCACAAGACGCGAACACGGTGTGCTGGTACATCAAGCGCGTGCGCAATCCAGTGCTGCATTTCACCCGGGTGCTGGGTGCTCGAGTGCACCAGCATGGCATCCTGCTCCTCAGGTATGGCATAAGCGATCTGACCCTCAAGGTAAAAATGCTCCTGGCCACCGATCCAGCGTTGTGCTTTGAGTCGGTGTGCTGCCTTTGCCATTGCGCCATCGGTATCGCCTCGCTCAAGTAACACGGGCGGTGTGATCCATGCACATGCTTCCATCGCCTGCTCAATACTTAGAACGCTTGGAAGCGCTTCGATGCGCAGTTTCACCTTGGCTGCAGCTGCCAGCGCTTCACGATGGCTCCGAGCCGCGACGAGTGCGACCACTTGGCCTGCGTAGGAGACCTCGTGCTGAGCAAGAATCGGTTC
>JACCEE010840447.1_pt1 | contig 30794 bp, 27 predicted proteins | sample 7449931 | NCBI WGS metagenome assembly JACCEE01 (sample SAMN15323457, study PRJNA562643) | freshwater metagenome | isolation source: river surface water | place: USA:Blue River Watershed | collected 2017-08-19 | reverse complement strand
AGAATAGTTGTTTTTCCACTGCCATTTATTCCCGCTAAAACATTCACATCAGGATGCAAATTCCACTCAATATCATAGCGTCCAAAAAGCCCTTGGATTTCAACTTTGGTAATGTATTTAATCGGCTTATCGCTCATTTTTATAACACTTGCGCTAACGCCTCAATAAATTTTTGATTTTCAACTTCCGTCCCAATACTAATCCGCAAATGATTCGGTAATTGATAATTAGCTACTGGACGAACAATAATTCCTTTTTGTAATAAAGCTTGATAAATTATTGCGGCGGGTCGTTGAAAATCAACACAAATGAAATTTCCCGCAGAAGGAATCCAATTTAATTTTAATTGTTTGAATGCGTTAATTAATTGTTGCATTCCTATTTGATTAATCGCAATACTCGCATTTAAATGTTCAATATCGGTCAAAGCCGCTGTTGCTGCCACTAAAGCTAAACTATTATTATTAAATGGTGGACGAATTCGATTAAGTAAATCAGCGATAATTGGATGCGAAATACAATATCCTACTCTTAAACCTGCTAATCCGTAGGCTTTAGAAAAAGTTCGGGTAATGATTAAATTCGGAAATTCATTTAACCATTGAATACAATCTTGTTCAGGGGCAATCTTTCGATATTCAAAATAAGCCTCATCAATTACGCATAATACGGTTTTAGGTAATGCTGTTACAAAAGCTTTTAATTCAGTTTGAGTTAATAAAGTACCGGTTGGATTATTTGGATTGGCAATAAAAATGATTCGGGTATTTTGATCAACAGCCGCTAACATGGCTTGCAAATCGTAACCATAATTAATTGCTGGAATCGTTTTAATTTTCGCACCAGCCGCTTGCGCAGCAATTGCATAAACGGCAAACGCATATTGCGAAATGATAATATTGGTTTCTAGGGTTAAAAAGGTTTTTGCAATTAAACTTAGAATTTCATCCGAACCATTGCCTAAAGTAATTTGCTCAGTGGCAACATTTAATTTCGTTGCTAAAGCCTTTTTTAAACGAAAACCACTGCCATCAGGATAACGTGCTAATTCATTTAATGATGATTGCATGGCGATTAATGCTTTAGGACTAGGACCTAAAGGATTTTCATTAGAAGCCAATTTAATAATTTCAGTTAAACCTAATTCTCGTTGTAATTCTTCAGCGGGTTTACCCGGAATATAAGGCGTTAATTGTTGAATACCCGATAAGGCTAATTTAAAAATAGCTTCGATATTTGTCGTCATAATTGAATACTTGATAATGAATTTTTTAATTAAAAAACCTTCTGAAATAGTTTTTCAGAAGGTTATCGATATAATCAGAAACAATCGTTAATTAAGTTGTGCTAAAATATCTTCACTAATATCTGCATTAGAATACACTTCTTGCACATCATCTAATTCTTCTAAACGGTCAATTAATTTCAAAACTTTTTCCGCCATTTCAGCATCTAAACTGATTTGATTATCCGCTTCCATAGTCATTTCCGCATGATTGGCAACGAATCCAGCAGCCGTTAAATGCTCTTTAACCGTTAAATAATTGTCCACACTGGTCAGCACATCCACCGAACCGTCGTCGTTGGTCACAATATCATCAGCCCCAGCTTCCATCGCCGCTTCCATTAAAGCATCTTCATCTACACCGGCTAAGTAACTGATAACACCGACTTTTTTGAACATATAAGCCACCGATCCATCAGTGCCTAAATTGCCACCGGCTTTGGTAAAAGCATGACGAACTTCACCAACGGTGCGATTACGATTATCGGTTAGACAATCGACAATTACCGCCACACCTGCTGGCGCGTAGCCTTCATAACGCACCTCTTCATAATTAACCCCTTCTAAAGCTCCAGAAGCTTTTTTAATTGTATTATCAATGGTATCGCGTTTCATATTTACGCCCAAAGCTTTATCAATCGCGGCGCGTAGTCGTGGATTATTTGCCGGATCAGCACTAATTTTTGCCGATACGGAAATTTCACGAATCATTTTGGTAAAGATTTGACCTCTTTTAATATCTTGCGCACCTTTACGGTGTTTAATATTTGCCCATTTACTATGTCCAGCCATAAATTACAATCTCAAAAAAGTTTATACCAATAAAATAAATTTACTTTAGCTTATTTTAAAAAATTCATTCTGTTTTATTACGATTTTAAAATTTAGCTTTAATTGATTAATTGTCGAAAATCCTGAATATAATCATCTGCTTTTTGTTTGACAATTTCTCGTTGAATTACTCCACCAAAACCTATCACAGTTACACCAATGGATTGCGCCTCTAAATCTGTTAAACCATCGCCAATTAATAACATTTTATGCGAAATAGATTTCAGTTTTTCACAAATAATTGCTTTACCACCATTACGCGCTAACGGCGATGATTGTTCAAAATCTAAATAATCGCCATTCGATTGAAAATAAATATCCACTGCATGAACATTATTTTCAGGCACTTTTAATAATCGTGCTAAAGGTAAAATCGCTGGACGTAAACCGCCGCTAATAATATGAATAGATTTTCCATTGTGCTGTAAATATTCAAATATTTCAATTACCCCTTCGACCAATTCCGCAATATATTTTTCAGCTAATTTTTCAATATTCTCTTGAGTAGGTTGAATTAACGATAATCGCTTTTGATAAACTGCGGCTAAAGGCAATTCGCCATTCATTGCCGCATGAGTTAATTGTGCCATTTCTGTACCTAAACCTACCCATTGCGCACATTCATCAATACCTTCAATTCGACTTAAAGTGCTATCACAATCAAAAGCAATGATTTCAAATTCCAAAATATTCATCAGCTTTATTCACATTAATTGCAAAAATAGATTCAAATTTTCAGCGCATTTTATTCCTAAAACACGCTGAAATTAAATCGGTTTATAAATGAATTTGAGTCAATTGACAAATCGCTGGGATTTGACCAATCGCTGTCACAATTTCATCGGCTAACGGTTGTGAAACACTAATCACCGCCATTGCTTGTTGATTTTCATCAGCAATACTGACTTGCATTCGGGTAATATTAATATCGGCTTTACCTAATACTGTGCTAATTGCACCAATTACCCCCGGTTTATCATGATGACGGGTAATTAATAAAGTACCTTCAGGAACAACCTCAATTTCAAATTGATTAATTTTCACCAACCGCGGATGACAATCGCCTAATAAAGTGCCTTCTAAGGTTAAAATATCTTGACCCGCATGAGCCACGATTTTTAATAAAGATAAATAGCCTTGTACTTGTTCAGTTTTGGATTCAACCAAAGCAATGCCACGACTTTTTGCAATATTTCCTGCATTAACACTATTCACCGGCGTTGAAGCTTGTCCAGAAAATAATCCCACAAAGGTTTCGGTAGAAATCGGACGAATATCGACTTCAGCCGCTTTACCAAAGGCGGACACTTCTAAACGTTGAATCGGTTTACTGGCTAAACCGCTCATCACTTGTCCCAAAATATTCGCCAACATGATGTATTGTTTAGATTTTTTCAATTGTTCTGCCGGAACTCGGGGCAAGTTCAGCGCATTCACCGCTTCTCCGGTACGGAAAAAAGTGACCGCTTGACGCGCAATTTCCACGCTCACTGCAACTTGGGCTTCATGCGTGGACGCGCCTAAATGCGGTGTAAAAGTCAGATTATCCAAACTTAATAATGGCGATTCTTTAGGCGGTTCTTGAGCAAAAACATCCAGTGCTGCTCCGGCTAAACGACCATTACTCAAGGCTTGATATAACGCGGCTTCATCGATTAATCCCCCTCTAGCACAATTGATAATTCGTGCCGAAGGTTTCATCATCGCTAATTGTTTTTCACCAATAATATTACGGGTTTTTTCGATTAATGGACAATGTAAAGTTAAATAATCTGCTTCTTGCAATAATTGTTCTAAACTGACAGATTCAACGCCAATTTGTTCAAAAATGTCAGCATTCACAAAAGGATCGTAAGCGATCACGCGCATTTTTAAACCTAAACCACGATTCGCCACAATTCTGCCTATCGTGCCAAATCCCAAAATAGCCAAGGTTTTATAGGCAACTTCTGATCCCATAAATTTTGACCGTTCCCATTTCCCTGCGCGTACCGAACGATCCGCTGCGGGCAAACTACGGCTAGATGAAAAAATATGTGCTAAAGCTAATTCTGCGGTGGTTGTCGCATTAGAATCGGGGGTATTCATTACGATAATACCTAACTCAGTCGCGGTAGGAATATCCACATTGTCAACACCAATTCCGGCGCGACCAATCAATTGCAATTTTTTTGCCGCTTGTAATACGGTTTTAGTCACTTTGGTATCGCTGCGAATCAATAACGCATCATAATCTCCAATGATTTCACACAGTTGTGCTTCATTAAGACCGGTTTGTTGATGAATTTGAATATCCGGTTGTTGATTGAGATACTCTATGCCTGCTTGGGCTAATTTGTCTGAAATTAAAATTTTTTTCATTGGAATCGTTAATCTAAAAACTATATAAAACCGTTTAGTGTAACAGCTTTGTTATAATCACCAAAATGGATAATCTGCTTGCTTAGACCACTTTATGCTCAACATTAACTTTCAGACGCTTGTCAAAAGGCTGGGAATCCTCTTCATAATAAGTGGAATTTCAATTTGGGCGGGTTATCAATATCGTCATCAATTTACGCCTAAACCCGCGCCGACCTTATTATTAACGACCATCAGCGGCAAAATGATTTCTCTGCCAAATACGGCTAAACAACCGCTGATTCTGACTTTTTGGTCTAGCAATTGCCCTAGTTGTATTAAGGAAATACCGATATTAACACAATTTTATCGACAATTTCACCCTAGTGGTTTACAAATCGTTGCGATTGCTATGAATTATGATCCGCCTAATAGAGTGGTAGAATTAGCTAATCAATATACGATTCCTTATGATATTGTATTAGATTTACGCGGTGATTATGCTCAAGCTTTTGGTGAAATTAATGCCGTTCCATTAACGCTATTGATTAATCCTGCGGGACAAATCATTTGGCAACAATTAGGTTTATTTAATCCTAATCAATTACAACAACAATTTTTTCCTTTTCTAAAACCTTTATAAAACGAATATGTGGTTAAAAGCTTTACATTTAATTTTTATGGTCACTTGGTTTGCTGGTTTATTTTATTTACCACGCCTATATGTTTATCACGCAATGAGCGAAGATTCAATTAGCAAAGAACGCTTTAAAGTGATGGAGCGTAAATTATTTTTTGGCATTATGACTCCGGGAATGATTTGCACTCTGGCATTTGGCATCTGGATGTTAATAGATTATGCTTGGGCAATGTACGCCCATCAAGGTTGGTTACATGTAAAATTAACTTTATTAATTGGCTTAATGATTTATCATTATTTTTGCTATTGTTGGTTATTAGATTTCAAATATGATCGAAATCAACGCAGTCATATTTTTTATCGATGGATGAATGAAATACCGGTTTTATTTTTAGTCAGTATGATTTTATTAGCTGTATTGAAACCTTTTTAAATTTAATCGGCTGATGAATTTAATTGTCGCAAATATTCTAAATGCTGTTTAATTTTAATTTCTAATCCACGCTCTACTGGATAATAATAACGACTACCGATTAATTCCGCTGGAAAGTAAGTTTCACCAGCGGCAAATCCTTGAGGTTCTTGATGTGCATAACGATAATCTTTACCATAATTCAATTGTTTCATTAAAGCCGTTGGCGCGTTGCGTAAATGTAAAGGAACGGCTAATGAACCGCTATTTTTTACTGCTAACATTGCTTGATTATAAGCTGAATAAACCGCATTACTTTTCGCGGCAATAGCTAAAAAAATAATCGCTTGCGCAATCGCTAATTCGCCTTCTGGCGAGCCTAATCGTTCATATGTTTCACTAGCAGCTAATGCTAATGATAAGGCTCGCGGATCAGCATTGCCAATATCCTCACTAGCCATTCGCAATATTCTTCTAGCAATATATCGCGGATCACAACCTGCCTCAATCATTCGACAAAACCAATATAAAGCCGCATCCGGATCGCTACCGCGTATTGATTTATGTAAAGCCGAAATTTGATGATAAAATTCATCGCCGCGTTTATCAAAACGTCGGGCATCAATAGTGAGTATTTCTTTCGCTATTGATTCATCAATCAATTGGCTATTTTTTGCATCAGCCAATTCAGCGGCTAATTCTAATAGATTTAATAATCGTCTAGCATCTCCATCAGCAAGTTGGGCGAATTGCATTTGTAACTCTTTATTCATAGTTAAAGATAAATGACCTAATCCGCGTTGAGTATCAATTAATGCTTGTTGAGCAATCTCAATTAACTCGATTTCAGTTAAAGGATTTAATACATAAACCCGCGCTCTGGATAATAAAGCATTATTTAAGGCAAATGAGGGATTTTCCGTCGTCGCGCCGATAAAATAAATTGTGCCATTTTCAATATACGGCAAAAAAGCATCTTGTTGCGCTTTATTAAATCGATGCACTTCATCGACAAATAAAATACTACGTTTTTGTTGCTGTTGTTGGTAATACTTCGCTTGTTCAATTGCGGCTCTAATTTCTTTAACACCGGCTAATACTGCCGACATTGGCATAAATACCGCTTGAGATTGTTTCGCAATTAATTGTGCTAAAGTTGTTTTTCCAGTTCCGGGCATTCCCCATAAAACCATTGAATGCAAACGTCCAGAATCAATCGCAGCTAATAAAGGTTTTCCAGTAGATAATAAATGTTTTTGCCCATAAAATTCATTTAAACATCGCGGGCGCATTCTTTCAGCTAAGGGTTGAATCAAGGATTCTGTATTCATATTTAAAGAATTAAAAACTGTATATTTTATTTAAAATCGATTTTAGTCTATTATACAAACTTATTTTAGAAAAATATTTCTTTTACGGCATTATTCGACTATAGATCATCATGAACGATTTAGCACAGGGATTATATCAACGATTACAAGCATATGATTTAGATCAAGCTGATCCTAATTATTCATTTACTCGGCGATTAATCGATGAAAATCATTGGTCAGCACTTTATACACAGCGTGTTTGTCAAGAATATAAAAAATTTGTATGGTTAGCGATTATGAGTGAACAAATCGTTACCCCTTCATCGGCTATTGATCAAGTTTGGCATTTACATTTATTACATAGCCGAGAATATTGGCAGCATTTTTGTCCGCATATTTTAGCTCAAGAACTCCATCATCAACCGGCACGAATAGACAAACAACAACGAGAGTTTTATCAACAAACTTATGCAAATACTTTAAAGCTTTATCAACAAGTTTTTCAACAATTACCGCCTGAAGATATTTGGTTTCCTATTGAATTAGATTTTAATGCGAATTCATCCAATATAACAACCAATTCCTCCTCTTTGGGGTTAAAATTTAAAACGTTTTTAACGGCAATAAGCTTGTTATTACTTAACAGTTGCACCGATCAAAAATCAGAATTCATTTTATTTAGTTTACCGCCAGAGATATTTTTAACCAATTATATGATTGGTGGTTTTATTTTATTATTAATTGCAAGATCAATGATTCCAAAATGGGTATTACCAATCGTTAATAAACCTATTAATAATCAATTGGCGATTGATAAATTAGCTTATCTAATCGGCGGGCATCAACGAGTGATAATGGTGAGTTTAATTCATTTATTAGATTGTCAAATTATTCGCCACAATCCTGAAATTCATAAATTTGAATGGCTAAAAGATCAAACCAATTTAACCAAAATAGAACAATATATTGTTGCCGAATTAAAAATTTATCAATCATTAACGCTCAATCAATTATTGGTTAAATGTAAACCCATAGTAACCGATGATATTCGGCTTGAATTAGAACAAAAGCAATATTTATTGAGCCAAAAACAACTTAAATCGATTCGGTTATATGCTGGATTAGGTTTTTTACCTTTATTCAGTATTGGATTATTACGCTTAATTCATGGAATTTCGCTACAACATCCCGTAGGTTATTTAATTTTATTAATGGGATTAACCATTTTAACTCCATTTTTTATTTCTCCATTCAATCACAAAACCCTTTATGGCAAACAGGTTGCACGATTTTATCAACGTCATTATCGTCAATTAAAGCATCGCTCTGTTTTATTAGATTCGGTAGCTATTTTAGGAGGTGTTGCTTTAACTAACACCGCCTTTGCCGATATAGGTCAAGAATTATCCAAATATTATCAGCATAATAGTGCTGATTCTTCCACAACAAGCGGCGGGGATGGTAGTAGTTGTAGCAGTGGATGCGGCGGCGGGAGCGGTTGTGGCGGATAAAATTTGACGCTTATTTTTGAATCAAAATTTAGCCAAAAAGAAACCCTAGTCAGAAAACTAACTAGGGCAATTGTGTGTTTAATCGATTAACAATAATGAATTATTGTTTTAGTTATGAGCAGCAGGTAAAGCAAACACGGTGAAAGTTCCACCTTGTTTAGTGTAAGAAGTTAAGCTGCGATAAGCATTATTCGCACCTAAAGCTTCTTGACCAATCGCTTGAGCCGCTTTTAACAATTCAGCTTTTTTCACTGGGTCTTTTTCTGCGGCAGCATCAGCTTCAGCTTTAGCCAAACGCTCGGTAGCTCCTGAAGTGATCCCTACACCAGCCCAACCGCCAATGCCTGATAATACGCCAACATATTGTTTGCCGTTGTATTCCCAAGTATTCACGTTGCCGATGATACCTGATGGTGTTTTGAATTTATATAACTCTTCACCGGTTTTGGCATCAACTGCTTTTAAATAGCCTTCTAAAGTACCATAGAACACGACTCCACCAGCGGTAGCGACTGATCCTGACCATACTGAGAATGGCTCTTTTTTCGTCCATGCAATTTTACCGGTTTTAGCATCAAAAGCGGTAAATTGTCCTAAGTTAGAAGTGCCATCTGGCGCGCCTGTCATAGCATCAGCACCCGCAGGTAACATGTCTAAAGTTGCCCCTACATATGGCTGACCAGCAGTATATGATACTTGGAAAGGCTCATAATTCATACACAAATGATTGCCAGAAATATAGAACAAGCCTGTCACTGGAGAGTAAGAAACAGGTTGTTGGTTTTTGCTACCTAAAGCTGCTGGACAGACATTCTCAGATTTTACATCTTCGCCGTTATGTTCAGTGCTATATTTATCAACGACTTGTGGACGACCAGTTTTCATATCAACATGAGTTGCCCAGTTGACCGATTTGTCAAATTTTTCTGCAACCAATAACTCACCAGTCACACGGTCTAAGGTATAACCGAAACCATTACGGTCAAAATGCACGATCGTTTGACGCATTTTGCCACCGATTTCTTGATCCACTAAAACGGTTTCGTTGATGCCGTCAAAGTCCCATTCATCATGTGGGGTCATTTGATAAACCCATTTGACTGCGCCGGTATCCGCATCACGCGCCCATAAAGACATAGACCATTTATTGTCACCAGGACGTTGTACTGGATTCCAAGTTGAAGGGTTGCCTGAGCCGTAATACACCAAATTCAATTTAGGATCATAGCTGTACCAACCCCAAGTGGTGCCGCCGCCGATTTTCCATTGATCACCTTTCCAAGTGCTTAAGCTGGAATTTTCGCCCACAGGCTCAACTTTGCCATCTTTCCAAGTGGTCGTGGTTTTAGGATCAATTTTGGTATCTTTGTCTGGACCCATGCTATAGCCTTTCCAAACCAATTTACCGGTTTTAATATCATATGCAGCCAAGAAACCGCGAACCCCAAACTCGCCACCAGAAATACCGGTAATGACTTTATCTTTTACGACTAAAGGGGCGTTGGTATTAGTCATACCTAATTTTGGATCACCGTTTTGTACGCTCCAAATCCGTTTACCGGTTTTAGCATCTAATGCGGTCAACACGGTGTCAGATTGTTGTAAGAAAATTTTACCATCGCCGTAAGATAAACCACGATTAACGGTATCACAGCACATCACTGGAATCGTCGCATCTGCATCTTGTTGTGGAGTATATTCCCAAATAACGGCGTGAGTTTTTTGGTCTAACGCATAAACGGTATTTGGGAAAGGCGTGTGGATGAAAACCACATCATTAATCACTAAAGGGCCACCTTCATGACCGCGTAAAATACCCGTAGAGAAAGACCATGCAGGTTGTAAATTTTTAACATTCTCGGTGGTGATTTGTTTCAGTTCGCTGTAACGAGTCCCAGCATAGTTTCCTAAAGCAGTCGCCCAGTTTGAAGGATTTTGAGTCAATTTTTCTACGCCACTATTCGCCGATGAAAACATCGGTGCTGCTAAAAGCGTAGCTACAGCTGAGGCAATCAATATGCTTTTTATCTTCATACGTTTATCTCCTAAATTAAGTGTGTGTGCGTTCTGTAACTCAATTTCACAGAATCAGCAGTTATATTATATGTTAGCGTTTCAAAATTTTGCGGCTAAACAGCGGTGGCAGTCTTAGAATATTCAGGAAATTTTCCCAAAAGCCGCTGTAGCTGCCTAAATTGAATGATTTTATCGTAAAAGTCAACTTTTAAAACAACAAACCGAATAAATGTACCACAACTATAGTTAAAGTTCATGTTAGATTTGAACAACTAACGGTTTAAGCTCTGTAAGTAAAACCAGCTTAACTGATACTTTATCCTAAAATTTATTTACGCCAAAACGCTGGAGTGAAAATAATGAGTAATGAAAAAATTTCTAGTCGTCCCAAAAACATGGCGATTGTACAGACCCAAGTTTGAAAATCGCTGAGATTGCCATAGTTTGCAGCCGGCCCTACGCGGTTTAATCCGGGGCCGGCATTATTAATACAGGCAATCACCGCACTAAATGCAGAAATAAAATCCAATTCGCTACCCAATAATAAAAAGGTTAAAACTAAAATACAAATAAAATACAAAAAAATAAATCCTAGGACTGAAAACACCACATTATTCGGAATCACTTGTCCGTCAATTTTCAAAGGTTCGACGATATTTGGATGTAATAATTTCACCATTTCGCGCAATCCTTGCTTATATAAAATTCGGGTGCGAATCATTTTGATTCCGCCGCCAGTTGAACCGGAACTCACTGCGACACTACTCAAAAATAACATCCACAAAGGGGCTAACATTGGCCATTGATTAAAATCAACTGTCATAAAACCGCTGGTGGTTGCTACCGAAATTAAATTAAAACTCACATCTCGAAAAGCCAATACCAAATCTGAATAAGTTCCTACCTGCCATAAAAATAAACTAATAATCACTATGCTGATTATTATTAAATATAAAAAATGTAAAGCCTCAACATCCTGAAGATAAACTTTAAGACTGCGGGCGCGTAATGCTAAAAAATGAGTGGCGAAATTCATTCCCGCAATTAACATAAATACACTTAAAATAATTTCTATCGATAACGAATGAAAAAAACCAACACTGGCATCGTGCGTTGAAAATCCGCCCAAACTCATCGCGGCAAACGCATGACAAATCGCATCGAACCAATCCATACCCGCAATTCGTAAACAAACGATACATAATGCCGTAATGCCCACATAAGCCATCCATAAATGTTTAGCGGTTTCAGTAATACGCGGGGTTAATTTATTGTCTTTCATCGGGCCTGTACTTTCGGCTTTATACAATTGCATTCCGCCTACGCCCAATAAAGGCAAAATAGCTACCGCTAATACAATAATGCCTATTCCGCCTATCCAGCTTAATTCATGTCGCCAAAAATTTAAGGTTTTGGGTAAATAATCTAATCCGCTTAATACCGTTGCTCCGGTGGTACTTAAAGCTGACATAGCTTCAAAAGAAGCGTCGGTAAATGATAAATTTTTAATGCCATATAACAAAGGTAAAGTAGCGAAACTCGAAATACCTGCCCAAGTAAATACCACTAATAAAAAACCATCGCGAGTTTTCAATTCCCGTTGAAATCGACGAGTGCTAATCCAAATTAAATATCCCGGTCCGGCGGTTAATACCAAAGATTTAAAAAAATCAAATGTCGGTTCTGCATAAATTAATCCAATAATAATCGGAAATAAATAACACAGACTAAACACCATCAAAACTTTACCTAAAACATTCACTACGGGTAAAATTTTGTGCATTTAAAAAACTCCATTAGAAACGGCAAATAATTTTTCAACTTTAGTAATATTATTTTTGCCAATCACAAAAATAATTAAATGATCTCCAGATTCAATCACGGTATCATGATGCGTAATTAAAACTTCAATCGCATTAGGATTAGCAGTGGTTGCTTCGTTACCTGTATTTCTAACAATCGCACCAATAGTCACGTTTTCGGGTAAATCCAATTCATCAATTCGCCGCCCCACCACTTTAGAAGTCATCACATCACCATGCACAATTAATTCTAAAGCTTCCGCAGCTCCTCGTCGCAGCGAATGAACCACAGTGACATCCGCTTGACGTACATGAGTCAGCAATGACCCAATGGTCGCCTCTGCTGGAGAAATCGCAATATCAATTTCTCCGCCTTGAATCAAATCCACATAAATGCCACGATTGACCAAAATAATGACTTTGCGCACTCCCATACGTTTGGCTAATAAAGCCGACATGATATTGTCTTCATCATCGTTGGTTAATGCACAAAACAAGTCCATTTCGTCAACATTTTCATCATGTAGCAATCGCTCATCCGTCACATTTCCATGTAAAATCAAAGTTTTAGATAAAAATTGAGCCAACTGAGTGCAGCGATCTTTATTACAATCAATCAATTTAACTTGAAATTTACCTTCAATCGCTTGAGCTAAACGGCTGCCAATATTACCACCTCCCGCTAACATGACACGTTTAATCGGTTTATCCATCCGTTTAAGTTGTTTCATGACAGTCTTGATATGTTCAGCCGCCGCAATGAAAAAAACCTCGTCACCTTCTTCAATCACCGTATTACATTTAGGTTTTATTGGACGATTACGGCGAAAAATAGCAGCGACTCGGGTGTCAACATGCGGCATATTACTGCGTAGCTGTTGCAATTCCTGCCCAACTAATAAACCGTCAGCCCGCGCTCTCACCCCTACCAATTTAACTAATCCATCTGCAAAATCCAATACTTGCAGCGCGTCGGGAAAATCAAGTAATTTGGTGATGTAATTAGTCAGAATTTGCTCAGGGCAAATGGTAAAATCCACGTTAAAATTTTCAGGATTAAAGATTTGCGGTTGCGCTAAATAATCCGCTTGGCGAATTCTAGCAATTTTGGTAGGTGTATTAAATAAAGTGGCGGCAATTTTGCAGGCAACTAAATTGGTTTCGTCGCTTTGCGTCACCGCCAACAACAAATCAGCAGTCGTAGCTCCAGCTTGATGGAGAATTTGGGGATGAGAACCATTGCCAACAATAGTTTTTAAATCCAGCCGATCTTGAATTTTGCTCAAACTCGCTTCATCTAAATCGACCATCGTAATATCATTGGCTTCGCTGACTAAACTTTCAGCCACTGAAGTTCCGACTCGTCCTGCACCTAAAATAATGATTTTCAAAGAAATTCTCTTAAAAAATAACTCAATTTATCTCATAATTAACGACCAAAATGATGGTCATAATCAGCCATCGCGTGTTCAATCACTTGATGCGCCTCTTCACAACCATACACCGAAGCAATTTCGCAAGATGAAGGTTCACCGGGCAAATTTTTATAGGTTAAAAAATAATGCTTTAAGCGATCAATGTAAGAACTTGGACAATCCGAAATATCTGTCCATTGACGATAAAACTCGTCTCCTTTCATCACTGCGATAATTTTGTCATCAGCCTCACCTTTATCCAATAAACGAAAGCCACCGATTGGAATTGCCGGTAAAATCAAGTTACCGTGCATAATCGACCGCTCACTCAATACACAAATATCCAAAGGATCGCCATCTCCTTTATGAACCATTTTTCCTGATTTCACCGTGGCAAATTCAGCGACTTGTTCAGCACAATAAGTTTGAGGAATAAATCCATACAAAGCTGGAACCGTGTTAGAAAATTTTTGCGGTCGATCAATTTTGAGATAACCGCTAATTTTGTCGATTTCATACTTTACCGTATCGGTAGGCACCATTTCAATAAACGCATGAACAATTCTCGGTGCTTTACTTCCGGTACGAATACCATGCCAAGGATGGGCTTGATAAATTGATTTAGTTAAATTCATTAGTCAGATAAATAATTAAAAAAAACACAGTGTAAATTAAATCAAAAAAATTTGGCGGATTGCTTAAAAGTCAATTTATCAAGGATAATTTTGCGCTTGCATCGATAATTCAAATTCAGCTAAATGTTTTTGTACCAAAGCTTCAGGCATTTGATAGGTTTGCATATCCCACTCCTCTAATTCTAAGATGTCGGCTAAACATTGCTCCAACAGCGCGTGAGTGGTTGTGAGTGTGCTATTAATTCGTTGATGAATGGTTTGTTCGGTTTCATTATTGTTAATGCACCGCAGTTGATAACGATATAAAATTCGTTGCTCAGTGAGTATGCGGCAAATTTGTGCCGGACATGCACAAGCGTAAATCATTGATTGCTCAAGAATTCGGGTTAATATTTCATCTGAAAATCGGATTTCCATTATGGTGACTCAATTAAAAAATACATTCAAACTTAGAAAAGAACACTTAAAGTAATTAACGCAGGCGTTGACCAGTCCGCGCGTCATAAATTCGGCTGGGTTGCTGATGACCCAAAGTAGCCCCTGATAAAATGAACAATTGCGAAGTTTGAAAATATTGCCTAACCTTTAAACTAGAACGCGCGGGTGGAGATTGATGAGGATTTGCACTGGTTGAAACGAGTGGCATTTGTGCCAGTTGACATAATTGACGGACTAAAGGATGAGCGGTGACTCTTACGGCTAATGAATCTCTATATCCGGTTAATTGTTTTGGCACCCAAGATTGCGCCGGAATAATCCAAGTGACAGCGGCAGGCCAAGTCGGCAATATCTTGCTCAACATTGCCGCATCATACTTCAGGAAAGGGGCTAGTTGATCAAAATCAGCCGCGATCAAAATCAAACCTTTATTGGCAGAGCGTTGTTTCATCGCTAACAAATTTGACAACGCCTCGCTATTCAAAGGATCACACCCCAAACCATAAACGGCTTCAGTAGGATAAGCCAGTAATCCCCCTTGATGAATATGATGAACGGCTTGGCGCAATTTAAACTGGGAAAATGCAGGCATAAACTTGGTAAAAGTCGCTAATTAGATTTAGACTCAATTTTTACTAACTATTGTAGAATGAAATTCAATTAATTGAAGTTAATTTTTTGGATTAAACAACTTGATGTGCGGCTTGCCATATCTCGGTTTACCCATTGATTCAAGCTTTTATTAGCCGCTATCGCCGCTTTAGCAATCGCGGCATGGTCATTCGGTGGGGTTCGTAACACAAACTTCTCTATACATGACAAAAATCACCCTGAACAAGACATCAGTTTGAAAGCTAACTGTAAATTATCTTGATTTTCAAAACGATATACCCACTTAAATAACCGCTCATTTCGTGCTTGGCACTATTTTCATTAGCCATGTCTGGATCAATAAGTAATGCAGAGGCTTCATTATCTATGTTCAGTCGGGCAAATTGCGGTGGTTTTAACGAATCCCTATCTTGGGATCCTTGGGCATATAATTGGTTATGGTCAAATACATATCACTACTATAACGGTGTGTATCAACACGGCATTTCTACTGGCTGGGAATACACATGGCGTTCATATGCTGGACATGTTAATGAGGGATGGGGAGGTTGGTTTGTTTCAGGTATGCACTGGAGATGGTCATCATCTGTTGGAACTTATTGGATGGGAAGTACATCTGCGGTTGACTGCAATTTAACTAGCTGGTAAACGAAAATAAAGAGGAATAACAATGGAAAAGCTAATATGTAAATATTATTATGTGAAGTTGATTGCTGTAGCGACTGGATTGGTTACCAGCAGTTTTGTGTTCGCTATAGAACCACCTCCGCAGATGTTAGAAAGCCCTACAGTCCTTCAAGGTATCAGTATTAAGTCAATTAAAGACCATCCAGTTCCTGATATACTCAAAAATCAGGCTAAAAAAGAAATTGAAGAAATGAAATCTAAAGGACAGATTGATAGTTCTGATGAATCCATTAGTTACATTGACAAAGCAGTATCAAGCATATCTACAGGACAGAATAATTCTGTAAAGTCAATAGACAGAATATCTGCACATCTTCAAGTTACTCCTGCATATATTCAAGGAGCGCACTTATTAGGTGCTACACCTAGTGGTGTGAAAACAGAAAGTGGTTGGACAGGTGTCAACCGAGTTTTTCAAGTGCCAAAATTAGGTGTTGTGATGTTAGAAGAGATTAATTACGTTGCTTCTGGAGGTGGTCTTGTTATGATTGAAGAAGCAATTAATCAAGATATTAACGGTCATCCTGCAATTTTAAGAGTAAAAAATAGCCAAAGCGGCAAATCAATAACAGAGTTGACATGGGCTACAGATCATAAAATTTACAACCTAGGTTTAAATAGAGCTGTGAAAGGTGACGCTCTTACTGTATTTTTGAATTTAGCGAAAAGCATTAAAGATTGAATACAGAAACCTAAGTATTGCTAGTCATAACTTCATATTTGTGTCGGCTTACAACTAGATTTTCCTGCAATAAAGATGAATAAAACTAATATTTCAAGAATATCTAAATGGATTGAAACTTCCTCCTTAATATTAGCAATACTCGCTATATTTCCTAGTTTTATTTCAGGAGCTGGCATACTGGTTTCTCTTGTTGCGCTAATACTTTCTGGAATCTCATTCCTATTTAGAAAAACAAAACTTGCACTGTGGACAGTTGTCATTGTTACTATGAATTTGGTTTTCGTTAGCGTACTTACAGATATTCAAAATATTTCAACTAACATGATAATTTATATTGAAATTCCCTATGGTTTTTTATTTTTGTGCGTAATTAATGAACGATATTTTAACAGAACAAAAACCACTAAGTCTTGTATTTTGAAAAAATTATGGTAGTCCTGTAATCTAAATGATAGCATTTGGTTATCAATGCTGATAAATCGAGTTGTACAAAGTTTTGCATCACTTTTATTGCAGGACTACCGCAATTTTATGGTTACTCCTAAAAAGTAGCAATTTAACCAAAAAGTACGAAAAGTGATGTCTTCGACAGATTGTGCCAACAATCCAGCGAGGTTTTTCGGTTTTTTCAAAAACCGGTAGTGAATCTATCTATAGAGCATCGTCTTCGTGCGCCGACAACTGTTTTTTTAAGCTGTCACCTTTAAGATAGCAATTACTATGCCAGAACTATAAAAACCATCGTAAAATCGCTATAAATCTTGTCTCACCTACGTTTCGTCTAAAAAAATCCCTATTTTCTAGTCATAAAATTTTTCTCGTGGTGACAAAAATTGTCACATCTTCATTGTCGTACCGTCATACACTAACTAATTAAGTTTTCTTAGTAGGAGTTAACGCGTAAGTGGCAATGCGTCACTCTCTTTTAGTGAGCATTTTCTATGTTTTACTATTAAACAAAGGAAAGTGATACAAACAACGCTGGTTTTACTTATCAAAATCAATTTGTTAAGTTACACTAAAGCTCAACAGTACAAATTTACCCATTTTTATTATTTTTTAGGAGTGAATTCTATGCAAAAATTTTATCGATATAGTCAATTGTTATTATTGGCAATGGTAGTAACCGCTTGTAATCAAAAACTTTCTACTACAACTGCGAATTCAGCAAATGCTAAACGTTTGGATTACGAAGGTTTTAGTGTATGGCTAGATTGCCAACAACGCGCACCGGTGATGTTTCGTTACAATGCTCAACGAGATAGCGGCAATGAAGAACGTAAAGAAAATTTCAGCTTTGATCCGAGCGTCAGCAAAGAATGTCAGCAATTGAGTACCAAAGCTTACGGCAACAATTATGATCGCGGTCATCAAGTGCCGGCGAATCACCTGGATCACTCTGCAACCGCGATTGCACAAAGTAATTACATGACCAATATTTTACCGCAAGCCGCTGGTATGAATCGCGGAGCTTGGTTATTAACTGAAGAAATTATCGAATGTTATCGTGATAAAGAAGAATTGTTGGTATTAGGAGGCGTTATTTGGGGTAATAACACTAAAGATGATTATTTTGTTAAATCTCACGGGGTTCGTACCCCAGATGCGTTTTGGAAAGTGGTATTACGCGGTAAAGATCAAGTGATTGCGTGGATTGTTCCCAATAGTCAAAGTGCAACTAAAGCAAAATTGGATCAGTATTTAGTTTCAGTCGCTGATATTGAACAACAAACTGGTGAAAAAATCCCCGTAAGCGGAAGTGCTAGAACTCAAAAATTGACTCAATCTTGGGCTTTACCTAGCAATTGTAATAAAAGTTAATGATCAACAGATAATGGGTAGCGATTAAAAAACGAAAGCTTGCGCTTGTGTTATTATATTAGCATCTGCTAATATAATAACATTTAACTGTTGACGATGTTGAATGTGAAAATGATGTTGTTGAAAAATGTTTTATTGGTATTGATATTAACACCGCTAACGGTTTGGGCTGCGCCACCTCCAACACTAAACACTTACAATTTGGATCAAGCCATTCATTACGCATTGGAACATAATCCTGATTTACATATTGCCAGTGAACGAATTGCTCAAGCCTATACTCAAATTGGGATGGCACGCGCTGCATTTTATCCGCAAATCGGCGTTCGTGCGGGTTATCAACTTTCCAATAATTCATTACAAGTGTTTTCAATGATTGTCGCGCAACGGGAATTTAATAATGGTTTTATGCAAAACATTAACGATCCGGGCTACAGACAAAATTTTTACGAAGAAATCAGTGGTCGTTGGTCGTTGTATCGCGGCGGACAAGATCAACAACAACAACAAATTGCAGAATTATCGGCTGAATCAGCGCGTTTGGATCAAAGTGTGATTCATAATGAATTAATCCGGGCGGTTACTGGAGCTTATTACAGCACTTTAGCGGCGATGGAAACCGAAAAAATTGCGCAGTATTCAATTGACTCTTTGAATAGTCAACTGAATCAAACGCGTAAACGTTATCAAGCAGGTACGGTATTGCGAGCAGATGTATTATCGTTAGAAGTGCAATTGGCTAACGCTCAACAAAATCATTTAACTGCAATTAATGCCATTGAATTAGCTCGTTCAGGATTGAGTGTGTTATTAGGTTTACCTGCGAGTCAAACTTTTAACTTAGCTTCGACTCAAAGCACCCATTTACCGACAGTTCCGCCTTCATTTGCTCAGTTATTAACCACTGCATTCACTCAACGTCCTGAAATTCAAGCCGCAGCCACTCGCTGTGAAATTGCTGAACATCAATTAACCAAAGAGCGTGGAGCTTATTTACCGAAAGTTGATGCGGTTGTGAGTTATGGTTTTAATAATCAAAATCCATTACCTGCGTTTAACAAAGACAATGTTACCGCAGGAATTAGTATGGAAATGGATTTATTTTCTGGCTTTAGTACGCAACAACAAATTCGGCGCGCTGAACATCAATTGACCGAAGCTCAAGAACAACAACGTAAAATTAAGTTAGCGGTGGAATTAGAATTGCGCGACGCTTATCTGAAATTGGAAGAAGCATTAGCTAGAGTGAAAGTGAGTAATTCATCGGTGATTGCAGCTGAGGAAGCTTTACGTTTAGTCACCGTACAACGTCAAGCTGAAACTGCAACCGTGACTCGTTATATTGAAGCGCAAGCCGCGACTCATCAAGCAAAAGCCAATCATGTCTTGGCACATTACGACGCGCTAACAGCTGGTTCTGCGTTAAAAAAGGCTTTGGGTGAATGGAAATAATTTAAGGATCAATGATGATAAAGCTTAACTTAGCACAATGGCGATTCTTTGGCTTATTAACTGTTGCAATCGTTGGATTGGTGTTATTGCTGATGTTAATGCAGGGAAGTTTTGAATCTAAAGTTGCACCCGGGCAGATTAAATTCACTGAATCCGCGATAAACGAACCGACGGCTGTAGTAGAAACTCGAGTAGTGAATGATTGGTTTTCTTGGGCGGGAACGGTACGCTCACGCAGCGTTGGTCAGATTGCCGCCAAAATGAATGGACGCATTTTACAATTGAGCGTAAAAGTCGGCGATCACTTACAAGCAGGGCAATTGTTAGCAAAACTTGAAGATCAAAGTTTACGCGCTGAGGAAAATCAAGCGTTAGCGGCATTGACTGAAGCCAATACTCAAGCTCAACATGCCCAACAAGATTATCAACGTACCAGTCGTTTATTTGCACAACAAGCAGCAACTCGAGAAAATTTGGATGCGGTTGATGCGCAAAATAAAATTGCTCAAGCTTTAGTTAAACAAGCCACCAGTCGCTTAGTAGAAATTCGCAGTCATGTTGCCGATACTGCTTTATACGCGCCATTCGCTGCGGTCGTGGTGGAAAAATTTAAAGAAATCGGCGATACCGTGATGGCGGGACAACCCTTATTTGCGGTGCAAACTCATGAAAATTTACGCTTAGAAGTGTCTGTACCTAGTCAATGTGCCGCGCGGTTGCAACTCGGCAATGAAGTCAAGGTGCGAATCGATACTTTAGCGATCAGTAGCGTCGGTCGCATTGATGAATTATCGCCGGAAATTGATCCGCAAACCCGCAATCAATTAATCAAAATCCAATTACCTAAACTCAATGGCTTGCAAGCGGGTTATTTGGGGTGGATGGATCAAATTTGTCAACAACATACCGCGTTACTTATTCCCAAAACCGCTGTTATTCATTTAGGACAACTGGAGGCGGTCAAAGTATTACAGCAAGGACAAATTCAACTACGCCATATTCGTACTGCCAAAAATATTGGTGATCAAGTTGAAGTGATTTCTGGCTTGCGCGCCGGAGAAACGGTGCTTGTATCGGCTGCTGCTCAGTCTTAATTATTTTAAATTTTGTCATTTCTTATCCATGAATAGCCCTGTCGATTCCGTTACGCCTAAACGTGGTTTTACCAGCCGCATCGTCAAAATTTTTACCACTTCGCATTTATCGATTCTGTTTTTATTATTGTCATTACTAGCCGGTGCGACGGCGTTAATGATGACAGCGCGTGAAGAAGACCCCCAAATTATCGTGCCGGTGATGGATGTATTGGTGGACTATCCGGGTGCGTCTAGTGAGGAAGTGGAAAAACGAGTCGTTACGCCGTTAGAAGTTTTGCTGAAACAATTACCCGGAGTTGAGTATGTTTATTCAATGGCGGCTTCAGGATCAGCCGTCGTTACTGTACGGTATTATGTCGGTGAAGATTTAGAAAATAGCCTGGTCAAGACTTGGGATAAAATGATGTCAAATCAAAATTTAATCCCTGAAGGTGTGACTCATTGGACGGTGAAACCGGTAGAAATTGATGATGTACCGATCGTGATGTTGGCTTTATCCGCACCTGCGCATTACGACAGTATGAGTTTAAAGCGATTAGCCGATGAGCTAATTGTGTCTTTGCAGGCGTTGAATGATGTCGGTAAAAGTTGGGTGGTTGGTGGTGAAGATCGACAAATCTCGATTTATCCTGATGCTACCAAAATGGCAGCGGCACAAATCAGTTTGTTAGAATTACGCGCGGCACTACAAGCGGCGAATGTGAATTTATCCTCTGGACATTTTGAACGCGGGAATCGAGAAATTATTTTAGAAGCGGGTCCGCACTTTTCCAATAAAGATCAAGTAGCTGCAACGGTGATTAAAGCGGTGAACGGTAAATCGATTTATTTACGCGATATTGCCGATGTTCAAGATGGTGCTGCGGACGTACAACATTATACAACGATTGGTTTTGGGGCGGCGGTGGCTAAAATGCCAACGATAGGCGAGTCACCCTTGCCCAAAATCGGCGAAAAACGTCAGATGGTTACGTTGGCAATCGCTAAACGTAAAGGTGCGAATGCGGTTAAAGTCGCCGAATCGGTGTTGTCAACCGTTGAACAATTACGCGGACAATTAATTCCCGAAGACGTTTTAGTCACGATTACGCGCAATTATGGTGAAACTGCTAATAATAAAGTGAATGAATTAGTGAAACACCTTAGTTTTGCGATTGTGATTATTGTGGTTTTATTAGCCTTTTCGTTGGGATTAAAAGAATCTTTTATTGTGTCTTTAGCGGTTCCAATGACTTTGGCATTAACTTTATTATTAGATTTAATTTCAGGTTATACCATTAATCGAGTCACTTTATTTGCACTCATTTTATCTTTGGGTTTATTAGTTGATGATCCGATTGTCGATGTAGAAAATATCCATCGCCATTATCAATTGGGTAAAGAAAAAGCTTTAGAGGCGTTATTAACTGCGGTAGATGAAGTGAGACCGCCAACCATTTTGGCAACTTTTACCGTGATTGTTTCGTTTTTACCGATGTTTTTTATTACCGGAATGATGGGACCTTACATGGCACCAATGGCATTTAATGTTCCGATTGCAATGTTAGTTTCATTAATTGTTGCATTTACTGTTACTCCTTGGGCAAGTTATAAATTATTAAAACCAGAAGCGATTGCTGGACACGAAGAACCTGAATTAACTCAAGGATTAATTTATCGTTTTTATCGTGCAACTTTATCGCCTTTAATTGCTACGGCTAATCGCACGCGATTATTTTTATTAATTGTATTAATTGCTTTTATCGCTTCTGCTTTATTAGCAGTGACTCGAGTAGTACCGTTAAAATTATTACCGTTTGATAATAAAAATGAATTACAAATTGTTATTGATATGCCACGCGGATCAAGTTTAGAAAAAACCGATGAAGTCGGGCAAGCGATTGGGCAATATTTATCAACTTTAACCGAAGTCACCGATTATGAAATTTATACTGGTTTAGCTTCGCCCATGGATTTTAATGGCATGGTACGACATTATTATTTACGCAGAGGTAGTTATGTCGCAGATATTCGAGTGAATTTTGTTGATAAAGAACATAGAGCGCATCAATCACACGATATTGCTTTACGAATTCGTCCTCAAATTCAACAACTTGCTCAAAAATATCAAGCGAATTTAAAAATTGTTGAATTACCGCCAGGTCCACCCGTTTTATCCGATGTTGTTGCAGAAATTTATCCGCCTGAATCTGCAACTCAACAACAATTAATTCAAATATCGCAACGAATTCGCGCTGAATTAAGTCGAATTAAAGGCGTAGTTGATATTGATGATTATTCTGAAGCGACTCAAGCTAAAATTGAATTTAATTTAAATCGAGAAAAAGCCGCATTAGCCGGAATTCAAGTGGCACAAGTGGCGCAAACTTTACAAATGGCAATTGCCGGTATTCAGGTTGGCAATGTGCATGAAGCTAAAGAACGTCAAGCTTTGAATTTATGGTTACAATTACCCAGATCCGCTCGATCTTCAGTGGCTGATATATTGGCTTTAAGAGTTAAAACCGCTACTGGAGATATGATTCCTTTATCTGAAATTGCTACCGCACATTATACAAATGTTGATCAAAGTATTTATCATAAAAATATGCGGCGAGTTAATTATGTAATTGCTTCAATGGCTGGGCGTAGTCCAGTCGAAGCGATTTTTGATTTAAAAAAACAATTAGCTGATAATCCTTTGCCAAAAAATTATCAATTAGAATTATCCGGTGAAGGTGAATGGAAAATTACCGTTGATGTATTTCGGGATTTAGGGTTGGCTTTTGCCGCCGCATTAGTGATGATTTATGTTTTATTAGTTGGACAAACCGGATCATTAACTGTGCCATTGGTGATGATGATTGCGATTCCATTAACCGTGATTGGCATTATGCCCGGATTTTGGTTATTAAATAGCGTGATGGCGAAACCGATTGCGGGTTTTGAAAATCCGATTTATTTTACCGCTACTGCAATGATAGGCATGATTGCTTTAGCGGGAATTGTGGTGAGAAATTCGATTATTTTAATTGATTTTATCGAACGCTGTTGGGCAAAACCGGACACTTCTTTAACCGATGCTTTAATCGAAGCCGGTGCCATTCGATTACGTCCGATTTTCTTAACCGCAGGCGCGGCAATGTTTGGCGCAATGGTGATTATTTTAGACCCTATTTTTTCGGGATTAGCGTGGAGTTTTATTTTTGGCATTTTTGCTTCAACGCTTTTTTCATTATGGGTGATTCCGGCAGTTTATTTTTTAATTCATCGAAGTGATTATTAGTTTAAGCCACGAGGAAAAATGAGCGGAAAATATTTTAATCCTTATACCGATTTTGGTTTTAAAAAATTATTTGGCGAAGAAGCCAATAAAGATTTATTAATCGATTTTTTAAATCAATTGTTACCGAATTATCATCAAATTGCCGAATTGAATTTTAAAAATACCGAAAATTTACCCGCAATAGAAATAGAACGAAAAGCGTTTTTTGATATTTATTGCGAAAGTGTTACTGGTGAAAAATTTATTGTGGAAATGCAAAAGGCTAAAGCCGAATTTTTAAAGATCGTGCTTTATTTTATACCTCATTTCCGATTCGAGAACAAGCTCGAAAAGGTGAATGGACGTTTGAATTATTGCCGGTTTATTTTATTGCAATATTGGATTTTGAATGTGATCAAGATGAAAAGATCAGGAAATTTAGACGCGATATTTTTTTAAAAGATCAAGACGGTGATATTTTTTATCAAAAACTCCAGTTTATTTTTTTACAAATGCCCTTTTTTAATAAACAGGAATATGAATTAGAAAATCATTTTGATAAATGGTGTTACTTTTTAAAACATTTAAAAGACCTTAAACACATCCCCGTTATTTTAAATGAGCCGGTATTTCAAAAAGGTTTTGAAATAGCCGAGCTTTCGCATTTCAATTCAATACAATACGAGTTATATCAAAAAAGTTTATTGCAGTATTGTGAAATTAAAAATATCACTGATACCGCTTTTAGAGAAGGAAAAATTGAGGGGAAACTGGAACGCGATATTGGAATTGCTAAAACTATGTTAGCCGAAGGTTTTGATATAAAAACTATTGTCAAGATTACCGGATTAACGCATCAGCAAATAACGGAGTTTAGCCTAAAAAATAATTTGTACTCCAAATATAATAATTGACCCCTTGAAAATTTATTTAAAAACAAAAACTCCCCTTTATTAAAGGGGGATTGAGGAGAATTTCAAAATATTTAGCCATTTAATAAAAATCCCCCTCGCCCCCTTTTTCTAAAAGGGATTTTATATTTATGAACTAATTTTTATTTCTTGTGCTAAATGTTGCCATTGCGGTAATAATTCAAATTCATTTTCTAAACATTGTTTAAGATTAAAAGCGGCATCTAAACGGTCTAAATCCCATTCTTTAAAAGTTGCTGTTTTCACATTACTCGCTATTTATGGATCAATAGAAATACATAAGTTATCAGATATTCCTATTTTGAAATCCTTAAAGGAGAGAGTTCCCCCTTTACTAAAGGGGGCTAGGGGGATTTTGCAATACCCGATAACTTTAGATTAATTACTTAAAAATTATCAACTCAAACTTTTACTCGCAATTTCAAAAACATCGTTAGAAATATTGGGCGTTTGCATAATTCGTTGCAATTGTATTTTCATTAATTGTTGACGCGCTAAATCAAAACGTTGCCAACGAGTTAAAGGCGTAAGCATTCGTGCGGCAATTTGTGGATTTAACCCATTTAATTCAATCACCCGATCTGCTAAAAATTGATAACCTGAACCGTCTGCGGCATGATAATGTAATAAATTCGATTGACTAAAAGTGCCAATTAAAGCGCGAACTCGATTCGGTAATTTTAAATTAAATGCCGGATGATTCATTAATTGTTGTACCGTCGCAAAAGTTCCGGCTACACTCGCTTGAGCTTGTAATTTAAACCATTTATCAATTACTAACGATTCCTGTTGCCATTGTTGATAAAATTGCTGTAAACATTGCACTTTTTGTGAATGATTACTTTCAATAATCCATTCTAAAGCAGCAATTTGATCAGTCATGGTTTGAGATTGTTGAAATTGCTGTAACAATAATTGTTCAGTTTCTGTAGTCGATAAACTCGCCAGATACGATAAACAACTATTTTTTAAACGTCTGCGACCTGCTGCAATTGGCGTAAATGCCGAAGTTTGATCTTGATTTTGTTCCAAATAAGTCGCTAACCATAATGGTTGTAATTGTTGAGCTAATTGTTGTCTAACAAATTCGCGGGCTTGATAAACTTTATCCACTTCGACCACTTTCATTTGTTCAGTTAAATACGCTAAACTCGGTAAAGTTAATAATAAAGCGGTATAAGCTAAATCCGGTTTTTGTTGTTGCAGAATTTGTCGAATTGCCTCTATATAAATCGGATTTAATACTAAGGGTTGATGAGTTTGAATATCCGTAACTAAATCAAAAATTAATCGCGTAATTAATTTTTGTCCAGCTTCCCAACGATTAAAACTATCATTATCGTGCGCAAATAAAAAAGCCAATTCTTCCAATGAATAATCGAGAATTAATTTCACCGGCGCACTGAATCCGCGTAAACAAGATAAAATGGGTTTTTCTGAAATCGTTTCAAAAATAAATTCTTGCGTCATTTCAGTGAATTTCAATAATTGTTCCGCAATCGCTAATTCTCCATTTGGATAAAATGCAGCGAATTTAATTGGCAAAGGCAAAGCCGGTTTTACCGGTTGGGATAAAGTCGGTGGATTATATTGATGCAACCGCACAATTAATCGTTGTTGAGCATCATCATAATCGGTTTCAATGGTTAAAATCGGCGTACCGGATTGACTATACCATTGTTGAAAAAGACTTAAATCCATTTGATTGGCTTCGGCTAAAGCTTGAACAAAATCATCGCAAGTCACGGCTTGTCCATCAAATTTAGCAAAATACCGATCACAACCGCGTCTAAAACCTTCCGCACCTAACCAAGTGTGTAACATACGCACGACTTCTGCGCCCTTTTCATAAACCGTCACCGTATAAAAATTGCTAATTTCGATATATGAATCTGGACGTACTGGATGCGCCATTGGACTCGCATCTTCAGCAAATTGGCGGGTGCGTAATAAATTCACATCATCAATTCGTTTAACGGCGGCGGATTGCTGATCAGCGGAAAATTGTTGATCACGAAATACCGTAAATCCTTCTTTTAAACTTAATTGAAACCAATCACGACAAGTAATGCGATTTCCAGTCCAATTATGAAAATACTCGTGCGCAATTACGCCTTCAATTCCGGCATAATCTTGATCAGTGGCAGTATCAGGACGGGCTAAAACAAATTGACTATTAAAAACATTTAATCCTTTATTTTCCATCGCCCCCATATTGAAATGACTAACGGCGACTATCATATATAAATCTAAATCATATTCACGACCATAATTTTGTTCATCCCAAATCATCGCTTTTTTCAATGATTGCATGGCATGATCGCATTTATCAGAATCGTGAGCTTCAACAAAAATTTGTAAACTAATTGTACGTCCACTATTTGTGGTGAATTGATCTTCACAAACCACTAATTGTCCCGCGACTAAAGCAAATAAATAACACGGTTTTGCAAAAGGGTCTTGCCAAGTTACCCAATGGCGATGATGGTCTAATTCACCGCTCGCAATTAAATTACCATTTGATAATAAACGGGGATATAAATTTTTATCCGCAATTAAGGTGGTGGTAAATCGACTCATAATATCGGGTCGATCTAAAAAATAAGTAATGCGTCTAAATCCTTGCGCTTCACATTGAGTACATAATAAATCATTAGACAGATATAAACCTTCTAATGCGGTATTTTTAATCGGATAAATACTGTTTTCAATAATTAATTCAAAAGGCTGTAAAGGTAAATTATTTAAGGTTAAAGATTCGGCGGTTAATTGATAATCATTAGGCGTTAATAATTGTTGATTGAGATAAATCCGCTGTAAAGTTAAGCCTTCTCCGAGTAAAACTAATTCAGGATTAACCGTTTTACTTTCCGGATGACGACGAATTTTTAAAGTTGAATGAACTTGAGTTTGTTCAGCGGCTAATTCAAATCTTAATTCAACTTCATCGATTAAATAATCCGAAATTTTATACTCTCGACGATAAATAGTTTTGGGAGTTTCGATAATAATATTCATATTTCAATAAAAAAATTTTTAACAGTAAAAGCGATTATCAGTTAATTACCGCCTAAGGCTTTATATAAACTGATTAATTGAATAGATTGTTTCGCTTGGCTATCTATATAATCTTGTTGTGCAATCAATAAATTCCGTTGATTATTTAACACCTCAATATAAGAAACCAAGCCTTGTTTATATCGTTGAGTCATTAATTTAACTAATAATTGTTGCGATTTTACGACTTGAATTAAAGCAGCAGCACGTTGTCGTTCTTGTGCATGAGCAATTAACGCATCTTCCACTTCTTTAAAAGCGGTTAATATCGTTTGTTGATAATGCAATATCGCTTGATTATGTTCATTTTCTTTGATATGTAATTGTGCTTTTAATCGTCCCCAATTAAAAATCGGTAGCGTCACATTACTAGCTACAGACCAAGATTTACTCATGGGCATTAATTCTCTCAAACTGGCATTTTGTAATCCCAAAAAAGCAGATAAATTAATTTTCGGATAAAACTGACTGGTTGCAATACCTATTTGCGCATTACTCACCACTAATTGCCGTTCAGCGGCACGAATATCGGCGCGGCGACGTAATAATTCAGTCGGTAAAATCGCCAAACCTTGATAATTACTTAATGGCACTTGACCGATTTGCTGTAAAGCTAAAGGTAATTGATCGACCGTTTTGCCCAGTAATAAAGCCAAAGCATGACTGGCTTGTTTCCATGTTGTGGTATAACGAGTGCTATTCGCTTGTAAATTCGCCAATTCGGCTTGTTTTAATACAACCTCACGGGTAAACGTTAATCCAGATTGACGTAAACTTTGGGTTAATTCGATGAGTTCAGTTTGAATTTGCAGTTGTTGCAAAGCTAATTGTTGTAATTGCTGATTGACTCGCAGTTCAACATAATGTTTGGCAATTTCAGCGGTTAACGATAATTGTAAATCGCGGCGATTTTGTTCAAGCACTTCACTGGTTGCTTGAGCAGCTTCCATCGCGCGTTGCAAACTGCCAAATAAATCAATTTCCCAAGCGGCATCAAAACCCACTTGAAAAATATCCATTAATTGACTGCCTGCGCCAAATCCACTGCCTACTCCAGAATTTCCCGAAGAACTACTACTGTTTAACCGACGACTGACACTGGTATGAGAATTTACACTCGGTAAAGCCGCCGCTAAAGTCGCGTCGTAATCTAAGCGACTCGCGTATATACGCTGTTCAATAATCTTTAAATCTATATTCGCTGTTAAACCTTGCTGAATTAATTGCGTTAATAAAGGATCACGAAAAGTTGTCCACCAAGGCTGGCGTAAAATCTGAGTTGTTGAAGGGACAGGTTCTGTCCATTGTTTCGGTGTTTCGATTTTGGGCGGAACATAATTAGGTCCCACAACGATACAACCGGATAATAAAATAGCTAAACCAAGTGCAACGATTTTCATGAAGCAGAACTCGGCGTTTTAACCTTTTGAGATTTAGGGACTTCAATAAACACATCCATTTGTTGACCAATATATGTTGGAATTTGATGTGGATCAAAACGATACAAAGCTTGTAATACACGAGTATCGACACGTTCAGTGCTGTCACCGGTTAAAGATTTTTTCGGAATCACATATGGCTCAACCCAGACAAACTGTAAATCGGCTTTAAATTGACGATTGCCGCGTATATAAGCCACCGCTTTACTTTTAGGTTGAAATCGCCACGCATCATTTTCATCAATATCTACTCTAACATGGTATTGAGTTAAATCTCCCAAGAGCATTAACGGTTGAGCATTTAAACCAGCCGCCGCAAATTCGCCACTGCGTAAATTCACTTGCAAAACTTGAGCATCGCTTGGCGCGCGAATAATTAATCGATTTAAAGTCGTTTGAACCGCTGCCAATTCCGCTTCAGCTTGTAGCACTTGAGTTTTAACGGTTTCTAATCGCGTCAAACTAATCGCATAGGTACTGCGTCGTTTCACCAATTCTTCGTTACTGATTGCTCGGGTATCAGTCACCGCTTCCATCATTTGTAATAAAGCTTGAGCTTCGTTCACTGAAGCCTGCATTTCGACAACAGACGCTTTCGCTTTCGCCAGATTTGCACTGCGTATCTGCAACTGTGCCAAAGCCTCTTGATCATCGAGACGAAATAATGCCTGATTCGCTTTGACTTGATCACCGACTTTGACTTCAATCGATTTCACTATTCCACCAATCGGCGTACCGATGGCAATATTTTGACTACGCGGTTCGATAAGACCAGCACCGGCGATAAAATCTTGATACGGAGAATCCGCAGGTTGTGAAACTGGTTGAGCAATCGGAGTCGGTTGATTACCTTTGACCACCGTGAAAACGCCAAAACTAAATCCCAAAATGGCTAATATGGGTAAGGTTAATTTAGATAACATCATGGCTAAATACAACTCGCAAAAGATCATGAAGAAAAAGATCATGAAGAAAAAGCCCCAATAACAGAGTCGTTACTGGGGCTTTTAAAACTACTTAACGATAAAGCTTAATGCAAAATTAAAAACCGTTAGCTTTTTTTACGCATCCGTAATAATCCGACTAAGCCTGAACCAAATAACCACAACGCGCCAGGAATTGGAGTACTT
>JACCEE011240896.1_pt1 | contig 30795 bp, 28 predicted proteins | sample 7449931 | NCBI WGS metagenome assembly JACCEE01 (sample SAMN15323457, study PRJNA562643) | freshwater metagenome | isolation source: river surface water | place: USA:Blue River Watershed | collected 2017-08-19 | reverse complement strand
TTCATCGGGATATTGTATTGTATCATGAGCACACATGGGGATCATGGTGCAGCATTTCAGATCCCTATTCGCCATTTACTACACAGCAATGGCATTACAAAAAATCATTCTTGACCGAAGCCAAACGAAAGTTGCTAGAAATTGAGAATATCGTCAATCAATATTCAAAAACAAAATCAAAATCAAAAATGAATGACGGCAAAGTCATTCCCATACCATTCATGTACGTCAATCCCGTGACAGGAGGAATTAGTGGATTGAAATTAAGCGATGAAAAGTCGATGATCACCCAAGCATTGCCTTTTGAGAAACCAAAAAGTTACGGTCCAATTCCTCAAAATACAGAGTTGATTGAAATCGATCGACTACCCTTGTTTACTCCAGTATATGCTTATGGCATCAATCCGACAACACATTGCTTTCCTAAAATTCAGGTCACTCCTCTACTGGACAATGACAGTGTACAGATGGTGAAAGTCAATGGACATTGGGATGTTGAAGGCCGACAATTTTCCGCTGAATGGGAATATCAACTGAATAAAAAAGCAGGTGAAATTGAAATGAAAGTCAAAATTGAAAAAGATTCTACACTGGAAAAAGAATCATTGCACTTTTTGCTGAGCACCAATGCGAATGCAGTTGGGTTGACCTATGGTACAACTCCATTGGAGTATCCAACCAGTCAACTTCCAGGATCCAACCGAGAATTTATCTGCAGTGAGGGAAATATTGTCCTTCATTACGCGGAGTATGATTGGGTAATAGAAAGCAACGATTTGCCTTTGATTGAAATAGGACAACCGATAGACGAATCGCAAGAAATGGGGGCTAAAGTTTGGAAACGAGAACCCCAATCCATCGAGCAATTGTATTTGTACGTATTCAATAACTATTGGCATACCAACTACAAGGCAGAGCAAGGAGGCACATTGGCATTCAAAGTGAAATTCTCACTCAAAGCCAAATAATACATCAGTATACCGCTATCTGCTTTGCGATGGCCGCTGCCAGCTTCTGATTGCCCCTGCTGTTCAGATGAAAAAGGTCGCGGTACAAAGTGGGACAAGTTGAATACGCTGAACAAATCTCATCAAACGAGACAAAACGCACATTGTCTTTTAATACACTCTCATTGATTTTTTGCCGCAGCGCATCGCGATAGCAAGAAATATTATTGACATCACAACCCTGCCACCAGGCAAAGAATTGATTCCTAACACGCTTTATCCATGGAAACAAAGCCGTAGATTCCTCAATAGCAAAAGTGGGTAGCTCAACAATGATGGGAAAAGCCCCCATGCCCATAATGCGCTCAGCAATCCAAAAAGTATGTTGCGCATAGAAATCAGGACCATATTGACCTGAGGCGTCATTTACACCAATCACAATCACCACATACTCCCAATTTTGTTTTGTCATGTGAGACAAAGGCGAAGGCAGTGAAATCATCTGGTACAAATCTTTAGAAGTGGCACCGCAATAACCAAAAGATTCAACCTGGGCTCTCCTGCCCAAATCTGATAAACTACTTTGAAGAAACTCCCCTACCTCCCTATTGTGAATCCAAGAGTCGCCGATGAGCGCGATGTTCAACACCGTATCCGTTTCAATACGTTTGGAAAACAAATCATTATTGCGAAATTCTGATTCCTGTTTCATATGTTCCGCGTAGGCAAAGCGTTTCGTTACATAAATAGACAGCGAAACCAAAATCAAGACTGGCAAACAACTCAATAACCAAACCCAATAGGAGCGCGACATGGGAACGAAACTAAGGAAAAAAATTTGTGAAAGTGGAATAAACTCCTATATTTGCACCCGCATTACGCGATGGCACCGTAGCTCAACTGGATAGAGCATCTGACTACGGATCAGAAGGTTTGGGGTTCGACTCCCTACGGTGTCACAGAAAAGCCCTGGGAATATCCCGGGGCTTTTTCATTGGGCAAATATTTTCTGGGACCTTATCCGGCTATCCGTTTCAAGCTTTTTGCTTTGCAAAAAGGCTTTCCACTACTATCCGGGGTATGGGGTTACTGAACAAAACAAGGCTGCGGTTTTACTGGGCCATGTTTTTTCCTCTTCAACAAATTTCGAAAACGATAAAAAGAGGGTCCATTCTTATAGGGTCTACAATGGCTCTCCAACATATCCTTGCCGCCATGTCTTACATGATGCACCAGAGAAAGTCTTTTGTTCATCCTATTATGGGCTGCGTAATTGAACCCCCTTTGTTGAGCGCAGCTGAAGAAAAACACCATCAAAAGAAGGAAAAGAAGATTATTTTTCATGGGCAATATGATTTAGGAAAATTAATTATTCCTTTCACTACGAAAAAATATCCCCGATATTGTTATCTACTTCACCATTTCGATTCATTTGAGACACAAAACTCTTCTCCCGGATGACCATCCATCCAGACATCCTCATCAAAACAAAACGTTTTCTTATTATCCGTGCAATTGTTTCTTATCTCTAACCAATAACAACTGCTACCGTCTGGGTTAGAGCTAATTCCGTCATTGGCGATTATGCCACAATTGCAATTCTCCTCTTCCTTCGAGCAAGAAGCTAAAATCAACAGCACTCCTATGAGTCCAAAATTACTGACATTCCTTTTCATATCTATTTGTATTTTCATCAATCCCTGGCTACTTCTAACCTTCCACTTCCAATCTAGAAAAGAAATACTTAAAAGACCAATAAAACCAATAGGGAAAAGCAATTCCAAAAGTGGCAATAGACAATACCAAAAGACCTAAAGACATAATAAAATACTCACCAAAGCCTCCAGTAAAAACAACCTTCTTACCGTCAACTTCCATTTTGGTGAAGAAATACTTGTATGACCAAAATACCCAATAGGGAAAGGCAATTCCTAGAGTTACGATTGACAACACCAATAAGCCCAAGGACATCACAAAATACTCCCCGAAGCTACCTGTAAAATTCATTTTTTTATTCATAATGATTTGTTTTAAAGGCCTACAGCTGAGTTTCAATTCCAATGAAATGCAACCTTCAAATTGAATTTTCAGCATAACCGAGCGCTTAATAATTCAACTTGTTACGATCAAAAAAAAATACTCCTCAGCCGTAGGTTTTGATTACAATTTTTTTATTTTGTCAAATAAAACCACTTTCTTTGTCAAATAGGGTCAATGAATCGATTGGTATTGTCTTCCTGACTTTATTTGTCAAGATTTTTTTGTTATGTTCAATCAAAATAGAATTTATCGGGTCTTTCAATTGATTCACTTCTTGGGCGCCAGACCCTCCAAACCCATTCACAGCATCGCTCGCCGACTAGATACTTCTGAACGGACGGTCTATCGCTATTTGGACCTATTAAAGGATCTAGGATTTGATGTTGTAAAGGATGACAATAATCGTTATGCCATTCCTTCCAACATACCCTTTCAATCATTACCGTTCAATCCCCAAGAAATCAGTTACTTAAAACGACTTCTTCAATCATCAGGAAAAAGAGTCAAACTCAATAACAGCATTCTTCAAAAGATTGAACACATTCCTGAAGAAGAAACCAATACTCATCTCATTGTTCAAGCACAAATTGGCCAGTGGGTAGAAAAAATCAGTTTGGCCATTTTAGAGAAGAAACAAATGATCATTGAACAATATGCATCAGCCAATAGTCTTACCATCTCTGACCGATTCATTGAACCCATCTGCTTCACTGATAATTATAAGTCTTTAGCTGCATTTGAGTTGACATCCAGAAGATGCAAGTTCTTTAATCTAGAGAGAATGGGAAATGTCGTAGCACTGGACACTGCTTTTGCTTTTGAACATTTACATGAATTCAGATCACCGGACGTTTTTGGATTTCAAGGTCATGATTCCAATTTGGAAATTGAATGGATCATGAATTTGAGGGCGTATCTTTTGCTCAAAGAAGAGTTTCCCATGTGCAGCGCTGTTGTTGTCAAAAAAGACAAGTTCCATCTTAAAACCAATGTGCAAGGTTTTATTGCTCCTGCAAGGTTTGTTCATGGCATGAAAAAAGATGTAAAGGTTCTTGGATCAAAGGATTTTATTGAATATTTGAAGGGATGACGGAATGAGGGAATGAGGAAATGAGGTCATGGGATAGAGAGAACTGAGCGATTCGCTATAAAGGTGTGAGGGATATCTAAGTGATGTTCAGTGGAACTTATTTGGGAGATTTAGCATAGGGCAATTTACCCAACAATTGTGCAACGTGATAAGTATCCAACCCGCTGCATGTAACCGTTTGAGCAGCATTCAAATCAATCGATCCATCCTCCAACAAACAATCATCTGGAGCTTCTAAAAATACAATTCGACCAATGATAATGGTGGTTCCATTCATTGTCACATCTACCTTCTCAACAAGCTCACATCCGATTTTTATCAGACTCTCAGCAACAAAGGGAGCATGGAATGACTCAATGAAATGTGGAGTCAATCCCACTGCTTCAAACTCACTGACACCTGCTGGGTACTTCGCGCTGCATTGGTGCGCCTTCTCATAAAAAGACGGCAAAACATGATTTAAGGTATATTGACCATTCCGTGCAATGTTGCCCAATGTATTCTCAGACTCTTCATTAGGACGAATAACAATCCCGCACAAGGCAGGATCTGCACCGATATGAAAATAAGAACTAAAGGTGGCGAGATTGTTATTCTCATTGGGACTTCTCGTGCCTAGGAGATGCAAACTTTTATACCCTCCAATGGAGTTAATCAAGTTGCCTCGATAACGCCGCTCCATCTTTTCAAAATCATCAATAATCCATTTCATAGCCATTTTTTTCTAAACCTTTACCACACCATTTCTTTTATAAAAACGCAACATGGCAAGGACATGAGGAAAACTTAAACTGGATAAAAAAATAAAGAAAACACTCCATGCTTTTGTATTGTTCATTGCTTGAATTGGCCAAAAATAATGATACACCAACAAAAAAATCCAAGCTCCCAATTGAAAAATTAGAGACTGTTTCCACATCTGAATATGTGTTAACTGTAAACGATTCTTTAAATGAGTCCATCCTAATGCACTATGTTGAAAAATAAAATACAAACCAAAAGCAAAAGTCAACGGCAAATAAACGGTGAACATTATCCAAAAAAGCGTGAACATCATGGACCATTGTCGGGTAAATATCGCCATCATCATCCAAGGAATAATGATTAGACCATTGGCATTAGGAACTTCACCAGTATACCCCATAGACTCAAGAATATTTTGTGCTTCTATCTGATGCGTACCCAAAATAAACCAGAGTAAAGTAGCTCCCCAAAATGCTGAAAGAATGTTCGACATACCCCACTCGATGCCGTCGGTTTGACCAAAATGGATTGCTGAATACAATAAAAAAATAATCAACGCCAATGTTGGATGAAACATCCAAATGGTAGCCATCAATCCCATCATCAACAAATACAAGCCAATAAAATTCAAAAATCTTTTGGTCCCAAAAGCGCATGATTCAACCAAATGATCGAGGGCTCCATGAGGGATTCCAACCAAAATTAAACCAATGAGTAAAGTAAACAATCCCAAATTGTTCATAATGGGATATTGAATACGCATGGTTAAAAATAAAACGATAAAAACATAAATCCCCAAGGTCGAATAATATCGCTTACCCCAAATATGCAAGGCCTTTAAAAATGGAGCCCAAGGTAAATGATAAAATATTTTCACTTCCTCTTTCCATGATGTTCCTTGATCTAAGAATCGGAGAACCACAGACAAAGAAATCTTGCTCAATAAACTGGTGAATATAGACTTACCCATTTGAGGCCAACGGGTAAGTGCAATCAATAGAAGCGCATCGTAAAAATCAAAACGCGTTTTGCGAAAAACATGTGATCTTGATTTAAATGACAATTTCAGATTATCTTGATGCTGTGCAATGGTTTGTGCTATTTCGTTGGCATGTTGGTACATGTTCTTGAAGGCGTAACCCGTTGTTGGTTTTAACATACCAGCCCTTGCGCCCAATGTTGTCACTCCTACCCTTTCACTGTGTGCCATTTGGCAATTGGTCATGGGTATTGCAGCCATCTCTGTCTCCTTGATTTCATATTCGCCAAAGCGGCTTTGTATATAATCATGAAGAATGGGAAAGGCTGCATCATCTTGTAAAACGTCAGTTCCAAATCTCGTCATTTCCACCAGCACTTCATGATCACTCATTGGAAGCACATACATGAATTGAGTGCATCCTTGTTGATCTATTTCAAAATCCATCCAATGCATGACGCCTTTGTGCTGGATGGGCAATTCAGTTTGAATGAACCAACCAATAAAACTCTGGAGCATGAAGGTTTGGTGTTCCTTTGGCTCAAAGTATTTTGGAGGACGCGAATCAAAAATATGATGAGCGGTGTAACGCACTCCATTCGCAATAACGTACTTGCCTTGCTTATTGGAAGCCACAATGTCTGCATTTTCAGATAGCCTTGTAATAGAGTACTGATCAACTATTTTCTTGGTGGAAACATACAAATCCATTCCTGAAATAAAATGATATTGCAAGGGCTCTAACGACACACTGCATCCCTCAAACAATTCCATTTTATTCCATGATTTCTGGATAATATGACCAAAATCTTCTACAATCTGATCCTTCTCACTTGCCCAAAAACAAAACGTACGATCGTTCTTGTTTTTCAAATCACCATCTAAAATGAGGACGGACTTACAATGCAATAAATTTCTTTTGTGCAACGCGTGAATCAAAAGCGATGATGAAGCGCCATTGCCCACAAAGATGTAATCATATGACTCTTTCATGTTATTTCACTTTTGATTGATAAAACAAAAAGGGACGAGTGTCAAAAACGCCTCGTCCCTATTCTTGATTTTTTTGATGTGATCAATTAATCCTCAGTTCTTGAGAGGCTGTAGATCACCAAACCGAAACCAATTTTATTGATGGCATCAGCAATGTTGTAAACGATGTCCATGGCATGCGTTGCAGCGGCTGGATCTGATACCAATTGGATACCAAACAAACCACCTGGTGTGCCAAGGATGTAACCCAATGGATAGATGGCCCATCCTACCAATACAAACCAAGCCAATACACGTGTCGCTTTGGCTACTTGAGCACCTGCATTTTGAGCCAATGCAGCCACTTCACCGAACCAAATTAAATAGGCGATGTAGAAATAAGCTGCACCTGAAACCACTCCCCACATGACGCTATTGCCACGATCGATGGTCTCCCCAAAGTAACCTGTTACCAACATCACCAATGAAGCGAAAATCAATTTCCACAACAATGATACCTTGGCACCTGCCTTTTTGGTGATCAAATAAAACTCAACACACATCAATGGAACGGTTAGGATCCAATCCACATAACGGAAGAAAGTTGGAGAATCTCCTGTCTCCAAATTGTATCCCCTCATGTAATAATAGTGAACTGCTGCAATGAATGTGATTAAACCTGATACCAAAACGGAAGTTCTCCATTTGGGTGAGGTGTTATTCAATTCAAAGAAGAAGAAAACGGATGCGGCCATCATGGCCATTGTTCCGATAAAGAACGTAAATGCGACATAATTGTCGCTAGCAATTTTTAAATGCTCCATAGGTTTTGGTTTTGGTTTTTTCCTACTCTGTTTAGGCTTTTCGGTTCCGCCTTGATGTAATTAATCAATTGTAAAACAAAAGGTTATTGATAATGTTCACTCCATTAACAAAAAAAAGGGACAATTATTCATTGTCCCCCTTTTTTACCTAAACATCATTTCACTTATTGCTTTGTTATCGTTGTAAAAGATTGACCGTCATTGCTGACAACTGATAACAGATACATTCCAGATGGAAAATTAGAAAGATCCAATTGAAGTTTCCCGTTCAATGATCCAGACTCGATTTCTCTACCAGACAAGTCAGTAAGACGATATTTCGCCATCTCATCATATACAATATTTACAAAATTCAAAGTTGGATTTGGGAACACACTTACATCAATCATGTTGTTATTGGATACAACAGTGGTTGGAGGCAACAACACTGCGTCAATAACATGAGCAACTCCATTATAAGCTAAAACATCAGGGATAGTGACGTTTGCGTTATTGATCATCACTCCATTGGTCAAAGAAACCAAAACGGACTCTCCATTCAAGGTAGCCACAGGACCTTCAACCAAAGCGGTGGATAATACTTCAGAACCAACGACATGATAAGTCAACACATCCGTCAAATTGGGCAAAGCCAATATACCATTGATATCAGTACCCAAAGCTGAAGCTAGATTATCAAAAGCCTCATTGGATGGAGCAAAAACCGTAAATGATGCCAATGGATTGCTCAACACGGGTACCAACTCCTCCTGAATAACGGCGGTTGTTAGGGTGCTCAATCCATTATCAATAGCCAAATCTACCACAGTTTCCACTGGCAAAACCACTGCATTCAAAACGTGAACTACCCCGTTGTATGCGGGAACATCTGTCAAGGTAACCTGAGCTTGGTTGACATACACTGCACCAGTGCTGGTTACAGTTAACTTCAATGTGTTGGTCGTACTCAAAGGTTGAACAATGACACCGTTGGTAACCGCAGATGATGCCACGGCAGTTCCCAAAACATGATAAGTCAAAACATCCGCTAAATTGGGCAAGGCCAATAAACCGTTAATATCGGTTCCCAAAGCGGACGCTAGAGTAATGAAAGCATCATTAGTGGGGGCAAAAACAGTTAATGTCGCCAAAGGATTACTCAAGGCTGGAATAAGTTCTGCGGTTATAGCGGCCGTCGCCAAATAGGTAAAGCCATTGTCCAAAGCGACGTCAACAACCGTTTCAACTGGCAAAACAACCGCGTCAATGACGTGCACCACCCCATTATCAGCAGCAACGTCAGCCAAGATAACTTGTGCATGGTTGACAAACACATTTCCAGTTGCTGTAAGCGTCAATTTCAAAGTGTTGGTCGTGCTCAATGGTTGAACAATAGCGCCATTGGTAACGACTGATGAGGGTACAGAAATACCCAAAACATGATAAGTTAATACGTCCGCTAAATTGGGCAATGCCAATAATCCATTGATGTCTGTTCCCAATGCTAAAGCCAATGCTGAAAAAGCATCATTTGTGGGGGCAAAAACGGTATAATCTGCCAATGGATTTGTCAATGCAGGCAACAATTCAGCTGTAACTACAGCGGTAGCCAAATAAGTAAAACCATTATCCAACGCCACATCAACAACAGTTTCCACGGGCAATAAAACATTGTCAATAGCGTGTAAAACTCCATTGTCAGTGGAAATATCCGCTGTTGTGACCTGCGCCTGATTTACAAAAACAGAACCCGTGCTGGTCAAAGTCAATTTCAATGTGTTTGAAGCACTCAATGGTTGAACAATGGCACCATTGGTCACCGCGGTTGACGGAACTGCCGCGTCCAAAACATGATACAACAAAATATCACTCAAATTATCCAAAGCCAATAATCCTGCGATGTCGGTTTGCAACGCTGCCGCCAATTGCTCAAATGCCTGATCATCCGGAGCGAATACCGTAAGGGATGCATTTGGATCTTGCAAAGCAACATCTAATCCTTCTTGGATAAGGGCTGCCTCCAAATAATTGTGGTTGGGACTGACGGCAATAACATCGTCAAAAAGGTTGGTTTGCGCAACCGAAACCCATGATACCAGAGTGAAAGCCAAACCGGTAAAAAATCTCATTTTTCTCATTGTTTAATATTTTTATATAAACATTAAACACGATGAGGCAAAGGATGTTCACCTTTTAACAAATAAAAAATGACATAGGTCAATTTTGCAATGCATCAATTCCAACCTGCAACGCCCTGATCCAACCAACCCATCTTTCCAGTTTTCATGGGATTATTCAGGTCTTTACCTGAAAAATATTCTGTAATTCCTATCCTCTTCAATATAACTTGACCATTGCCCCTTTTGTTGATTTCAAATAGTGAGACATCACAATTATCCAATTCATTCGATGAAACTTGACGAAAAACTTCCTCCAAAAGCACTTTACTATGGGTCTCAATAACAATCCTCCAATTGGGATGTTGCTGAACATCATTCAACATCATGCACAATAATTTCACCTGCCATTCGTGATGAAGATACTTTTCCGGGTTTTGAATAAATAAAACTTTTTCAGCAGAGAAAAACAATGAATCACTTTGTCGTCTCATTTTATAGACGGCCTCCGCCCATTCTTCAATCCAAGAACAAATGACTTGAACGCCTTTGCTGCATTTTTCAATAGACTCACTTCTGGCTCCGTCATTCACTAAAATCTGACGTCCGAAAAAAGAACCGTCCTCTTTTGTAATTTTCTGTTGTTCCATGGTAAACCCAAAATAATCTTGAGCATATTGATTCTTGCCATCTTGATATCCCTCCTGCCATCGTGGTATTATCTCTCCTTTTAAAACCGGGGAATCAATTAAAAAGGACACCATGGATTGTTGAAAGGATAATAATATTTTTTCCATTAACGCGGTAATGGGTTCAAAAGCAATCCGGTAAGCAACGGAAAGTCTTTGTCTAAAAAACAAAGCCTGAATATCCAAAAAGAAAAAATTAAATGGGTTGCTATCATCCTCATAATATTCGGGACCGTTCTCGATATATTCCTGTAAGAATTCCAAAGTGAGATGAACACCTTGCTTCATGGGAATATTCATTTCCTCCTCCCAATCACTGGGGGTAATATGACCATAATTTTTTATGGCCTTGTACAAATACATCGCCAATTGGCGTGTATTGATTCTGCGCATTTCAGCTCCCCAAATCAACAATGTCATTTGACCATCTTGAATGGTAAACGTTTCAACTTGTGCACACTTCCATTCATGATCGACTTTGGATTGTAATGCTGATGAAGCTTTCAATTTTACTATCAAATTGACTTTTTGAGAAAGAAACGAAACACTTCTTACAATCGTTGAGGCTTTATTGGTTTGGCCCAAATGGGCCCAATTGCACCAATCCTCTTGGTGGTCAAAATGAGTCAAGGTTGGAAATTGTCTCTTCCTAAAATCCTTTAAGGCGTCATTGCGTTTGAATAATTGAATGAGTTCTGGAAGTACGGACTTGCCTACTCCATTTGGTCCTATGAAAAAATTGATATTTCTTAAAGTAAAATCCAGTGTTGAACCAATGGATTTTAGGTGATTGATTTTAATGTGCATTTTTCGGTTTTGCACAAAGCAAACCGATGACATTGTAATGGATTTACAATGACTCTAATTTTTCTTCAATATAGCACCAGAAACACGTGCTTTAACATTTACCCTCTGACCAAACAAATCTTGAGTCTTTGAAATATCATATTTTGGATAAAAAAACAAATCAACTCGAGGATTCTGCTGTATCAATTCATAATTTAAAGTTTGTGTAGCACTACTAAATGCAGCATTTCTCCATACAAAGTTGTTTACAATACCTGCCACCGGCATGGCCAAAAAAGCACCTTGCCACGGCTGAATGTTCAATTCATCAGTTATGTAGGTCTGTCCATATACCGTCTTTTCTTTATATCCTGCCAAATCACTAATGATCTTCCCCCCATAAAATGACATTCCCGCAAGAGTTAGCATGGGTAAGATGCGACGAGATCTTCCTATTTCAATACCATTGAAAGTAAACAAAAACCCGGATGACCTTTCTGACTGGGTGTTAGATGAAAAAGAGGGAATACCCCAAAAAGCAGAGCCATCAACCTCTATGGGATTTAAATCACTTACCGTGTATTCACCATTAAAGATTAGTGGCTTATTATCACTGGCGCCAGATGAAATTTTTAATCTACTAGTGCAGCTGGAAAAGAGCAAACTAACACTACATAATAAAGACAAGAATCTTTTTCCACTCTTTAAAATCATAACTGTCTATACATTTAATATTTCCTGAAATTAAAACATTTTAAACAAATATATCACTCTTTTATCATTTGTGAAATAACATTTCAATTCCTTTGCTGCAATTCACAATTCACTTTACGACTCAATAAATGTGGCATAGATGTAACATTGGGCTTATTTTATTAGGACTCATACATAATAATACCTATTGATTATCCAGAGATTAAATTTACATCTCTGAATAAACACAGAAAATAGTTGTTGTCAAAAATTTATTTATTCGTTAGAACAATTAGCTCTCAAATCTATAAAATAGAATATACCGAACATAAGTTTTTCTGATCAGCGAAGAACTATAATCGTTACTCGCATCATAAAATAACTTTCTTGACTTTGGCCATTTCGCGCCAGCGATGGTAGCGGATATCCCGGAATGCAGGCATTCAGCCTGCATGAGGAATAGCAGCGAACAGCGCGATGCCTTTTTGAGCCGAAGGCGCAAGAAAGGCAGGCGCCCAAAAAAAACTTATAAAAATTTGGAATTGTACCAAAAATCAATTTTACTTTGCAACATCATCCAGACGACAGTAATGTCACCAACCGAGCCTAACACGCCACGGTGGTACAATCGATGAGGACTAACCGTCAAAAAAGTGTTATTCCCCTATTTTCTGTTGTTCCGGATGTTGTAAAAAACAACAACCATGAAAAACAACATTATCTACTTCCCCCCTTTTCTCATCCATGAGAACTTTCAACAAGTTATTGATTTTATCGAGCATTTTGTCTTGGTCAAAGAGAATGGTGTGCGCTATATCTTTTCACATACCGTCATTCTGGATGGAATACCCCATGTGGACGACAAGCCTATTTTGGTAAAATCGTTCACAGATCAACAGTTGAGTGATTTTGATTTAAAAAGAAACTTTGTTTTGGAGTTCACATATCACAAAGGAGGTAGCAAAAGTTTTATTTGGAGCAGTGTTGTGACACGTGACGAGTTCATGGCCCTTGTTGAAAAAAAGGTATTTGAGGAATATACTGTCAAGACGTTTAATGAGCTATTTCCGGGAAAATTGGTTCAAGAATTACTGGATCACCATGTAGATGTTACAGCCAGTCGATATGAAATAAGCAAGTGGTGGGTGGAATGCCCTTTGCCTGTCAAAAGCAGCAAGCACAAGCATGGCTCTTGGATTGACACGCAGCACGACAGATGGGAATGCAAGTTGTGTAAAATAACGGCTAACAATATTACTCCGTGGAAAGACAATAATAAATTAAAAGCTAAAAAATAAGTATGGAAAAGAAACACAATTTAACGCCTGATCTGATCAAGAATATCATTGCATCTCCACCATTCTTGGTGCTTGATGTCAACATTGGAATTGCGGAGTATCTGCGATTGTATGCACTGCTCAAAGGTGAAGATGGAACAAGATACGTTTACAGTCATGTTCCCTACGTAAATGGTAAAATGCATGAAGATGATGAACCTCTGTTGCATCACGTTTCAGATGAATACGAATTGAGTAATCTTGAACTAAAACGCAAATTTTTATTGGATTATGCCTACTCTGAGGGAAGAAAAAACAGATCCCAGAAATTAGTTTGGTGCAATGGTCTATCCATGGAGGAGTATCAAGAGAAATTTACAGCTGGAAAAGATGAGGCGTATAACATCCATCTTTTCAACAGAGAAAACCCAGGCACTTTGGTTAGGCAGCTCCAAAAACTAGGTCAACTCATGAATCCCAGTAGAATGGAATATTACAAGTGGCAAATCACCTGTCCCATTCCCGAGTCATTTTTGAATTCACATCAACTATGGATAGATGCCGAAAAAAATGAGTGGCATTGCGAAAAATGCAATGTCCATGGGAACACCATCCAACCTTGGATAGACAAATGGGGGGATGACATGGAAGATGACGATTGTGAAGAGGATGACGAATAGGGAAATTCCTTACTCAGACTGCCCTACTTTGACCCAGTTGTAGGTGCCATTTGTCCATTCCAATCCCCAATAATCAAATGATCCATTGGCTCTGTCGCCTTCAGGATTGAGCATTATAGAGCCCGTGGCTCCGTTGTATTGTTGTGCAATGTTTTCAAAGGCATCCCACTGTGCGAATGGATCCTCAAAAGCTCCCTTGTTTTGCTCTATCATTTTTGCCATTATCCACAAAGCATCATAAGCAGCCAAGGTAAAGGCATCGGCTTCTAATCCACATTGAGCATATACTTTTTGTTGAAGGGGTTCCCAGATGTTAGAAGCCTCAGCTGGCAATCCAAATTCAGGGCTAAAGAATGATGTGGCCAAAGCAAAAGAAGCCGCATTGGTATTGCTCAACAATGCTTGATTTTTAATAAAACCATCACCGCCAAACCATTGCACTGAGGACAAAATAGGATCACCTGCTGCTTGCTCAAACAATTGAACAGCCTCATCAAACGAAGCCAAATAAACACCAATTTCATTGGGATTGTAATCAATACCCAAGGCCAAGATTCCTTCTCGAATCATGTCCAATGAAGAAGAAAAATCTACCGTATTGGGATCATACACTACGGCAGAATAAACCTCTCCACCCAACGTTTCAAATTGACCAGCAGTAGCTTCCATCAAACCTAGATTTCCAACATCATTGCGACCAACGACAATCAATCCCTTTTTCTGCATCCCATATATGGATTCTGCCATGGCCGCTCCTTCTATTTGATCTCCAGGACAAAGTCGATAAATGGCATCACCTACAATGGCCATGCTACTGGCTGTGCTTCCCTGACTAACCACTAAAATTCCGTAATCGTCTGCGATGGATTTTATAGCAGCGACTTCTGAGCTGGACTGCGGACCAATTACCATTTGAATTCCTTGAGAGGCAAAATTTTGCATCACAGCTGCTGCATTGCTCGGATTCAATTGTGAATCCTCCACTGATAAAGACAATCGATAAGGTAAATTTTTTGATTGATAATATGCATTAATTTCCTTAACCCCTATCTCCAAGGCTGCTTGAGAGGAAATGCCCAAGTTGCTCCACTCACCTGTAAGGGAAAGCAAGGAACCAATTTTAATGACTTGTAGAGGTGTAGCAGGATTGGGATCTTTTTTACAACCGTTGGCTACAAAAAGAATGACCGATACAAACAAGAAAAGAATAAGTGAGCGTCTCATAGATGAAGTTTATTTTGTTCAAAGTTGGTGAAAAAGCGTCATCAAAAAATAGTACTTGTACTATTTTTTTCCTGTCTCATGCCATTTTTTGAACAAAAAAATTTGCCACCCGATCACCTAACGAATTCAAAATCAGAAAAATGACTTACTTCACTCTAAAATATGCTGACATTAAAAACAAATAGATGAAAAAACTGCATAAAATATTTTTTGATATTTCGACGCGCTTCTCCTCCACCAAGAGCAGTTGTTCAAGAAACTAGGGCTGTCCATGTTGATGGGTTATCAAAAAATTTGATGACCTTCGGTTACCACATGGATGGCCCTTTTTATTGAAAAAAGAAATTGATGTTAAGAGAAAGTCAATTGTGGTAGAAGAAATAATTTAGTGGAAAATTTTTTCTGAAATACATACCAACTAAAACATACTTGAGGTAGATTTCAAAAAAAACATGGCAAAAATTTCAACCAAGAAAATCTTTGTTTTAGACACTTCTGTTCTTTTACACGATCATCACAGCATAGTGAAATTTGAAGAAAACGATGTTGTCATTCCCATTACTGTGCTGGAGGAATTAGACAAATTCAAAGTGGGAAATGAAATTAAAAATTACGAAGCACGAGAGTGCATTAGGTTCATCGATAAACTCTCTGAACGATACACCTTGAATGATTGGATTCCCATTAAAAACGGAAAGCGAGGAAGATTGCGCATACAGATGCAAACAGATTTTGAACTTCAAGAGGATGCTACAAAGATTTTCTCCAGTGCTAAAAATGACCACTTGATTCTGAATGTAGCCATTGAATTAAAGTACAAATTTCCTAAGTTAAAAGTTGTCCTTGTCTCCAAAGACATCAACCTGCGATTAAAAGCCAAAGCTTTGGAGATAAATGCTGAAGATTACAAGCATGGAAAGGTCAATGAGCAGATGATTGCTTATTCAGGAATAACTACTGTTGAGAATGCCGACGCAGCCGTTATCAGAAAGCTCTATCAATCGGGCAATCACAACAAAGTGGCCGTTTTAGGGAAGGAGAAAATCAACAATCATTTTTATATATTACGAAACAATGAGGCCAGTGTGTTGGCCTACTACTCGGAAAAAGAACAACTCATTTATCGGGTAGATAAGACCTATGCTTGCGGCATCAAACCCAAAAATGCAGAACAGACATTTGCTTTGGACGCCATCATGAATCCAGAAATCAAGTTGGTAACCATCTCTGGAGTTGCCGGTACAGGTAAAACATTACTGGCTTTGGCTGGTGCGCTTGAACAGCGCAATCAATACGAACAAATCATATTGGCACGCCCCATCATACCATTGAGCAACAAAGAAATTGGTTTTCTTCCAGGGGATGCCCAAGAAAAGGTTAATCCTTACATGCAGCCCTTGTTTGATAACCTCAATTTCATCAAAAACCAATTCAGTGAAAATGAGAAGAAAAGGAAATGGATTGATGAAATGCAAGAACAAGGCAGAATCACCATTGCACCATTGGCATTTATCAGAGGTAGAAGTCTGACCAACAGTATTTTCATCATCGATGAAGCTCAGAATCTCACCCCTCATGAGGTCAAAACCATAGTAACCCGTGCTGGAGAAAATACCAAGGTGATTCTTACTGGAGATGTCAGACAAATAGATACTCCTTATTTGGACGAAAATTCCAATGGACTCAGTTATGTCATAGAGCGATTAAAAGGGAGTGACTTGTATTGTCACATCACCCTTGCCAAAGGGGAACGCAGCGATTTGGCTAATTTGGCCAATGAGAAGTTATAGAGTGACTATAATATTGTAAGTATCTTTGGAGATACTCTGTTTCTGTTTAAAAGATGGCCATTAAAAAAAGACCTTTCCACATCATTGCCATTATTGGCTTCTTGATTTTGGCCTCCATTACCATTTGGATTGGCGTGGACTATACCTGGATTCCGCCAGCTGCTCCAGTAATCTCAACAAAACCACTTGCTATTCAACGACATCCTTCGAATGAATATACCTGGGGTATTGACATCTCACACCACCAAGGGGAAATAAAATGGAAAATGATGATTGCAGAACACCGTCCCGACTTTGTCTTTTTAAAAGCCACGGAGGGTAATCATTTCAGCGATAACCGATTTGAATTCTACAAAAAGGAACTCCAAAAAATGAGAATTCCTTTTTCAGGATATCATTTCATGCGGTTCAATCAAAACGGAAGAACTCAAGCCCTGCATTTCCTGAAAAAGACAAATCCACAAAAAGGAGAACTCATTCCTGTTGTGGACATTGAATACCAAAGACATCTTTACACAGATGAAATAGCACAGCGCAACATTGACCTCTTCATGGAAACCATGCGAGAGGCAATTGGGGTTTATCCCATTGTTTATTGTGAGGAAAAATATTTTCACAAATACTTGAAAAAGAAGTACGAGGACAATATCATTTTATGGATAGCCAATTACAAACGTAAGCCAACTGTTCCGCACGACTTGTGGCAAAAGACAAGCAAGTTCAAACACCCCAGTTTTAATGGTAGAATCGATTTCAATTTGCTCCATGATGAGCGCATTGGTCTTCAGGATTTAGTCCTGAAATAATTACGCCTCTACGTTCAGTAAATGCAAGATACGGTGAACCATGGGAGCAAATAATATCCCTGCCATGGTCAAGAATGCCACTCCACTGTACAAAGCATAAAATGAAGCAAACCATTTGGCTGCGTCATTGGTTAAAACATTCACAGGCCCCATTCCTGTCAATATCATTGAACTATTGTACAACGCGTCCAACCAACTCAATCCAGCAGTAAAATGATAACCCAAAGTCCCAATCATCAATGAGATGGCTACAAATACAACGGTATAGAGTGCAAAACGAACTTGTCTTTTGACATATTCCAAATTGCTAATGACCGGTTTTTTCTTGTGTTCAAATCGCATACTCAATGAATAAAATGAATCTCGCAGCGCTCTTCAGTGCACTGCGCAATGCGCTGTTCTGTGGTCATATCGTGAAGGTCAGCCTTTAAAATTCTGCGTTTCTCAGCTGAAAATGCCTTAATCAATTTTCCTTCACAAAATCTGCGCAATTGAACTTCATTTTCCAAAACCAATTTGGGAACCTCTACCAATTCCCCTGCATCGTTTTTAGCAGCCATGGTAAAGTAACAACTATTGGTATGCTTGGTTTCTTCAGTCCTTGGATTAGAGGCCTCAACCCTTATTCCTACAATCATGGTAGTTCTACCGACATAATTAACAGAAGCTTTGAATGAGACCAACTCTCCTACCTCAACCGGATTTAAAAAAGCTACCCCTTCCACAGCAACGGTTACGCAATACTGATGGCTATACTTGGCTGCGCAGACATAAGCCACCTTGTCCATCAATGATAACAAAATACCCCCGTGAACCTTTCCTCCAAAATTGGCATAAGCAGGAACCATGAGCTCAGTGATCTCTACCTCCGAAGATTGCACTGTTTTAATCATTGAATCAATCATAAAACAAATCTAACAGGTATTGATATTTTTTCTGTTGTATCAAAACTCAAAAAAAATAGTTTTGATTAAATTTGTATCATCATAAAAAATCAATGACATGGGAACTGAATCCGAAATCAATTTCTTCTTTTCAATTTGTCCTGACTTGTGTTGCCTACTCGCAGATGATGGAACAATTCTTCAAGTCAACAAGATTTGGGAGGAAAAATTTGATCAACCATTGAGCTTTTTCGAGAATCGAAAATTCACGGATTTTATGACACCCGAAGATGCCAAATTGGTTTTTGCTCGATACCAAGAACGCATCAAAGGCGCTCCAAGTAATGGATCAAGATGCCAACACACCAAAAGCAACGGCCAAAAATTTTGGATAGAATGGCGCGCCTCCTTTTCTCCCAAATTTCATAAAATGTACGCCATCGGTAGGGATGTTACCGCTCAAGTTCTATTAGAACAAGAGTTGAAAGCAGCCATTGACACCAAGAACAAATTATTCTCAGTTATCTCACATGATCTTAAAAGTCAACTATCAGGTCTCATACAAATGACTGGAATGATGGGAGACAAAGAGTACAACTTTTCAAACGATGAGTTGATCAAGTATTCACAAATGCTTCATGTTTCCTCCAAAAACCTACATGAACTGTTAGAAAATCTGCTCAATTGGTCTAAAATACAAAGAGGCCTTTTTGTGGTTGAGCATGTGCTCCTGGATTTAGATCAGGTGGTTTATGAAGCTGTAGATCCATTTAGAATAATGGCCAAAGAAAAAGGGGTGGATTTAAATGTTTCCGTTCAACCATTAATACAAATCAATGGTGATAAGCAAATGCTGGTAAGTATCATTCGTAATCTTACTTCAAATGCGATTAAATTTACACCATCAGGCGGTCATGTGGAAATCAATTGTCACGTCACGGATGATGAAATTCACTTTGATATCAAAGACAACGGAATTGGAATACCCGAGGATCTCAAACCTAAGCTATTCAAACATGGTGAAAAAGTAACAAGAAACGGGACCAATGGCGAACCCAGCTCTGGTTTGGGGTTGATCATAACAGAGGAGTTTGCCAAACTGCACAACGGCTATGTGGTGTTCAGCTCAGAAATCAATAAAGGAACTGAGTTTGAAGTAGTGATTCCACAAAGATAACTTCATTCCTCAAAAATCACTTTCTGAGTCGCAATGTGATTTCCGACTTGAATGGTCAGTAAATAAGTGCCGCCAAGCCAGTTGGATTTGTTTTCATAAACAATCTCATTTTTTCCTTTCTTGACCTCATTCATTTTCGTCTGTTCAATGACCTTTCCATTCAAATCTCTCCACGTCAATTGAACGGGTTCACTCCTCGTTGCATTGAATTGTACAGTAACCTTGTTGTTAAATGGATTGGGGTATACCTGCCATTGAAGTCCGTTTGAACTATGCTCATTGACAACGGTATTATTCAAATCCGGGTAATAATAAACCTCCATCCAAACATTGGCAGCGTTGCTCAACACAGCGTTGCTCCAAAAAATATTCTTCTCAGAACTGCTGATTCCTCCATAGATATACCCCACCAAAACAGAGTCCATGGATTGTTGCTCATTGGACAATTGTACCAAACCATTGCCCATTTCATTTAGGTTCTGGGCAAGAAGCAACTCGGCACCTGCCCCCAAATAACCCGGCAACAGTTGAGGCACCAAGGCCTCTTGCCATTGGCCATTGGCATTTTGAGTTACGCAAGCAATGGTTTTCACAAATGGAACATTGTTATTCAGAACCATTACACCAACGCTGTCATAATATTGAGCAATACCGCCAAAAAAGTAATGTTCCACTTTCTGGAGATTGGAATTGTAAATGGGCAAAGTAGCGCAATGATAATGGTTGTAATATTGTGCAAAATTATTCACTTCAGCATAACCGTTCGCTGAAACGTCGACTGCATTCAGATAAGGAATATCATCATTGATTTGAAATACACCAGAGTACACTGATAATTTTTCATTCATATTAGTCAAATCCAATGAGGGCAAAACATTGAAGTCTCTCCGGTGCAACAATGAAGCATCGTACCATTCTTCAAACCATGTTATCACACCATCATTGGCCACCTCAAATCTTCTGATGGCTGATGAATACGTTTGTGAAAAACCTGGACCATTGTTGGGTCCCATGGGATTGTATCTTCCATCAAAGCGATGACCACCCACCAAGAAAAATTGACCATTGAGTTGCAACAACTTCCCTCCAGTGATGGCAAAGCGATCATCTTCTACCCGTTGAATCAATGCCGTATTCAAGTCCGACTGAGACAATATCGCAGCTTCCAATAATGGAACATCAAAAATGAGCAGGGATGGAAAGGTAATGTGGTCATTGTTGATGGTACTGTAACCATATCCACCCACTACAAACAATCGATTGTCTTTTTGTACAAAACAAGCATTGGTGCTGTGCATTTGCTCCTCTACCTCATCTGGCAAACTGGAGGTATTGTGATAAACAACATTTCCCGTTATTGGATTGATGAATGAGATATTGAGGTTGTGACCGGCAATGTCAAAAGCTGCAAAAGGTTGTCTTCTGTGCAATCCATCTAATCTTCCGCCAAATACAATATATCCATTAGCACTACTACCATAGGTATAAGATTGCAATCCACCCAATTGATCATTCACCTTTGGGAAAACTTTGACAGTTTGCGACCGAGCCATTAATGCGCTGACCAACACGACGAACACCAAAACAATCTTTTTCATGTCACAAATAAAAAACAAATCCAATTAGGTCAATGTGACTTTACTCACCTCCCCGATATTGTACTTAAAAACAATGAATCAAACTTCAGCGCTCCCGCGCGATTCAAATGTTTTTCATCATAAAAATGATCTGAAACAGCAAAACGCTTATCGCCTGAAAAATCAAACAAATCAAATCCAGAAGAAGCTTGCCTTTCCTTCAGCCATTGCATCATCCAAGCATGATCATGAACATTATACAAGGGCGTTGTTGGAGAGACAATAATGCGTAACTGGATTCCTCGATCTTTGCATTGCTTTACCATACTTTCCAAGGCGCTGAACGCATCTTCGGATGGCGAAATAAAAGCCCTTTTGGGAAATGGGCCCCTTTGACAAGATTGAAACACCTCAGACTCCATGCTGTCCTTCACAGCAACAAAACCTCTTCCATGGTAAACCGATTTCCCTTTGCTTTCCCAAACCGTATTGCTGCAAAAGAAACGCTTGGTCAATAAATTAATCACTCGGATATCCCCGGAAGAAAATGCCAACTGAAATGCCCATTCATCTGCCGTTACATTCTGAATCAAATCAGCGGTCGACTCCAATGCCTCAGGCTTAAAAGATGCTGGTACCAAATCCAACCAAATCTCTTTGGGATGTGTTTGAAGCAATAAATTCTCCAACAACAAAGCAGAATTTTGAAGACTTTGAGCAGAAGTTCCCCAATTGAAAAGCTTTACTCCGTTATTCGCAAAATACTCCGGATCATAAGATCTTTCTGCTCTAGACGCCCCTAAAACAATCACATCCCAATCTTCATAACGCTCCAACGCTGCATTCCATTCCAAGCTCTTGTTGTAAGTAAAACCACCATTGGGCCCCAGATAATCAGAAAACAAATAAACCAAAGGAAGCCCACGGTAATGGACTTTGCATAAGATAAGATACGACATCAGATACAAGGAAAATCCCATCGCAACGATACCCAAACCCCATTTCATCTTGCCCATCAGAATTGAAAATAAATGAAATCGTTTTTACCAAAGACACCAAACACCATCAAACCGACCAGCATTAAAGCCATTAAAAAGGCACTTTTCCTCAACCGCATGTCCACTTGTTTATTCAAAGTATCCAAACGCTGATCAAAAATCAAGAACATCACCACCAACAAGATTATTCCAAAAACGCGAGAGGCGTTTTTCTCTGAGAGATATTGCATAAGCAGTGCGGGTTGTAACTGAAATAAATCAGACATTATACCCTGAACTTGTTGCATGTCATCGGCTCTAAATAGAATAAAGCAAAACGAAATCACCCAAAAAGTGAGAAAAACAGAGCCCAAATGGTACAGACTGCCCCACTTTTTCGCCCAATGAGATCGTTGATCCTTGGTAAACAATTCAAAAATCAAAATAAGCGCTTGAACAATACCAAACCACACAAAAGTCATATTGGCTCCGTGCCAAATTCCGCAAATCACAAAGGTCACGGCAATGGCATAAACCACCGCCCACCGCTTCCACTTCTTTTTGCTGAATAACAAAGGTGTATAGATATAATCCCTTAACCACCCCGACAAGGATAGATGCCATCGTCTCCAGAAATCCGTCACATTGTTGGCTTTGTATGGAAAGTCAAAATTATCTGGAATGTGAATGCCCAACATGGCTGCTGATGCAATCGCCATATCCGAATAAGCTGAAAAATCAGCATATAATTGAACCGTATATAAGGCCAAAATAAAAAGCCATACCCATGTCCCCAAAGAGTCCATGCTGCCATACGCATCGTCTACATAATTACCCAACCGATCTGCAACCACAAACTTCTTCAGTAACCCCCAAACAAAAAGGTGAATGGCCCATCTCCATTTTTCGAAATGTACCGTTGGTACCAATGTCCATTGGGGCATCATTTCCTTGGCCCTACCAATGGGCCCTGATTGAATCTGTGGAAAAAAGGAGACAAACAAAGCATATTTTCCAAGGTGGGTTTCCGGTTTTCTGATTTTGTAATACACATCAAAAACATAACCCATGCTTTGAAAAGTAAAAAAGGAAATGCCCAGTGGCAAAACCAATGAGGGTAGATCAACCCATTGGTCGCGTTGCAACAAGGCATAGATACCGCTCATCACACCGTTGAAAAAACCCAAATATTTGAAGAGTCCCAGAATCAAAATTTGACCGGTCACTGAAGTCAACAACCATCGGTAGCGTATCTTCATTGTAGGGCTATTCGCTATCTGACCTGAGGTCAAATAAGTAAACACAATGGAAAACAAAAGCAAGGCAAATGCCCCCCAATGGGTAAGTGAATAAAAAAACAAACTGGACAATAACAATGGCAACCAACGCCACGATGCTGTTGTCCATCGCACCACCAAAATGGTGATGATCAAAAACAAAGCATATGACCAAGATTGGAATACCACCTTACACTGCCAACTTCTGGGTCAACAAATCATAAAGATCACCCACGTTGCTCATGTTCATCACTTCAAATCCGGTGATTTCAACATTGAACTCCTCTTCTATCCCAGAAATAATATCCAAGTGCGTAATGGAGTCCCAACCCGCAATGTCCTTAGCGGTGGTTTCTCTTTGAACAGAAATTCCATCGTTTTTAAAAACTCTTCTAAAGACGCTGTCCACGCGAACAATCATATCTTGGTCACTCATGTCAAATAATTTTTTCTTAATGTTTGTTTGTCAATTTTTCCACTGGTATTTACGGGCAATTGCGCCAAAAAATATATCTTTCTAGGTAACATGTAACCTGGAACTAACGAACGCATTGTTTCCAATACCTTGTCCTCTGCGCCCTGTCCCTCGACAAAGGCATACAACGCTGTTACTTCCTGCTCTTGATGGGCCAAAACCACGGCGGCATCGTGTCCCAAGCAATTGCGCAAATGATGTTCCACTTCTCCCAACTCCACCCGATACCCGTTTACCTGCACCTGATTATCCTTGCGATTCACATACATAACCTTTCCATAGTTGTTCTTGAAAACAACGTCTCCCGTCTTGTACCAAAACGCTTCATTGTCGTCTTGAAACAAGACCTCAGCTGTTTTTTCGGGTTGTCCCAAATAACCATGAAAAATTTGAGGTCCTCCTATCCACAATTCACCTTGCTCCCCCACTTCAACCTCACTGCCCTGATCATCAACGATGCGCATGGCAATGGTTTTCAGGGGTTGTCCTATCGGGCAGAGACCGTTTTTCAATTGATCATCAATGCTTCCGTCAATATGATCGATCATGGACCACACCGTTCCTTCTGTGGGCCCATAGGCATTGTCGACTGTCGTATTGACTGCACAAGTCATCCATTCTTGGACCACCGAGTATGGTAGGGCTTCGCCCGTGAACAACGTTTTGGTCACCCAAGGTTGGGCCATTTTCAACATCTTCAACCTGCGCAAATAAAATAACGCAGACGGAGGTAGGGTAACAAAATCAACTTGGTAATCGTGAATGGCTTTAAATGCGTTGATGGCAGTAATACCATTCAAATCAGCCACCACCAGCTCTGCGCCTTGCGTCCAAGCCAACAACACACAAGCAATGGAAACATCAAAAGACAACTCAAAAGCTTGCAACACTTTGTTTCCTTGTCCCAAAGGATAACGCTCCAACAGGTCTTGCATCAACGCATACAAATGCGAATGATTGATGGGAATTCCCTTGGGAATCCCAGTGCTTCCGGAGGTAAACAAAGTGTAAGCCAGTGTAAAATCTTTTTGCGCAAACGCATTTTCTTGCACAAAATCATAGGCCACTGGAATCAATTGAGGCACCAATTCAATGACTGAAGAAACATTGGATGATGCACATAAGACATATTCAATCTGTCTTTCGGTAATGATCTTGGACAATCTCTCCGTTGGAAACTTGTGATTAATGGGGACATAGGCATTACCTGACAACCAGATACCCAACAGCCCTGCATACATCTCCAGTCGATTGTCCGTGAAAAGGCCTACACTTTTCTGGGAAATATCCAATTGCTGAATTTGACCTGCAACGGCCATTGCTCTTTGGTACAACTCTCCATAGGTCCATGTTTCTCCACCCAAGGTGATTGCCTTGGCGTCAGGTTGTTGATGCACTTGCTGAAGTATACTGGAAATGACCGTCATGGTAGATTGCGAATATAACAACTCCGCAATTTTTCCACAACGGAAAACTGTGATGGTCACAAGGATTATATTTGAGGCATGAAACTCATTTCTTTCAATGTCAATGGTGTTCGAGCCATCACCAAAAAAACTTTTGTAGATGATGTACGCGCCATGAATCCCGACATCCTCTGTCTTCAAGAAACCAAGGCCAATGATCAACAGACTGAAGAAGCCTTGCAGGCTTTTGATGAATATTTCATTTACACTTCATCAGCTGTGCGCCCTGGATACAGCGGCACCGCGGTGTTGACCAAGACCAAACCCCTTTCAGTCACCTATGGTTTGGGAATAGAAGAGCACGACCAAGAAGGCCGCAGCATCATTGCAGAATATGAGGATTTCATTTTGGTCAACTGCTATGTGCCCAACAGCGGAAGTGAATTGGCCCGGTTGGATTACAGAGAAAAATGGGACGCTGATTTATTGGACTTCTTAAAAAATTTGGAGAAAAAGAAGCCCGTCGTTTTTTGTGGCGACCTCAATGTAGCCCACAAAGCCATTGATCTGGCCAATCCTAAGTCCAATTACAACAAAAGCGCGGGTTTCACCCAACGCGAAATCAATGGCATTGAAAACCTGCTCAATGCAGGATTTGTAGATACATTCAGACATTTTTATCCTGAGGAGGTCAAGTACTCTTGGTGGAGTGCACGTTTTAACTCACGTGCAAAGAATGTGGGCTGGAGAATCGATTATTTTTTGGTAAGTCCTGCCATCACCTCACGACTGAAAGATGCCTTTATTCTGAATGACGTAATGGGTTCCGATCACTGCCCTGTTGGCGTTGAATGGTAGTTGTGTAATCCTCGTCACTGAAAATAACGACCAACATCTCTTTCCTTTGCACCATGAAAAACATCGCCGCTGTTCTTACTTTATTGGTCACCTTGATGGCCTGCCAAAATTTCAATAGTCAAGCACAACAAACTGGAGGCGGTGCGCCTACTTCCGTTGATGCAAAAGCTTTTGCTGAACTCATCAAAACCAAAACCGATGGTCAATTGGTAGATGTCAGAACTCCAGGAGAGTTTCAAGGAGGTTACATTGCTGGCGCGATGAATCTGGACATCAACGGCAGTGACTATGGACGTCAGGTAGCATCCTTGGACAAAAACAAACCTGTTTTGGTCTACTGTTTATCAGGTGGCAGAAGCGCAACGGCCGCCAAAGGCATGCGCAATGCAGGATTCAAGGAGGTGATTGAATTGCAAGGGGGCATCATGGCTTGGAACAAAAACGGATTGCCCTTGGCTGGAGCCAATAGCACAGCCACGCCAGGAATGAGCAAAGGTGAATTTGACAAAATATTGATAGACAACCCCGTCGTATTGGTGGACTTCTATGCCCCTTGGTGCGCCCCCTGCAAAAAGATGAAACCCACCCTGGATGAAATTGAAAAAGAATACAACGGAAAAGTCAAGGTGGTTCGCATCAATGTGGACGAAAACAAAGCGTTGAGCAAAGAATTGAACATTGAAATCCTTCCCACTTTAATGATTTATAAAGGCGGAAAACACTTTTTCCACCACGAAGGGATTATTGAAAAATCAGAATTGGTGAAGCAGTTTTAATTTTTTCACATCTAAATCAGGTTGAGTAGGAAAACCGAAAGACTAAAAAACAAATTTTTGTAGCTACTTCTTTTTGACATAGATCTCAATTTTTTCACTTTCCACAGCTGCCTGGGCAAATTCTTTCACATGACCCAACTCCACAATATCAACCTTTATCTTGACTTTTTGGGATAAATCAAAAGACAATTGAATGAGGTCAAACATTGACCATTTGTATCTATTGTCTAGCTCTACCATTACATCTAAATCACTCTTTTCATTTTGTGTACCTCTGGCATAAGAGCCAAATATCCAGGCCCTTAAAACAGCATGGTATTGCGACAACACCTGATCCATAGCATTTTGAAAATCGTTACTGAAATAATCAAGAACAGTGCTTTCGTTTTTTACCTTTTTGTTCATCATGGTGTAGTTTAGAAAATAATAAAATATTCGTAGAATCAAAAATAATGCTCCACCGCAAACTGGTATTGTTCAATAAATATTTTCTTGAATGCACTGAGATTATTGCGTTCGTAAAAAATCAATAATGCTTTTTTGTAGGCAATAGGATCAATGGTCCTAAAAGACAACGGACAATCCCGGTGGTACATCAGGATGGCATTGCTCACAATCCTAGCTGTGCGCTTGTTCCCATCATCAAAGGGTTGAATGTAGCTAATCAGCAACAAGGCCAACAAAGCCTTTTCCCACACATTGCTTCGCTCATTGATCAAATCACACATCCCCTGCAATGCCTCTCTGATCTGATGCTCATTGTCCAATGGCTTGTACAAGGTTCCAGAAATCCCTACCCTTCTATTTCTGATGTTGCGCTGAACCCCCAATTCCTTAATCAACATACTGTGCACATCTTCCAAGACACGAACCGTAAGCGGTTCAATAAAGTTGGGATGATCCAATAAAAAATCCAAAGCCGACTTGTGATTCAACAACATCACCGCCTCATCCTTGGTCTTTCCAGAGGCTGTCAATTGTTGTTTCAAAAGCAACTCCGTTTCCAATAAAGAATAAGTGTTGCCCTCTATTTGGGACGACTTCCAACTCAAATCAATGGCCAATCTTTCAAACTCCGTTTTGAATTCTGACTGATGCAATTGCTGAATGTTCTGTTTGAATTTTCCGGAAATACGCTGAAGCAATAACAACTCCTTTGAAGTAAAGATGCTCCCCTGCTGTGCAATGGTGTCCAACAAATTAAAATTAAAGGATGGAATAATCTCCCGCTCCAAATCCTCTTGTTGGAAATACTCCTCGACATCCACCTCACCGCGCAAGGTAAAAGCTGGATTCAAGGCATACAAAGTCCCGCGACCATTCCCATACTTGGCCACCTCTTCTTCTACCATCATGACATTCAATGTCCTCTTCACCGTGGCATAGGCCACCGGAGTCTCCATCAATCGATGCAATTCAGCTGAAGAAATCTGAGGATATCGCTTGAGCAATGTCGCGATTTCATTTCTAATCGGCAATCTTTCCCTTCCCATAATTGAGCCTTATCATATTAAAGCTCAAAATTACAACTTTAACACGGATAAAACAATAAACAAATCCATTATTTTGAGCCTCAATTTATTCAAGCTTACAATTATGATCAATGACAGACCTTCCGGAATCATTGAAATCCTGGTCAAAAAGCCCAAAAAACAAGGCTTTTTCGTACTTTTGCCGCAATGGAAAATCTTGTTTATCAACCTCAAAATAAAGTGAGAGTGGTTACTGCTGCGTCGTTGTTCGACGGGCATGACGCGGCCATCAATATCATGCGCCGCATCATCCAAACCACAGGATGTGAAGTGATTCATTTGGGACATGACCGTTCTGTAGAAGAAGTGGTCAATTGCGCCATTCAAGAGGACGTGCAAGCCATCGCAATGACCAGCTACCAAGGCGGTCATACTGAATATTTCAAGTACATGTTTGATCTCCTTCAAGAAAAAGGAGCCGGTCACATTAAAATTTTTGGTGGTGGCGGTGGTACCATTCTTCCCGAAGAAATCAAAGAATTACACGCCTATGGGATTACACGCTTGTACCATCCAGACGATGGTCGTTCCATGGGTTTACAGGGGATGATCAATGATTTGGTTTCCAAATCAGACTTCCCAACGGGTAACAATGTCCAAGTAAAAGCTGTTGATTTAAAAGACAAAAACCCTGTTCAGTTGGCGCAAGTCATTTCTGCTGCTGAAAATTTCCCTGAAGAAAACAAATCCCTTTTTGAAGAAATAAAAGCTGCCGCTACTGCCTCCAAAGTACCCGTTTTGGGCATTACCGGTACAGGTGGTGCAGGAAAATCCTCTATGGTGGATGAATTGGTTCGCCGCTTCATCATTGACTTTCCGGAGAAACACATTGGTATCATCTCTGTTGATCCTTCCAAAAAGAAAACAGGCGGTGCCTTGTTGGGCGATCGCATACGCATGAACAGCATCAAGCACCCTCACGTTTATATGCGCTCATTGGCCACGCGCCAGAGCAACTTGGCCTTGTCCAAACATGTGGCAGAGGCTGTGGATGTTCTGAAAGCCGCACAGTTTGATCTCATCATTCTTGAAACTTCCGGAATCGGTCAATCGGATACAGAAATAATGGACCACAGTGATTTGGCGTTGTACATCATGACACCTGAATTTGGTGCCGCTACCCAATTGGAAAAAATTGACATGCTTGATTTTGCTGATGTGGTGGCCATCAACAAGTTTGACAAACGTGGTGCTTTGGATGCCATCAGAGATGTGCGCAAGCAATTCAAACGCAACCATCAGTTGTGGGATGAGGACGATGAAAAACTACCGGTTATTGGGACCATTGCCTCACAATTCAATGACCCCGGAACCAATCGTTTGTACAAAATGATCATCGATAAAGTGGTGGAAAAGACAGGTGCTCCGCTCCAATCGTCTTTTCAAATCACTGATGAGATGAGCGAAAAGATTTTCATCATCCCACCGCACCGCACCCGTTACCTCAGTGAAATATCTGAGAACAACCGCGGTTATGACAAGTGGGTGAATGACCAATGCAACGTCATTGAAAAATTGTATGGCTTGCACACTGCGCTTTCTACGATTGAAGATGAGGAATTGAAAAAACATTTGCAAGCTTCGTTTGATCGAATCAAGCTCGACTTGGATCCGCACAATTGGCAAATCATTCAAGAATGGGAAAACAAAAAAGCCACTTACGCACAAGATGAATACACCTTCTCAGTGCGTGGCAAGGACATCAAAGTAGCAGCCTCTACCCGTTCGCTTTCCAACTCGCGCATCCCCAAAGTCAGTACTCCCAAGTACCGCAGCTGGGGCGATATCTTGCGTTGGAGTTTGCAAGAAAATGTTCCTGGCGAATATCCTTATACCGCAGGAATCTACCCATTCAAGCGCGAAGGAGAAGATCCAACCCGCATGTTTGCAGGAGAAGGCGGACCGGAGAGAACCAATCGCCGCTTCCATTACGTCAGTTTGGGCATGCCTGCTAAGCGCTTGTCTACAGCCTTTGACAGTGTTACCTTATATGGCAACGACCCCGGCTACCGTCCGGACATTTATGGAAAAGTAGGAAACTCAGGGGTGAGCATTTGTTGCTTAGACGATGCCAAGAAATTATACAGTGGATTTGATTTGGCCGATGCCAAAACCAGCGTATCCATGACCATCAATGGCCCAGCGCCCATGTTGCTGGGTTTCTTTATGAATGCCGCCATTGATCAACAGTGCGAGAAATACATCAAAGCCAATGGATT
>JACCEE011425387.1_pt1 | contig 30830 bp, 23 predicted proteins | sample 7449931 | NCBI WGS metagenome assembly JACCEE01 (sample SAMN15323457, study PRJNA562643) | freshwater metagenome | isolation source: river surface water | place: USA:Blue River Watershed | collected 2017-08-19 | reverse complement strand
TAGGCCGAGACTAATGGAGAGGGAGCGCAGAATAGGCAAGGTTCGATCTCGAAGAAAATACAAACCTACCGCCACTGCTAGGCTACAAATGGCAGTCCACTTGTGCCAGTTTAGTGAATCACTGCTGTAATCTTCTGTAGCCAAGAATAGTCCTGCAATTACCGTAGCTCCAGCCAAATTGGCTCCAACAAGAAGTAGCCAGGTGAAGTGCCGAATTCGATTTTCATCCCGAATCCAAAGTAAGCCTGCTGCCAAAAGGAGGAGTACGATGGGGAAGTGGAGGAATAGGGGATGCAATCTTCCTACCACCTGAAGCCAAGTGGGCAATTGGATATTTTCCCCTCCAACAAGCAAAATAGCAGTTAAACCACACCAAAAAATGAGGAGGTTTTCAAGTAAATTTTTGAGCGTTGTAGAATTCACAAACTGGGACTTTATGCGATTAAATCATTCACCACTTTACCATGCACATCGGTAAGTCGGTACCTTCTTCCCAAGTGTTTGTAAATTAGTTTTTCATGGTCAATCCCCATCAAGTGCATGACGGTAGCTTGGAAGTCATGTACATGAACAGGATTTTCTTGGATATTGTATCCAAAGTCATCGGTTTCCCCGTAGACCATGCCTGATTTTACGCCTCCTCCAGCCATAAATATGGAAAAAGCACGTGGGTGGTGATCCCGTCCATAGTTTTCAGGAGCGATTTTACCTTGGCAGTAGTTTGTTCTACCAAATTCCCCTCCCCAAATCACCAAGGTTTCGTCGAGAAGACCGCGTTGTTTTAGGTCTGTAATGAGTGCTGCAGATGCTTGATCTACATCTTTGGCCTGGCCAATCATTTGGTTGGGCAGGTTGTCATGCGTATCCCAGCCTTGGTGGTAGAGTTGCACAAAGCGTACCCCATTTTCAGAAAGTTTCCTTGCCAACAGGCAATTTGCCGCATATGTACCGGGTACCAAGCAATCCGGGCCATACAATTTGACCACTGCATCCGGCTCCTTGCTCACGTCTGTGATTTCGGGTACGGCAGTCTGCATGCGGAATGCCATTTCGTATTGCTGCACCTTTGTCGTGATTTGCGGGTCATTAAACTCCTGGTAACTGAGGTCATTCATTGCAGCCAATTGATCGAGCATTCTTCTTCGCTGATCTTTGCTCATGCCTTCAGCATCGGAAAGGTAGAGGACAGGATCTTCGGAATTTGAAAATTGCACTCCTTGGTGTCGCGCATCCAAGAAGCCACTTGACCATAATTTGGAATAAACTCCTTGCCCATTTCCTTTGCCCCGGCTGAGTAGTACACAGAAGGCGGGTAGGTTTTCATTTTCACTTCCAAGTCCATAGCTCAACCAAGAACCCATGCTAGGTCTATTTCCTACCTGTGCTCCAGTTTGGAAAAAGGTCAGTGCTGGATCATGGTTAATGGCCTCGGTATGCATGGATTTGACAATGCATAAGTCATCTACTACCGCGGACAGGTGCGGGAAAAGCGAAGAAATCCAGGCACGACTCTGTCCGTATTGGTTAAACTCAAAATAAGAGCCTACCAAGGGGAAGGAACTTTGGCCTGCTGTCATCCCGGTCAGGCGCTGCCCCATGCGAATGGATTCCGGGAGCTCTTGCCCAAAATTTTTGATGAGCTGGGGTTTGTAATCAAAAGTCTCCAACTGGGAAGGAGCACCATTTTGAAAGAGGTAGATGATCCGCTTCGCCTTGGGAGCGAAGTGCGGCAAGGCGCGCATCAAAGATTCTTCTGCTTCCTTTTTTCCTGAAAAGAGATCTGGAATCAATAAAGACCCCAAGGCCACGCTTCCGACGCCTAAACTCAAGCGGGAAAGGAATTTTCTCCTGTTGTGATTGAGTCCCTGCTCTAAAAATTCTTTTTCCATATCAACTTTTGGTAATGGTTTCTTCCAAATTGTACAAGCTCACAATGACCTGCATGAGTGCTGCATTTTGGGGTGTAATGGCACGAGGGTGGATTGGGTACTCGCCCACATCTAATATCGCAGCCGCAGCTTTTGGATTCGTTTGGAAGTGTTTGAGCTCTGCTTTGTAGTATTCTTGGAGCAATTTATTTTCTTCTGACTTCAATTCTCTGCAGACAATTCGTTTGAAGGCTTCCGTAATGGCTTGATCTGAGTTGCTATACTTTTCATTGAGCTTGGTGGCCAAGACTCGAGAAGCTTCCAAAACCATGGGATCATTCATCATGGCAAGTGCTTGAAGTGGGGTGTTGGTTCTATTTCTAGAAACCTCACATCTATCTCGGTTGCTCGAATCGAAGATGATTGCCTTGGGAGGGGGTACGGTCAGTTTGATAAAGTTGTAAATCCCCCTGCGGTACAATTTATTTCCTGTATCCTGTTGGTAGTTGGCCAGGACCCCACGACCAGAGGTAGCTGCTTCCCAAAGTCCGGAGGGTTGGTAGGGCTTGACACTGGGGCCTCCAATTTCGCCTACCAAAAGCCCGCTCGAGGCCAGGACCAAGTCCTGAATATTCTCAGCAGGAAAACGTAGGCGAGGGGCACGGGCCATGTAAAGGTTGTCAGGGTCAATTTCCAAGTGTTTGGAGGAAATACTGGCCGATTGCCTATAGGTGGAGGATAGTAGGATCTTTTTCAATAGCGCTTTCATGTCCCATCCTTTTTCCATGAAGTCAGCTGCCAACCAATTTAAAAGTTCTGGATGGGTAGGGAGGTCACCTTGCATGCCAAAATCGCCTGCAGATTTGACTATGCCTCGCCCAAAAATCTCCTGCCAAATGAGGTTTACAAAAACACGCGAAGTGAGTGGATTGTCTCGATGGGTAGTCCATTTGGCTAAGCCTAGGCGATTTTTTTCATAGGAGTTTGAATATGCCAGAATGGAAGTGGGTGTAGCTGCTTCTACAGGGGTCGTAGGCGCATCGTAAGCGCCTCGATTTAGGATGTAGGTAGTTCGTTTTTCTTCCAATTCACCCATGACTGATACGCTCAACCTGCTAGTGTCTTGGTGATTGATGAAGCTGAGTATGCCATCCAAATCTTTTTGTTCCACCCAAAGGATTGGGGTCTTGGCAGGTTTGGAAACACTCACATCGCCCTCAAAGCCCTTTTCTTGAGAATTATTGAAAAAAGCATAGAGTTGGTAGTATTCTTTTTGGGATACAGGATCGTACTTGTGGTCATGACACTGTGCACATTCCATAGTGATGCCGAGGATTCCCTTGCTGAAGGTGTTTGTCTTATCGAGCACGTATTCTACTCGGTATTCTTCTTCAATAATTCCTCCTTCCTCGGTGTATTTATGGTTTCTATTAAAGGCTGTCGCCAAAAGTTGCTCCTTGGTTGGATTGGGTAGAAGATCTCCTGCAAGTTGCCAGGTCAAAAATTGATCGTAGCGTAGATTTTTATTGAAGGCATGAATCACCCAATCTCGGTAAGGCCATTGAGATCGGATGTTATCGTCTTGGTAGCCGTAGCTGTCGGAATAGCGCGAGATGTCAAGCCAGAGGATTGCCATTTTTTCTCCATAGGAGGGACTACTGAGCAATTGATCTAGTAATTTATCGTAGGTGTTCTGGCCTTTAAATCCGGCATATTTTTCTAAAATTTCCAGTGAAGGAGGGAGTCCGGTCAGGTCCAAACTTGCACGCTTGATGAGTTCATAGGAACTGGCCTCGGGATTCGGTTCCAGTCCTTTGGTTTTCATTTTTGCAGCTACAAATCGGTCAATTTCATTCGTTCCCCAATCAGTGTTAGGCACTTTTGGCTTTTCTACTCGAGTAAAGGCCCAATGAGGTTCATACTTAGCTCCTTGTTCGATCCATTTGGTGATCAGCTGAATTTCGGATTCTGTCAGGCTTAGATTTGATTCCGGAGGAGGCATAATCAACCCTGGATCAGTACTAGTGATTCGGTGGTAAACTTCTGAGTTGAGCGGCTTGCCTTTGACAAGGGCAAATTTTCCAGGGCTATCTTTCAGTGCAGCAAATGCCCCTGCTTCCGTATCTAATCGGAGGTCTGCTTCCCGTTTATTTGCATCAGGGCCGTGGCAAGCAAAGCATTTGTCAGAAAGAATGGGGCGTATATGGAAGTTGTAACTGATTTGATCCCCTTCTAGTAATTCAGGAGGGGCAGTTGCATTTTGGGAGCAACTCCACAAGCTGGCGATGCTTAAGGTCCAAATAAGCCCCCTGATAAGGCTTGGATAGGTCATGGGTTTTGCTGTTAATGTGAAAAAGGTAAAAAAAAAATCTGAAAATTTCGACATCGACTGCCATTTCGATTTAATGTAGACAGCAAGAAAAATGGGGGTATCTTTTTTGTTTTGTTTTTAGCAGGTATAAATTCTGCTTATCCTAAAAAAAAACAGCAATTCCTTCCGTTATTTGTGGGGTGAATTCACAGGCCTGAAATTCAATCGAAGGCGGCTTATTTTATTTTATTGAATGAGTTTTGAATACCATGGTAAAAATAAAGAACATCTGTTGCATCGGTGCCGGTTATGTGGGAGGTCCTACCATGGCGGTATTGGCCCTCAAATGCCCAGACATTCGTGTAGTTGTGGTGGATGCCAATGCTGCTCGCATAGATGCTTGGAATCAGGATGATTTGACCCAGTTGCCCGTTTATGAGCCAGGCTTGGCTGCAGTAGTGGCAGAGGCTAGGGGTCGGAATCTATTTTTCTCCAAGGATGTAGATCAAGGAATTCGGGAGGCGGACATGGTCTTTATTTCTGTGAATACCCCTACCAAAACCTATGGTGAAGGAAAAGGGATGGCGGCAGACCTGAAGTGGGTGGAGCTATGCGCCCGGCAGATTGCAGCTGTGGCTACCACTTCCAAGATTGTGGTTGAGAAGTCCACTTTGCCAGTTCGAACAGCTCAGGCCATCAAGGATATATTACATAATTCTCAAAGCAAGATTTCTTTCCAGGTACTTTCCAATCCTGAATTTTTGGCAGAGGGAACTGCAATTCAGGATCTATTGAGTCCTGACCGGGTATTAATTGGTGGCGATCAAAGCCCGGATGGAAAAGCTGCCATTCAAGCCTTGGCGTCCATTTATGCCGCCTGGGTCCCTGAAGAGAAGATTTTGACCACCAACTTGTGGTCTTCAGAATTGAGTAAGTTAACTGCCAATGCATTTTTAGCGCAGCGGGTATCGTCCATTAACTCGATCTCTGAACTTTGCGAAGCAACTGGTGCAGATGTAGACGATGTGGCAAAAGCCATTGGAATGGATTCTCGAATTGGTTCTAAGTTTTTGAAAGCCTCCGTAGGATTTGGAGGATCTTGCTTTAAAAAAGACATTCTCAATCTGGTGTACATCTGCCGCAGCTACCAACTCCATGAAGTAGCGGATTATTGGGAGCAAGTGATCCGCATCAATGATCACCAAACCGAACGATTTGCAAAGCAAATCATCAAAAGTTTATATAATACCGTCAATGGGAAGAAAATTGCCTTTTTAGGTTGGGCATTTAAAAAGGACACCAACGACACACGGGAGTCGGCGGCAATCTATGTGGCAGACTACTTGCTCGATGAGTGTGCACAGGTGGTGGTTTACGATCCCAAGGTACCCAAAGAAAAAATTTATGCAGACCTGGACTTTCTGGGAACACGCTCCTCTGAGGAAAATAGAAAGTTGGTAGAAGTGGTTGACTCTGCTTATGCAGCCTGCATGGATGCAGCGGCAGTAGCCATTTTGACCGAATGGGATGAATTTGTGGTCTTGGATTGGAACCAAATCTATTCTACCATGAAGCAGCCGGCCACGCTTTTTGATGGCCGAAACATCCTGAATGGGGAGCAACTAGAAAAGATAGGCTTCCGTTTTCAGGGTATTGGAAAGGCTGCCCTGTAACACTTTGTGTCGCCTAAGTTAGGCGAGAGTCAAATTTCCCCGAGTGACTTGGGCACTATTGGAATCGAGTAAAATGTTTGGCTAGTCTAACTAGCTTATCTTGAATAAACTAAAAAGCGAGTGAAGCCAATACAAGAAGTAAAAATTGCAGTGATAGGTCTAGGCTATGTAGGCCTTCCTTTGGCAGTAGAATTTTCAAAAAAGTATCCCGTAGTCGGTTTTGATATCAACCAAAAGCGGGTAGGGGAGCTGGTGGCTGGTCACGATGCTACCTTGGAGGTAGAAGACGCTGCGCTAGCCTCCGTATTGGTTTCTTCAAGTCCTCAAGTAGGTCAGAAAGGCTTGTATCCGAGCTCTGATTCAAATGTTTTGACTGATTGTACGGTATTTATTGTGACTGTACCTACGCCAACAGACAAGCACAATCGCCCCATACTCATTCCGATGTTGAAGGCATCTGAAAATATCGGGCGTTACTTGAAAAGGGGAGATGTAGTCATCTATGAATCTACAGTCTATCCAGGAGTAACAGAAGAGGATTGCGTTCCTGTGCTTGAAAAAGTTTCTGGCTTGACCTTCAATACTGATTTTTTTGCCGGCTATTCACCAGAGCGAATCAATCCCGGAGACAAGGTGCATACGGTAGCGCAGATTGTCAAAGTGACTTCAGGAAGTACTCCCGACGTAGCAGATTTTGTGGATGCGCTTTACCGAAGCATTATTACAGCAGGCACATACAAGGCTTCTTCCATTAAGGTGGCTGAAGCTTCCAAGGTGATCGAAAATTCCCAGCGCGACATTAACATTGCCTTTGTCAATGAGTTGGCCAAGATTTTCAATCTCTTGGGGATTGATACCCAGGAGGTATTGGATGCTGCTGGTACCAAGTGGAACTTTCTGAAATTTAAGCCTGGGTTGGTTGGTGGACATTGCATCGGTGTAGATCCTTTTTATCTAGCCCAAAAAGCACAGGAGGTAGGGTATCACCCAGAAATCATTTTGGCGGGTCGACGTGTAAATGACAGCATGGGTAAGTTTGTGGCTACCGAAATCATCAAGTTGATGATGAGAAAGGATATTAAGGTGCTGGATGCGAAGGTGTTAATTCTTGGATTTACCTTTAAGGAAAATTGCCCAGATGTGAGAAATACCCGAGTGATTGACATTTATCACGAGTTGCGGACTTTTGATATGGCCGTAGACGTGTATGATCCTTGGGCGAGTGCTGCTGAAGTCCAAGAAGAGTATGGTATAAAAATCCTTACAGGAAAAGAAGTTCCTGATATTTCTGCATATGCTGCTGTGGTATTGGCTGTTTCTCACGATGAATTTGAATCGCTTCCACTCAAAAAGAAATCAAATCAAGTCATCTATGATGTGAAAGGGTTTTTGGATCGAGAATTGGTCGATGCAAGACTATAAGAAAACAGCTTGAATTTGTTAACTAATTCAAATTCAGAACACTGCAAATTAAAGATTTGCCTTATTTAATTGAGTTCGTGGAAGTACAATCCTTTCCTTTTTTCTGAGGAATTTTCCAAGTAAAAAAAATATAGACTACTTGTGTAAGTAATTATAATCTAAGCAATGTTTTATTTAATTTGCATTACCTAAAAACCGTGTTAGGTACACCTGAACAAAAAAAATAACCTATAATCCATGATGAAACACCCAATGTTCGCTCTTTCCTTAAGGAAAACCATGTTGATGGCAGTCCTAGTCCTTTTGGCTATGGGCGCTTGTAAAAGTAAAAAGAAGGCTGTTGAGCCTGCTCCTGCTCCAGCAGTGAAGCAAGAGGTAGTTCAACCTGCTCCAGCACCTGCTCCAGTAGTTCGTTCTGCTGAAGAAGTTGCCGTAGAAAAGCTTGAGAATTACTTCAATACCATTGCCACCTCTAGCAATGTAACCTCTGCAAATCAATCTATTCAAGAGGCTTTGGGTATGTTTTCAAACCAAGAAATCCCAGTATTTATTGTGATTCATGAAGAAGCTGGCGTAAAGGATTACGATGAGCCAACTACAATCAAGAAATACGTGGACTACTTGAAGGACACCAAGAAAAACTTGAACTACATCTCTGATATCCGAATGGCAGGAGGTAAAGTGACAGAATTGGAACTAAGAAGAAAATAATAGCTACTCGAAAAAAACGAACACATGAAAAATACATTTATTCTCTTCCTAGGACTATTCCTGGCTACCTCTGTAGCTGCTTTTGCTCAGGATAACATCAGCCCTAAGCGCAAGCAGGCAATTGACTCCCTTGCTTTAGAAAAAGTGAAGGATCTTTCCAAGTATATCGCCATTATTGGTAATAAAGAAACTCAGTTTTCTGAAGCCAACCGTGTAATGGATCGTGCAGAAGAACTTTTCGCTGCTGGTGCAGAAATGGGCGTATCTTCTATCAACACCAAAGACATCGCTTACTACAAGGTAAGACGTTACTTTGAGCGTTTGATGGCCTTGAATTACGATAAAGTAAACATTACCTGGTACGATATTCAGTACGTATCTGATTTGGAGCGTCAACCTGATGGTCGTTACGTAGGAGTGATTACCGTTTATCAGCGTTTCGAAGGAACTTCCATTGAAACAGGCATGAACTACAAGGATACTACCAAAAAAGACATTACTATTTACGTAGAGAAGAAGCAAACTCAAATTGCTGGCCGTACCATTGAATTTTGGGACGTTATGCTAGGTGATGTACGAGTGACTGAAACCTCCGCATGAGAAAAATCGTACTGATTTTTGCTTTTTTTATTACCCACATCTCTATTGTCTCGGGGCAAGGCTTAGGCAGCCCCGGGACAATAAAAGATGATGGAAGATTTGCCGCCTCCACCAAACAAATGAATCAATTTTTTAGAAGATTCAATGGGGAGGAATCCATCGATGGCACCAAACGATTCTATCCGGGAGATTCCCTTTTTCAGAATGAGAAATTAAGAAAGGGCTTTATTTCCATACTTTTTGATAATCAAACTTCTGGAATTAGTCCAGAATTGAAGAATGAGTTTACTTCAACCCTACTTTCACCCAACTATCCTCAATACCTTATTTTTCATAAGCCAGGATGGATTGCAGAAGTAGATGCTGTATTTTCCTACAAGGGAAAAAAAGAAAATGTGACCTTCATCATGAAGATTCAGCCCGAAGGTTTGGGTTACGAATGGGTGATCGATCAGGTGATTTTTGACCCGTTCAAGGATTTATTCAATAAGCAAGTCGGGCCTGCCAAAGAATTTCTCCACCCCTTGAGTCATGAGTTAGGGTTTATGAATATGCGACGTGCTTTTCAAGACTCTGAAAATCCTGAATCATTCACACCTTCGAGTTATTCACCTGATTATTTGGCCATCTTTCTTTTCGAGATGAAGCAAAACAACCTTCGATTTGAAACAGTCAACAGTCTAAAGTTTCACTTCTTCCAAATCGGAGGCTGGTACTTCGAAGTGAACCAGTTTAATCGTCCTGGATACAATACAGGTTGGCTGATTTCAAATTTGATGCGCTTAGGCCCGGGTGACAAAGAGACCTTACTTCGGTATATTTATGATCAGGATTAATAAATATGCGCTTCTCCTTACATTTTTTTGGCTGTCGTTTGCCGTTCAAGGGCAAACTATAAAAGGATATTCCAAAGATCAGTTGGCTGAGCTCACCACCAAAGTGGAGGACCAGGTCCAGTTTTTAGAATTTCTGCTCAATACGGTTGGTAATGCTCAAACATCTGCAAGAGATAAGGACGTCATCATCCGGGAAAGTTATTTGAAGATTTTTCGAGATGGGAAAGTTCAGGTAGAAGACGATCTCCTCCTCGATCGAATGGTAGTGACCAACAAAGATGTGACCGCCTATTTCAAGGATATTGAGTTTTTTTACAAAAACGTTGAGTTCAAATTTAAAATCCGTGAGATCAAGCCAGGCCAGAAGGAGAATGGAGATGTTTTCTTTCTCGCTTCCCTTGATCGCACCCTCTCAGCAGTAGGATTGAAAGGGGAGAAGATCTCCAATACCAAATTGAGATTTATTGAGATCAACTTGGATGAAAAATCTCAAGAACTGAAGATTGCGAGTATTTATACCACCAAAGTAAGTCGAGATGTAGAGTTGAAGGCATGGTGGTCTTCCTTGGATTCGGGATGGAAATCCTACTTTAAGTCTCGCTTTCAGCTATCGGCTTCTGACTCGGTGGGCATGCCGCAACTCTATCAGTTTGTCGCCGTAGATTCACTTCACCTAGCGGGCAACCGCCAAATTCGTCAACTAGCGCCGCTATCCGAACTTAGAGATCTTAAATACTTGGACATCAGCAATACGGCCATTGCTGACCTTTCTCCCATTTCCAACATTACTTTTTTGGAGACGCTAATTCTAGCAAATACGCCTACCTCAGAGATTCAATTCATTAAGTATGCAGATCGCCTACAGGATTTGGATCTCTCCAATACCCAAATTGAAAACATCAGTGAATTGGTGAATTTGAAATCTCTTCGGATTCTTCGGGCAGAGCAATCTCCAATCCAAAGTTTTGCAGTTCTCAATCAATTCAAGAATTTAAAGGAATTGTACTTAGGGGAAAGTGGGTTTAATAACATGGAAAACATCAAAGACTTATCCAATTTGGAGGTGTTGTCTTTGAATAAGAATTTCATTTTGAATTTTTCCTTCCTCTCCCAACTCACTTCACTCCGGAAATTGGACCTGGCTGAAACCAATTTCACGGATCTCTCACCACTCACTTCCTTGTCCGAATTGATTGAATTGGAAATTTCGTCCAGTAAAGTTTCTGATTTGTCTCCAATTGAATCCCTTTCTAAGTTGAAGAGAATCGCGGCGGATCAAACCAATTTGAGTCCAGAGGATGCCAACTTGTTTGTTCAGAATCATCCTGAATTGCTACTAATTCATCATGTGAAGGATTTGGAATCTTGGTGGGAAAGCCTTTCTGCTGCATGGAAGCAAGCTCTGATTAAGGCCAATCCTGCTTTAGGAACAGCAACCCCTAAAATTGAGCAGTTGACCCAAACCCTCAAATTGACTCAGTTGAATTTAGATAGTGCGGGGATAGAAACTCTAGAACCAGTGGTTCGATTTATTTCATTGTCATCAATTAGTTTTTCGAATAACCCGCTCGTAGTAGATTTGCTTCCGCTTACAGAAGTGAAGACTTTGAGAGAGCTGGTGGGTAAAAATACAGGTGTTCAGGACCTATCAGTCTTGAAGGAAAATACTCGTTTGGAGCGAATAGATATGGAGTTTAGCCCTACGGGTTCTGTACTTTCCTTAGGAGCTTTGCCTAAACTCAGCTACTTGAATATCAATGGATCTCAAGTGAAAGCAGAAGAGATGCCTGAATTTCAACTGCAAAGACCTGATATTGCAGTAATTTATCGAGTTGATGCTTTGGCCACCTGGTGGACAGAATTGGATGAAGCCTGGAAACAAGTTTTGATTGAAAAAATCAAAATTTCGGGAGATCCAAGTACCGAACAACTTCATCAACTCACCTCGGTAGCTTCACTTGAATTGGCGGGGGTTTCATTCACTAGTTTAGAGCCACTAGTGATTTTCACTAATTTGAGAAAATTGGTTCTCTTTGATGCGCCCACTTTGGTTTTGAATCCTTTGAGTGAGTTAACCAAGCTTACTTCCTTGAAACTTTCACAGCTACCAGCAATCGATTACCTACCTATTTCAGGACTGACCGAATTGGAGGAGTTGGATCTCTCCAATACGGGCATCGAGGAGTTGATTGCATTGAGCAAGTTGACCAAACTGAAAAAATTGAATCTTGCAGGAACCAATATTAAATCCTTGAAAGGACTCGAACCCTTGGTAAATTTGGTTGAGTTAGACGTGGCAAGTACGGATTTACGATCCCTGAAGGCTTTGGAAGGGATGACTGCCTTGAAGAAGCTGTCTTGCTTCAATACCCGCCTAACTCCGCGTGCCGTAGATTCCTTCAAAGAATCCTTTCCTACATGTGAAGTCCGCTTTTACTAAGCGGATTTTTTGTTTTGGAACAAGATTCGGTGATTGAATTAGGTTCATTCACTTTATTCGATAAATTTAAATTTCTTAGTTGCTATCCCATTGAAAATTGCTGCACTAATCCCGGCCCGCTATGCTTCGACTCGTCTACTTGCCAAATTGGTGCAGGACCTAGGCGGACTTTCTGTAATCCAGCGTACTTACCAAAGTACAGTTGCAACAGGCGTTTTTGATGACGTTTGGGTAGTGACGGATCACGATCAAATTGAAGCGCAAATTCATGCGATAGGAGGAAAGGTAGTGCGGAGTATCAAAGAACATGAAAGCGGTTCAGACCGGATTGCAGAGGCCTTGGGACAAGTGGATGCAGATCTCATTGTCAATGTGCAGGGGGATGAACCTTTTCAAGATGCCAAGACACTTCGGGACTTGGTGGCAGCATTTGCAAACCCTGAAGTGAAGGTGGCCAGCTTGATGTGTAAGTTGCCTGCCGAACAGGTGCAAAATCCAAATTTTGTGAAGGTGGTGGTCGATGAGCAGCAACGTGCCATTTATTTCTCCAGATCACCCATTCCTTACAACCGTGAGGGTAAAACAATTACTTACTGGAAACATATCGGCGTATATGCCTACCGCCGAGACCTCTTGCTTTCTTTTACCCAATGGCCCAAAGGATACTTGGAGCAAATAGAGCTCTTGGAGCAGCTTAGGTTAGTGGAGAAGGGTGTTTCGATACAAATGGTCGAAACCACCCATCAGGCGATTGCTATTGATACCGAGGAAGATTTGATTTATGCTAGGGCTGTGTTGAGTACCATGCTTTAAACTTATGGATTAATCAAAGGGGTAATTTTTTCTTTTTTGAATTCCATAAACAAGAAAAAGCCCTTAAATCATAAGATTTAAGGGCTTTTTCTTGTGCAGAGAGTGGGGGATTCGAACCCCCGGTACAGTATAACCCGTACGACAGTTTAGCAAACTGTTGGTTTCAGCCACTCACCCAACTCTCTAATCCGATTTGGTCTAAACAGAAATAACTTCCTGTCGCCAAAGTGATGCAAATATAAGCCAAAGGAAAAGATTTTCACAAGGGCTAGGGGATAAACAAATTTCAGTTCAATCAAAAACCAAGTAATTCCTTGACAATCAAACCCTATTCTTTACTGTCAGGGTAGTACTAAAAAAGAGTGGATTGGATTGTTGATGCCCTTCAAATTCACCCTAGAGGGTCAGTTGAGTTAAGGCTTTACTACCTTAAATCCTACTGCCTCAACTCCTTCCAAATTAGTTTGGCGCATGTATTGGAGAAAAATCACTTCTCTGGTACTAGTAGGTAGGGGAAAGGAAAGTGTATCGTAGGTGGTAAAGGTATTCCCAAAACCTTCTCCTATGGGTTTCCCTGTTTGCTTATCAAAAATGGAAACATTCCAAAGGCTATCAGACAGTACAACCTTGCTAGAATCCCTGTAAATGACTTTGATGTAGCAATTTGAAAATGGATACGCTTCGGTATAGCGCACCCCAATGATTGCCTTCCCTTGCAGTGAATCCAGAGAAGAGAGGTCAAATTTGACAGAATCACTTTCTTCCCAAATGGTACCTTCGAAAGAATGGTACTCTTCATAAACCCGATCCTTTCCACAAGAAAACAGGAGCAAAACGATTCCAAGAAGTGAAGCTTGATAGAGTTTAGTCATTGCCTGAGTTGCCACTAGGTCCTTGATTGATACGTGGTGGAAATTTTCTTGGGCCTTCCTGAGGCTTTTCTACGGGCTTAGGTGCTGGAGAGTCCGCCTTAGGAATTGCTGCTGGAGGACCTGCTGCTGAACCTTGATTTGGATTAGGGCGTGGTCTATTTTTGTTTTTTCGACGCTTATCTCCCTGCCTAGGAGCTTGATTTCCTTCTACAGGCCTTACTTGTGCCGGAGTAGCCATTGAGGTGGACTGATCAGCAGGTTTTGGAGTACTTGCCTCTGGTCTTGGACCTTGCCCTTGATTGACGCGGGGACCATTTCCATCCGTTGGGCGCTTCTTTTTCTTTTTCTTCTTGGAAAACTTCTTATCCAATAATTCCAACTCACGCGTGGACTGAGCAGCCAAGTCTTCGACTTCGTTCGAATCATCGACCTGAAGGTTGAAAACCTTCACACCCTGTTCGTTTAAGGCTTGAATTTCGCGCACGCGATCACAGGTAATGCTAATCCAATCGTTGTCATGGTTGTAGTTGAACCACATCAACTTTCTGAAAATATCGGTTTTTTGCAACTTGGCAGGACCTTGCTCTGTCAGCAATGGCTTTTCCACTTGTGGGATATCCTTGATGGCCTCCATGTAGGTGTCCAACTCGTAGTTGAGGCAACATTTCAATCGCCCGCATTGCCCACTAAGTTTGCCAGGATTCAAGGATAGGTTTTGGTAACGTGCCGCTGAGGTAGTTACATTTTTAAAGTCCACTAGCCAGGTGGAGCAGCACAATTCTCTTCCACATACCCCTATGCCACCCAATCTACCCGCCTCTTGGCGAAGGCTGATTTGCCGCATTTCTACCCGCACTTTGAATTCTCCTGCTAAGGATTTGATCAATTCCCGAAAATCAATTCGGTCCTCTGCGGAATAGTAGAAGGTAGCCTTGGAGTTGTCCGCTTGAAACTCTACATCGGACATCTTCATGTTGAGCCGGTACTCGTCTACAATTTGCTTGCAACGGTAAAGCGTAGGGATTTCACGAGCTTTAGCTTCCTCCCACTTTTCCATGTCCTTCTGCGTAGCTACGCGATAGATTCGAGTGATGTTATCGTCGTTTCTAACTTTGCGCTTTTGCATTTGAAGTCGTACCAACTCACCTTGCAAAGATACGTACCCAATATGGTGCCCGCTAGGCACATCCACGACCACCGGATCTCCGGTATTCAGGGATAAGTATTCTACATTTCTGAAGTATTCTTTTCTTCCTCCCTTAAACTTGACTTCTACGATATCGAACGTATCCAACTGAGGGATTCCCATTTGGGTTAGCCAGTCAAAAGAATTCATTTTATTGCAATCGCTCGTGCCACAGGTGCCGTTGTTTTGGCATCCTCCTGTTCCACCTGAGGTGGTTCCACATGAACTACATCCTGACATATTTTTTTATCTACAGGGCTTTCGCCTCCTTATTCACTTACTTAGTTTCTAATCGTAAAATATCTTGACCTATGTCCCTTCGGTAATAAGCCTTCTCCCACGAAATTTCCTTCACTGTGGCATAGGCTGCCCCCAGTGCTGCTTCCAAGGTGGAAGCCATCCCTGTGATGGCAAGTACTCGGCCTCCTTGGTTGGTCAGTACGCCGGATTCGTTTTGGGCTGTACCCGCATGAAAGACCATACTGTTTCTCGTCTTTTCAGGTAAGGTTATTGGAAATCCCTTGGCATAAGATTCTGGATATCCGCCACTTACCATGACGACGGTTGTGCATATTTTTGGAGAGATTTGGAGCGTATAACTCGCCAAGGTGCCTCCAGCAATGCCAACTAACAAATCTACAAAATCACTTTCAATTCGAGGCAGCACGGCCTCTGTTTCTGGATCGCCCATCCGTACATTGTACTCGATGACGTAAGGTTCACCCTTGGTATTCATCAAGCCTATAAATAAAAACCCTTTGTAGGGGATTCCTTCTTTCTTTAAACCAGCGATTGTAGGCTTCACAATGCGTTCTTCCACTTTTTGTAAAAAGGCTGCATCTGCAAAAGGAACTGGGCTTACCGCACCCATACCGCCTGTATTCAATCCTGTATCGCCTTCACCAATTCGTTTGTAATCTTTCGCCTCCGGCAAAATTTTATAGCTCACCCCATCTGTAGCCACAAAGACAGAAAGTTCGATTCCTGTAAGGAATTCTTCCACCACTACTTTGGAAGAGGCATCTCCAAACTTTGCATCCACGAGCATTTCCTTCAAGGAGACTTTGGCATCTTCCAAACTTTCGCAAATCAGGACGCCTTTGCCAGCGGCAAGTCCATCTGCCTTCAATACTATCGGCAAGGAGTGTTGCTCTAAGTAGGCAATTCCTTCTTCCAATTGATGCGCATGAAAGGTGGCATAAGCAGCCGTAGGTACCGCATTGCGCAGCATAAATTGCTTGGAAAAATCCTTGCTACCTTCCAAGGTGGCACCCAATTGGGATGGACCCACAATAAGTAGTGCCTCTGTTCCTTTCTGGAAGTGTAGGTAATCTACCAATCCTTTAACTAAAGGTTCTTCCGGCCCAATGACTACTAAGTCGATGGACTTTGCTAGGATAAATTCATAAATACCAAGAAAGTCTGTCACCCCGAGAGGGACATTGGTGGCAATTTCAGCGGTACCTGGATTTCCAGGTGCAACAAAAAGTTGACTGCCTTTCGGGCTTTGTACGATTTTCCAAGCAAATGCATGCTCTCTTCCGCCACTACCCAATAAAAGAATATTCATGGACTCGTTTGAATTTTAATTGGCGTGTTCTGAGATAAACTTGATTCGGTACACACGAAGTTCCTCTTCCGTGAAATCTTCCCCCTCTAGCTCATCCAAAGCGGCCTTGATGTGGTCTGTTTCCGCATTCATGAAGTAGTCGAGCAGGATTTCTTCCCGCTCTTCATCCATGATCCGGTGGATGTAATAGTCTATATTTAATTTCGTTCCACTGTAGGTGATTTGTTCAATTTCTTGAAGCAAATCCATCAAAGATAGGTTCAGATTTTGAGCAATTTCTTCCAAACTCGTTTTTCGATCGATTTGCTGAATTATTGAGATTTTTACTTTGGAACGCGTGCCTGAGGTTTTGATGACCACTTCAGTAGCGGTTTCAATCTCATTTTCTTTGACATAGTTTTGGATGACTTGAAGAAAAGAGTCTCCAAACTTGGCCACCTTTCCCATCCCGACCCCGTTGATTTGGGAGAGCTCTTCTTTTGTTGTGGGATAAATTGTTGCCATTTCCTCTAAGGAAGGATCCTGGAAAATGACGTAGGGAGGTAGCCCTTTTGATTTGGCTACACGCTTCCGTTCTACTTTGAGCAGTTCAAACAATTTTTCGTCATAAGCCTGAGCGGTAAGTAGCTGTTCCTCTTCGGCTTCGGTTTGCCCCAACATTTCGAAATCCTGGTCTCGGTACAATTCTATCAAGTAGGGGTCTTCTAAATACCGTTCTCCCTTCGGAGTAAGTTTTAGCAGCCCATAATTCTCGATATCCTTTTCCAACAAGGCGGCAATCATCGCTTGACGGATGACGGATGTCCAATGCTTTTCATTCTCTTCCTTTCCTTTACCAAAGACAGGAAGGAGATCGTGTTGGTAACTTATCACGTAGTCGTCCTTCTCACCACTAATCACTTTGACAAGATGCTCAATGCCAAAACGCTCCTGGGTTTGCTTGACGGCTTCAAGAACCGTGACCAAGAAGTTTGCTCCCTCGAAAGTTTCCCGCTCTCGTTTGCAATTGTCACAGAAGCCACAGTCTTTTTCTAGAATCTCCCCGAAATAATTGAGAATGAATTTTCGACGGCAGACCCCTGTTTCGGAATAGGCAGACATTTCCTGCAAGAGGATTTTAGCGTTTTCGCGCTCGGTCACTGCCTTATCCTTGTTGAACTTATCCAACTTGATGATGTCCTCGTACCGATAAAACATCAAGCAATGTCCTTCCAGACCATCTCGTCCGGCTCTGCCAGTTTCTTGGTAATAGCCTTCAAGGGATTTGGGTACATCGTAGTGAATCACATAGCGCACGTCTGGCTTATCGATCCCCATGCCAAAGGCGATGGTAGCCACGATGACGTCTAACTCTTCATTGAGAAAATCATCTTGGGTTTTTATTCGAACTGCAGAATCCAACCCAGCATGGTATGGGGCAGCATTGATCTGGTTGACCTTTAGCAATTCTGCAATTTCTTCAACTTTCTTCCTGCTGAGGCAGTAGATGATGCCTGATTTTCCCTTGTGTTGCTTGATGAATTTGATGAGGGCCTTTTTGGATTCGTTTTTCACCTTTGGCCGAACCTCGTAGTACAGGTTGGTTCGGTTGAAGGAGGATTTAAATAGATCCGCTTCCTCCATCTGCAAGTTTCGCTGTATGTCCTGCTGCACCTTTGGGGTAGCAGTGGCTGTTAATGCAATGATGGGTAGGTGAGGGGCAATCTGTGCGACTATGGATTTGATTTTTCGGTATTCAGGACGAAAATCATGACCCCATTCCGAAATACAGTGTGCTTCATCAATGGCAACAAAACTCAAATGTGCCTCCTTTAAAAAAGTAATGTTTTCTTCCTTGGTTAAGGATTCAGGCGCCACGTAAAGTAATTTGGTTTTCTTTTTCAAAACCTCATTCTTGACTTTGGTGGCCTCTGATTTGGTGAGTGTAGAGTTTAAAAAGTGGGCATTTATTCCGATGGCATTCAATTGGTCTACCTGATTTTTCATCAAGGCAATCAATGGAGAAATGACGATAGCCGTTCCTTCACTGACCACTGCCGGTAACTGGTAGCAAAGGGATTTTCCCGCTCCGGTAGGCATAATCACAAAGGTATTTCTGTTGTTGAGCAAATTGTCAACTATAAGTTCCTGGTTTCCACGGAACTGACTGAATCCGAAGATTCTTTTAAGGTCTAACTTTACTTTTTCTTCCACAAGAAGAAAGGGCTTTGAGGGTGATGTCTACCTGGGCAACAGATTGAACGATTACTTTTATACCTTTGTGCAGAACAAATGTTTAACGCAGGTAAAATTGAAGTTAACAAAAAATATTAGAAACACCGCTGTTCGGGTTCTTTTAAATGAATCCGAGGCTATCGCCAAGCTTTCTACGCTCTTAAATGAGGACTTCGAAAACTGTGTGCACCACCTCCTTCAGTCCAAGGGGCGATTGGTCATCACAGGTGTGGGAAAAAGTGCTTGGATAGCCAATAAGTTGGTGGCCACACTCAACTCCACCGGTACCCCCGCACTTTTCATGCATGCAGCGGATGCCATCCATGGAGATCTGGGTATGGTACAGCAAGACGATACGGTTCTATTTATTTCTAAATCAGGGAATACAGCAGAAATCAAGGTGCTCTTGCCTTTGGTCAAGCAATTGGGAGTGAAGATTGTAGCCTTGGTTTCCAATATTCAATCCTATTTGGCCGAGCAGGCGCATTACGTGCTTGATGCGACGATTGCTGAAGAGGCTTGTCCGCACAATTTAACACCTACAACTAGCACTACTGCTCATTTGGCGCTCGGAGATGCTTTGGCTATCTGCCTTTTGGAGGCTAGAGGATTTACTTCCTCCGATTTTGCACGCTTCCATCCTGGGGGTTCCTTAGGGAAGCAATTGTACCTGAAGGTAGGGGACTTGCTTTCCAAAAACCAGATTCCAACAGTTCAAGAGAAAGCGAGTGTAGCCGAAGTTATTGTGGAGATTTCAAGTAAGCGTTTGGGGGCTACCGCAGTAGTGGATGATTTTGGAAGCCTCAAAGGGATAATTACGGATGGGGATTTGCGACGCATGCTTCAGAAAACTCTTGCTATTCAAGACTTGAAAGCTTCAGCGATCATGACTATAAATCCCAAATCCGTTCAGGTAGACGATTATGCAACTGCGGCTTTTACCCTTATGAAAGCCCATAATATTACACAGCTGGTGGTCTTAGATGGAAATAAAATCGCTGGATTTGTGCATATTCATGACTTGATGAAAGAAGGTATTGTTTAAACTGCCATGAAGGACCACCCGTACATCGTGATTATGGCTGGAGGAGTAGGCTCCCGATTTTGGCCATACAGCAAAAGCAGTAAGCCCAAGCAGTTTTTAGATGTTTTGGGTACAGGAAGGACGCTTTTGCAAATGACCTTTGACCGATTTACAGAAATTGCTCCAGTAGAACAATTTTTTGTGGTCACAAATCATGTCCATGTAGACTTGGTTCGCGAGCAATTGCCTGAACTTCAGGATCACCAGATCCTTTCCGAGCCCCTTCGCAAAAATACTGCTGCCTGTCTCGCCTATGCAGCTTATAAAATAGCACAGTCTGACCCAGAAGGAACGATGATTGTCACGCCTGCAGATCACTTGATCCTGCAGGAAGGAAAGTTTCTTCAAACCTTGCTTACTGCAATAGCTGCAGCTCAAGAACCCAATCGACTACTGACCCTTGGCATCAAGCCCAATCGACCAGAAACGGGCTACGGGTATATTCAATACCTACCCGGTTCAGAAGATTCTCAGGTATTGAAAGTGAAAACCTTTACGGAAAAGCCAAATGCCAAACTTGCCGCCACCTTCTTGGAAAGTGGGGATTTTGTATGGAATTCAGGGATGTTTGTTTGGAAGGTAGCAAGTTTGCTCGAAGCCTTCAGAATGCACATGCCAGACCTCACGGATGTATTTGAGGAAGGCAAATCCCAGCTTGGCACACCTGCAGAAGCGGATTTTATAGGCGCTGCTTATACGACCTTGAAAAGTATTTCCATAGACTACGGCATCATGGAAAAATCGAATCAGGTATATGTAGTCTTGGGTGATTTTGGCTGGTCAGACATTGGTTCTTGGCAAAGCCTTCATGAGCTTCGAGAGAAAGATGAAGACCAGAATGTGGTAGAAGCCAATGCGCTTCTTTACGAAACAAAAAATTGCTTTATTAAAACTGATACGGACAAACTCGTCGTCGTTCAAGGTTTGGATCATTTCCTCATCAACGAATCCGAAAATGTGCTACTGATTTGCAAATTGGATGCTGAGAATAAATTCCGGGAATTTGTAGCCCAGGCGAAGAAAAAAGGAGAGGATTTCATTTGAAATCCTCTTTTTTATTTTTTGCGTTGGCGAATGGCTTCGTAAATCGCTACTCCAGCGGATACAGAGACATTTAAGCTTTCGATATTTCCTGCAAGGGGGATTTTAACTCGGTCATCGACCATGCCCATGATCTCTTGGGAAATCCCATCCTCTTCCGAACCCATGATCAGCGCTACTGGAGAGGCAAAATCGCCTTCATACATCAGTTTTTCTGTTTTCTCTGTGATTGCAATGAGGGATAATCCCATTTTTTGCAAATCTCTGCAGGTATAAAACAGGTTTTTTACTCGTGCTACAGGAATGAAGTTCAAGGCACCTGCTGAAGTTTTTACCGCATCAGAGTTAATCTGAGCACTTCCTTTTTCAGGGATTACGATGGCATCTACGCCAGCACATTCAGCAGTACGTGCTATCGCACCGAAATTCCGTACATCGGTCAAGTGATCCAATACCAAAATAAGAGGTGCTTTTCCTACGGCATAGCATTGATCTATGACATTGTCTAAGGATGCATAAGCAATGGTGGACATCTGCGCAATTACCCCTTGGTGATTTTTGCGCGTAATTCGGTTCAACTTGGCATCCGGAACCCGTACCACTGGGATATGTTCTGCCTTGCAAAGCTGAAGAAGTTCCTTGATTAGGTCGTTATTGAGCTCTTTTTGAACGAGGACTTTGTCGATTTCTTTGCCGGCATGGATGGATTCCATCACTGCTCGAGTTCCAAAAATAAAATCTTTGTCGAAGGCTCCCTTATCGATTAGAAAGCCATCCTTCCGCTTCTCCATTGTGAAATGTTTTTAAACCAAATCGGCTGATAAGCTCTAGATCGGTTTAGGGTATAGAAATGTGGGCTAAGAATTGTTTTGACCCGCATAAAGGTAAACCTAATTTTGGAAGTCTCGTCAATACCTGCATAAGACCAAACCTCTCGGTCTTCATAAAAATTCACTTCCTGAGGTGGTCCCATAACGATATATACCATTCCACGATCTGTTTTCCATCCTTCTTTGAAGTCAGTAAATAGGATGTTTGCAAATTCTACCATCTTGAAGTAATTACGAATCAAGTCCTTCGCCGCTTCTTCATTTCGAGTCAAGTTGTACCAATAGGCATCCAAGGCCTTCTTTTTATCCTGTGCAAGGAGGAGCGTTTCATGCTCTTTTTTAGTTGAAATGTAGGTCACCATGTCCACCATCTCCTTCCAATCTTTCACCTTGGGGAAGGCATCGTGAACTGTCCGAAGGAGAATCCCAGTTTGTGCAGTACTATCGGGTTGAATAAAATAATATCCTTCATCGTTGAGCGTCTTAGGAACGTTTGCTAAAAAATCACCTCGATTTTCTAATGTCACTTCCTTAGGAACCTCTGCCAATCGAGTTTCCATTGGAGGGAAGGGAACAGGGAAAGGGCTTGGATTAAAGAACGAGAAGAGGGTAGGGCCTTTGCTAGTTTTAAAGAGCAAGGATTGGCCTTGGGTCAAGTAATTTTGATCAAAAGGAATCTCATTTGCGAAGTAATTCCCAAAGTTGGGCTGGTCATAAACAAAGGGGCTCCTTAGATCCAAATGGGTAGTGTAGGCATCCTGCTGACGGCTATCGAGCGCTTCAAAAAATGCAATCGCTTTTCCTTGGTCTTGGGGGATTTGTATCGTTTTTTCAAAAAGCCAATGGCGTTCTGTAGAAGCAATTAAATCAGTGGCATTGAGTATGATTTTTTGTTCGGAACGGATTTCTTCTTCGTAAGAATCTAAAATAAGGTAACTGAATCTATAGGTATCCAAACTTGCATTTTCTTCAATCTTTTCCACCACAAATTGGAGCTTGAAGCTATTTTCCGAAAGCTTAATGGGGATGATCTTTATCCCCAACCGGGCATACAACGAATAGCGGAGTGACTGATCTGTGGTGCTCAAGGTTGTTTGAGCAAAGGTGGTTATGGAAAAGGCTGTTAAAAAGAAGAATAAAGGCAGCAGCTTGAAGTACTTTTGATTCATTTGGATTAGTTCTCAGGTTTTAAAAATAAGCCTTACTTTTGCCAAAATACTAAAATTTCTAATGGCTACCTATACTACGGAAATTGCTTCAGATAAGTTGATCAGTGACAATCCCATTCATCAACGATTATTGAAAGCCTATATTGCTGCTAAACCTTGGATCTCAGGAAATTTGCTTGAGATCGGCTGTGGGGAAGGTCGTGGAGTGGAAGAATTATTGCCGCATGCAGAACAGTACCTCGGCTTGGATAAAATCGGGGAAGTGATTCAAACCCTTCAAAACAAGTACCCTGGCGTAGAATTCAAACAGGCAGTGATCCCTCCATTTGAAGGAATTGCTGATGATACTTACGATACCATTGTGAGTTTTCAAGTGATCGAACACATCTATGATGATCGACTTTTTCTCCAAGAAATCTACCGAATGCTGAAGCCAGGTGGAAAAGGCATTATTTCTACCCCAAACAATACCCATACCCTTTCTCGAAATCCTTGGCATGAGCGTGAATATGTGCCTCAGCAGCTTATCGATTTAGCGACTCCGATTTTTGATCGCATCGAAGCCAAAGGAATTGGAGGGAATGACAAAGTATGGACCTACCACGAAGCCAACCGCAAATCTGTTCAAAAAATCATGCGCTTTGATGTGTTTGATCTTCAGCATAAACTCCCTAATTCCGTCTTGAGATGGCCTTATGAATTTTTGAACCGGATAAATCGGAATCGCTTGCATCGTAGTCAAGGTTCATCGGTGGTGGAGATTTCCCATGAGGACTACCTTCTCGTAGATGACCCCAAGGATGGCCTAGATCTGTTTTATATCCTTTGGAAAAAATAAAAAGGGTATAAAGTCATAAACCAAAAAAAAGGGCCAGCAGAATTATCTGCTGGCCCTTTTTTCGATCCATCTTAGGGTTATTTTCTCCTAATCGAACTTGGTTCCTCACTTTCTTTTCCTATGAGGCTTTCCAAACGTTTCTTCAAATCCTGAGATTTTTCTTGGTAGCCACGTTCTTCCAATAATGGGATAAAGTACTTGATCATCTCGATGGATACAAGCAATTCTCTATCGTAGCCCAACTCATTTTTAGTGTAGTAAGTGATCATTTCCATGGAGCGCTTCGAAATTTTATCTACGATCTCCAAGGCTTTTTCATCTTCTCCAACTTCAAAAAACAGGGGAACAGATTGTCCGCTGCTCAGATCGTAAGGCACGGCCTTGTCTGGAATAGTAGTTAATCCAAAATTGAGAAGTTTGGCTGCATCATCTATTCTGTTTTCGTCCAAGAGTGCCAAGGCAATGGAATTGAGGGCACTTCGATGGTTTGAAGTAAATCTTCGGTACTCCTCATCCAAGTACACGTTGGGATCATTCATGCCTCTAAAGGCAAAATTTTCCATGTAGTTCTTTAGCGCCAAATCGGTGTTCACCAATTCCTCCCGAAGTGTGTCAGGCTTACGAATAGGAAGCAATCGATAGGTCAGTCCTTCCATGACTACATGCTCGCTGATATTGAGACCAATAGTCGATAGGGAAGTGTTGTTGAAGTAAATGGGTCTTTCCCAATTGTTACTCACAATCAAATCCAAGAGCATCAGCGTTCCTTTGGTGACGTAATTCCCGCTGACTTGCAGGTTCATCTGCGGAGCAAAGAGACCTTTGAATTTTGCAGGAACGATTTCGTCATTTGCCAAGAAGCTGCTATCCACCTCCAAGATCAAATTTCGGGAAGGGACCATGTTGATTAGGGTTTTTCCCGAGGTCTTCATTTGAAGTAATTCGGAGCCGCTATTGATCAGATTGAGGTACTCTCGTGCGGAGATTGCATTTAAACCCTCTTTTTCCATGACATACAGCACATCATTGGTCCCTTTTTGATAGCGCTGCGGTGCCAGTGAGAATGGAAGCTCCTCGGATTTATTTATCGGTCGGGTCATCTGCTCCACGTACCAGTCCGTATCGAAGTAACTCAATACCACCACGCGAACATCCGTACGGAAGTTTTCCACCTCCTGTACATACCAAAGTGGGAAGGTGTCATTGTCACCACCCGTAAATAGAATTGCATTTGGAGCACAGGAAGCTAAAAAATTCCGAGCTGCATCCACGGAGAAGTACCTGCCCCTACGGTTGTGATCGTCCCAGTTTTCTGAAGCCATCAAACCAGCAATAGGCAAGGTTAGCAGGGAGGCTGCCAATCCGGCTGTACCTAGGTTTTTGGTAAACTTGTTGAGGCCATGCGCTAAGGCTAATACTCCTAACCCAATCCATATCGCAAAGGCATAGAAGCTACCCACGTAGATGTAATCTCGTTCTCTAGGTTCGATGGGAGGGGAGTTGAGGTAGAGTACCAGTACCACACCCATCATCAAGAAGAGCATGAGATTTACATAAAAATACTTCTGATCTTTCTTTGCTTGGAAGAAAAAGCCGACCAATCCCAAGATCAAAGGGAGCATGAGGTAGTTGTTGTGTGCCTTATTTTCCTTGATGTCTTCCGGAAAGGTATCGGAAATCGCATCGCCCAGTCCTAGCCAGTTAGCATCTGAAAAATCACTCTCTCGACCAGAGAAGTTCCACAAAAAGTAGCGCCAATACATGTGGCCCAACTGGTGGCTAAACATGAAATACAGGTTGTCCCCAAAGGTAGGTTCTTGTCCTTCTTTCAAGCCTAATTTGGCACGGTAAATCCGCTTGTGACTTTCTTGAGTGGAATAGATACGCGGTAAAATGGTTGTTTTTTCAGGGTCGTAGGTATTCTTTAAATCATAATCAACAATCTCATAGGAATTTTTTCCCTTCATGTAGATTGGATCACCTTCTTCTTGGTCCACCAAGGTGGCTGTAAAGTATTGACCATGGAGGAGTGGGCGGTAGCCATACTGCTCGCGCTTCAAATAAGAGACGTAGCTAATAATGTCCTTTGGTGCATTTTCATTGATCACTGGGTCCTGATTAGCCCGTACCACAATCAATGCATAGCTTCCATAGCCGATTAGAATAAAGGTGAGGGAAAGCAAAATAGTGTTAAAAACAGCCATTTCCCGCTTTATGGAAATACGGAATGCTACTACGAGCGCACCGATAAATAGTAATCCAAAAAATATAATTCCTGCTCCAAAGGGTAGTCCCAAGGAATTCACCATCCAGATTTCCATGGAACCAGCAAGGCTTGGAAGGCCTGGAATGATGAAGTTGTTGATGATGATCAATGCAACCCCACCTAGGAACATGGCGAAAATCCCGCCCTTCAGGTTGGGGTTCGGGTATTTTTTAAAGTAATAAATGAGGGCTAGCGCCGGAAGGGTAACCAAGTTGAGTAAGTGAACTCCGATGGAAAGACCCACCAAGTAGGCAATAAATACCAGCCATCTGTTCTCTTCTTTGGGATCTTTGATCACATCCCACTTCAAAAATGCCCAAATCACAATGGCTGTAAAGAAGGAAGACATGGCATACACTTCTGCTTCTACTGCAGAAAACCAAAAGCTATCCGTGAAGGTGTACACCAACGCGCCCACCATTCCTGCTCCCATCAAAGCGATGGTCTGTCCTTTGGTTTCCTCTCCTTCTACTACCGAGAAAAGGCGCTTGCCCATCAAAGTAATTGACCAGAATAGGAATAAGATCGTAAATCCTGAGAATAACGCACTGCCGATATTCATCCAATAGGCCACCTGCAAGGGGTCGCCAAAGGCAAGAAAACCAAACATGCGGTAGACCAACAGCATAAAAGGGGCTCCTGGAGGATGGGGAACCTGCAATTTGTAAGAAACGGCAACAAATTCTCCTGGATCCCAAAAACTAGCCGTTTGCTCAACGGTAAGGATGTAAACGAGCGTAGAAATGGCGAAAACCAGCCAGCCGCTAAGGTTATTGATTTGCTTGTAAGTGAGCATTTATTCGGTCAATTAGAACTACGAAACTATGAAATTTTAGACCAACTCGGGAATTTTTGAATTTTTTAACCTTCTAAAACGAATCAATCTTGGTCATGTGACAAAGATTACTGTAAGTCTCTAGCTCTGTCCCGTACCTTTGAGAGGAAATTTGAAAACTAATCCATCATGCTTCCAAAATCCAAAACATTTCAAGAACTACTCGAAGGGGATACTCCCGTATTGGTTGATTTTTTTGCCGAATGGTGTGGACCCTGCAAAATGATGCAACCGATTTTGGAGGATACTGCCAAGCAATTGGGAGGAAAAGTAAAAATCCTAAAAGTGGATGTAGACCGTAACCCGCTTGCAGCAAGCAAATTCCAAGTAAGAGGAGTGCCTACCTTAATTCTTTTCTTTAAAGGAGAAGTAGTTTGGAGGCAGTCAGGGGTTGTTCCGGCACAGCAACTTGTTCAACGAATTGAAAGCACAGTTCTCGCAAAAGTCTAGTCTCGTGTGACAAAAGACATTCAGCTTGGGTGTCTTTTCTTTTATTTTTACCAAACCATTTAGAAAACTACAAAAATATAAATATGAAAATCGAACAAATCTATACAGGTTGTTTGGCACAAGGTGCCTACTACATCGAATCAGATGGAGAAGCAGCAATTATTGACCCACTTCGTGAGGTGCAGCCTTACATTGAAAAAGCGGCCCGTAGAAATGCAAAGATCAAGTATGTATTTGAAACCCACTTTCATGCGGACTTTGTGTCTGGGCACAAGGACTTAGCTGCGAAGACAGGTGCTAAGATCGTGTATGGACCAACCGAAATGAAGTTGGGTTTTGATGCCGTGATTGCAGAAGATAATCAAGAATTCGCTGTAGGTAAAATCAAAATCAAAGTCCTTCATACCCCAGGTCATACCATGGAATCGGTATGTTACTTGTTGACCAACGAAGAAGGAAAAGAAGAAGCAATTTTTACAGGAGATACGCTGTTTATTGGTGATGTGGGGCGTCCAGACTTGGCTCAAAAAGTTGTAAAAGGGCTTACACAAGAGATCCTAGCAGGTAATCTCTACGATTCCTTGAGAAACAAAATAATGCCTCTTTCAGATGATTTGATTGTGTATCCAGCGCACGGAGCAGGTTCTGCTTGTGGCAAAAACATGAGTAAAGAAACTTCCGATACCTTGGGTAACCAAAAGATGGTCAATTATGCACTTCAGCCTATGACGAAGGAAGCCTTCATTAAAGAAGTATTGCATGGACTTACCCCTCCACCAGCCTACTTCCCACAAAACGTGATGATGAATATTCAGGGCTACGAAAGCATCGACGAAGTATTGAAAAGAGGAGTGAGACCTTTGAGTTCAGCAGAATTTGAGGCTGTAGCAAATGAAACGTCTGCTTTGATTTTGGATACCCGCAATGCGCAAGAATTTGCCAAAGGATTTATTCCAAACTCAATAAACATTGGAATCGATGGAAGCTTTGCAGTATGGGTAGGTGCGATGATTCCAGACCTGAAGCAGGAGATTTTGGTAGTTGCGGAAGAAGGTAGGGAAGAAGAAGTGATTACTCGATTGGCCCGTGTGGGGTACGATTACTCGATTGGATACCTTGCAGGTGGATTTAAAGCCTGGAAAAACGACGGAAGAGAAGTAGATACCATTACTTCAATTACCGTTGATGAACTGGTTAAGATTAAAGAAGGTGATCCAAGCATTCTTGTACTTGACGTTCGCAAAAATTCAGAATACCTTTCTGAGCAGGTGATCGGAGCGGAAAATGCGCCTTTGGATTACATCAATGAGAGTATGTTGAAAGTAGATAAGGACAAAACTTACTATGTACACTGTGCGGGTGGGTATCGATCCATGATCTTCGTCTCCACCTTGAAAGCTAGAGGATATGAAAACCTAATTGATGTGGCTGGAGGATTCAAGGCCATTAAGGATTCTGGTAAACTAGCCGTTTCTGCTTACGTTTGTCCAAGCACCTTACTTTAAGTTCAGCAAAATTTACTGTAAATCTTTAAAACTAATAACTAGTAAATACTTATGAATCAATTTATTGAATGGATTTCTCAACCTTGGCCCTGGTATGTAGCAGGACCAATGATTGGACTCACTGTTCCTGCATTACTTATTCTGGGCAACAAGGCTTTTGGTATTTCTTCGTCTTTGCGGCATATCTGCGCGGCATGCGCTCCTGCAGGAATTCCCTTCTTTACCTACAATTGGAAGAAAGAAATCTGGAACCTACTTTTTGTATTAGGAACAGCCATAGGGGGGTTCATAGCGGTTAATTTTCTTGCCAACCCAGATACAATTGTAATTTCAGAAGCGACACAAACGGACTTGAAAGCATTGGGACTTACCAATTTTTCAGACCTAATGCCATTAGAAATTTTCAACTGGGATACTGTATTTACAGGGAAGGGAGTTTTATTCTTTGTGATCGGGGGATTCCTCGTTGGATTTGGGACGCGTTACGCAGGAGGATGTACCTCTGGCCACTCAATTATGGGAATCAGTGCCTTGCAGTGGCCTTCCTTGGTGGCTACCATCTTCTTCATGCTCGGTGGGTTTTTCATGACCCACGTATTGCTTGAACCACTTATGAAAGTAGTAGGATTTTAATCACACCAGAACATATGTCCACAAATCAAACAAAAATGGATTCAGCAGCAGATCCAAATTGCGTAGCTCCCAATTCAAGTCAAACTCAGGATAAAGGATTGGCTTTGCTTAAATATGTACTTATCGGGGTGGTATTTGGGATTGTCTTCGTGAAGGCAGAAATCATTTCCTGGTTTCGCATTCAGGAAATGTTCCGTCTCCAATCCTTTCACATGTATGGAGTAATTGGTTCTGCCATCGTCACTGGAATTATTTCTATTCAGTTGATCAAGCGTTTTAATATCAAATCGATTCATGGCGAAACGATCAACATCCCAACCAAAGTCTTTAAAAAGGGGCAATTGATTGGAGGCTTTATTTTTGGCCTAGGCTGGGCGATTACCGGTGCATGCCCAGGACCTTTGTTTGCTCAAATTGGAAGTGGCTACACCGTCGTGTTGGTTACCTTGCTTTCCGCATTGGCTGGAACTTGGGTATATGGGAGATTTGAAAAATATTTTCCTAATTAAAAAAAAACTGAGTTTAGCTCTTAAAAAATCAACATGCCACCTTAGAAAAAGGGTGGCATTTTTTAATCGAATACTTTTTTAATAATGAATCGTATAAAAACGATAATGGTTAGCAGTATAACCCCTACAATGACAAATTCCATATCCCTAATTTTTGATTCAACACGGCATAAAGGGGAATAGTTTTGGGCAGAAAGAGAATGTGTCTCTTTTTCTTTTGGTTTCTATGTACCTTAGCTCCGTTTTAAGGCAGGATAGACTACATGAATTACCTTTCCAAACGTCGAATAGCACTCGGAGCGATGTTTTTCTTTATGGGGATTTGCTTTGCAAGTTGGGCTGCACGTATACCCGATATTCAAGCTAAATTCCAACTTTCAGAAGGACAACTAGGCACCTTGTTACTTTGTCTCCCGATTGGTTCTATGCTTGGGTTACCCATCGCAGGTTGGTCGGTACATCGTTACGGAAGTCGCAGTGTCATCTTGATTTGTAGTTTTGCCTATGCACTCACCCTTCCCTTGATCGGTTTGGCCCCAAGTCTTTGGACAATTGCGCCCGTCTTGATGGGTTTTGGTGTGCTGGGCAACATCATGAACATTTCATTGAATACCCAAGCTCTGGGCTTGGAAAATCAGTTTGGGAAAAGCATTCTCGCTTCTTTCCACGGCATCTGGAGCATGGCAGGCTTTAGTGGTGCAGGGGTAGGTGCCGGGATGATTTTCTTGCAATTTTCTCCAGCTGCTCACTATGCCGTGGTGGCTTTGCTATCTGCAGTAATGATTTTGTTGTCACAAAAATTTGTCATCAACGACAAGCCCGCACCAGGTGAGCAGGGTGGACTCGTGTTGCGAAAGCCAGATGCCCTGCTTCTGCGGATAGGTGTAATTTCCTTTCTGGGAATGATGGCAGAAGGCTGCATGTTTGATTGGTCGGGTGTTTATTTTAAAAAGATTGTTGAAGCTGAACCCCAATACGTGTCTTTGGGCTATGTATGTTTCATGGGCGCTATGGCCTCGGGGAGATTCGTGACGGACAAGGCAAGCAATCGTTTTGGCAAGGTTCCCGTACTTCAAGTCAGTGGGCTGCTCATATTCTTTGGCCTACTGCTGTCGGTGCTCTTTCCCAATCTGTTCACGGCGGCTGTCGGCTTT
>JACCEE012025895.1_pt1 | contig 30893 bp, 23 predicted proteins | sample 7449931 | NCBI WGS metagenome assembly JACCEE01 (sample SAMN15323457, study PRJNA562643) | freshwater metagenome | isolation source: river surface water | place: USA:Blue River Watershed | collected 2017-08-19 | reverse complement strand
TTAATCCGTGGGATGAATTAACACTAACCCGGGCCATTGAACTTCGCGAATCTGCGGATAGCCAAGTAACAGAGCTGGTTGTTGTTCATGCCGGTGGTGTAGATGCAGAACCGGTGATTAGAAAAGCACTTGCTATGGGTGCCGATCGTGCCGTTAGAATTGATACCAAACCCCAGGATGCTTCTTCGGCGGCCTTGGCTCTGGCCGATTATTTTAAGCGTGAGTCTTATGATTTAATCCTTACCGGATTGGAGTCGGCTGATTTTAATGGCGGGATAACAGGGGTTCTTCTTGCCTCAAAGTTAGGCCTTGATGTTATTAATAATGTAAGCTCTTTAGAGATCATTGCAGGTAAAGTCTCTTTGAAACGAGAGTCTAATCAAGGTACACAATCTCTTAATCTTAATAGTCCTGTAGTCATTGTAACCCAAAAAGGAATTGCTATCGTGCCAAGAATCCCTTCCATGCGTGGGGTCATGTCGGCACGAACAAAGCCGTTGCAAATAGTGGCAGCCTCAACAGGGGGAATCGATTCTGGTCTGAGGGGCTATCAGTATCCTCCCAAACGTCAGACCTGTAAGTTTGTGCCGGCTGATGAGGCAGGTAAACTTATAGATTTACTTAGAAATGAGGCAAGGGTAATTTAACCAATAAATGAGAGATGATTATGGCAGTACTATGTTATATTGAAACAAGAAACGGAGAGGTTACCCAAGGGGCTCTATTGGCTGTTGGGTATGCACAGAAAATTGCTTTACAGCAGGGGCTTCCTTTATCACTGGCTATTGCGGGTGCTAACCAGGAAAGGTTACCCAATTATCAAAATATAGGAGTGGATAACGTAATTCTGATAGATGAAGCTTTTCCTCCGGATTATCAGATTGCGGGACGAGCAGCCTGGATAAAGCAGCTTATTACTGATAAAGGAATCACTCTTTTTATCACAGATTCCTCACCTGAGAATAGTGCCGTTGCATCTTATACAGCAGGGTTAATGGATGCTCCAATCTTTACAGGAGTAACCGAGGGTTTTGGCTCTGATGTGTCTGCTCTTAAGCGAAATATCTATTCGGGGAAGTTGAAGGGCAGCTATGTTTTTGACGGACAGGTTCGGTTTTTGGTCTTAGCACCCGGTGTGGGGCTGCTTTCTGAACCTAAGGCTTGTAATAAGGTTGACTCTTTCTTGTTTACAGGTTCTCCTTCATCGGCTATTCAATTAATAGAGTTGACTACGACTGGTGAAGTGCTCCCTTTGACTGAGGCTCGTCGGATTGTTTCAGGCGGAAGAGGTATGAGAGGTCCGGAGAACTGGGGTGCACTTGAAGAGTTAGCAAAGAGGCTTGGTGCTGCGACGGCCTGCAGTAGGCCTGTAAGTGACGAAGGGTGGCGTCCGCATCATGAACATGTTGGTCAAACAGGGAAGATTGTTGCTCCGGAGCTTTATGTCGCTCTTGGAATCAGCGGAGCTATCCAACATCTGGCAGGCATAAGTGGTTCTAAGGTGATTGTAGCAATAAACAAGGATCCGGAGGCTCCAATTTTTGAGGCTGCTGACTATGGCATTATCGGGGATCTCCAACACGTTCTTCCTAAACTTCTAGATGCCTTGGCTTAGTAAGTAGCTAATGGTATAGTTGAGAGGGAATACAAATCTCTCTTCACCTCCAGAAATAATTTCTCATTCTATACTTCGATGAGAAAAGGATGGTGAAGAGAGATTTTTTTTTGGGGGAGAGAGATTTAAAATCCTAGAAGTGATCCAATCTGAAAGAATAAAAGGCTGACCACATAGGCTAGTCCGGAAGTATATAGGATGGTGAAGGCACCCCATTTCCAGCTTCCAGATTCTCTGCTAATGACAGCTATTGTTCCAAGACAAGGGAAGTAGAGTAAAACAAAGATCATGAAAGAGAGGGCCGAAAGGGGGGTATATACCAACTGACCTAATCGTTCTCCGCTTTTATGCCTTTCGTTTCTTAATCGATCAACCAGATTTTGTTCAGAGTCATCGGCTGGGCTAATTAAGACGGCCAAGGTGCTAACAACAATCTCCTTGCCAGGAACACCGGCAAGTATACTCACCCCCATCTTCCAATCAAAACCCAAGGGAGCTATTACAGGTTCAATAAATTTCCCCATCTGGCCAATATAAGAGTTCTCTTGGTGGTGCATCTGGATGTTACCTTCAATGGCTTTGATGAGGCTATCTCTTTCAATAATTAAGTCCTTCCTTTGACTCGGATCAATAGTATTTGACACTCTTAGGTTGTAAGCATCATGGGTTTCAGCGATCTGTTTTTGATAGACTTTGTTCACATCGCGGCCTAAAGGGAAGTAACCTAGAGCCCAGACAATAATTGAAGCTACTAAAATAATACCTCCGATTTTTTTAAGGTATTGAACTCCCTTATCCCACATATGAGTTAGAATTGCTTTTCTGGTTGGGATTCTATAGGGTGGCAGCTCCATTACAAAAGGAACCGTTTCAATTTTGAAGAGCGTTTTCTTTAAGATCAATGCGATAGCTACAGCTGTTAAAATACCGATGGCATAAATCAGAAATAGAACCGTTCCTGGGTTTTCGGGGAAGAATGCACTAATAAACAGAACATATACCGGTAGTCTGGCGCTGCATGACATGAACGGGTTGATAAGCATAGTGATCATCCTGTCGTTTCTGTTTTCCAAAGTTCTTGTGGCCATGATGGCTGGTACAGTTCAGCCAAACCGCATGAGCAATGGAATAAATGACTTTCCGTGCAGGCCAATACGATGCATTATCTTATCCATTATAAATACGGCTCTTGCCATATAGCCGGTATCTTCCATTAATGAGATAAAAAAGAAGAGCAGAAGGATGTTGGGAAGGAAGACAATAACGCCTCCGATGCCCCCAATAATGCCATCTTTGATAAGATCTTTGAGCATTCCGGCCGCCATATGGTTCTCTACTAAATCAGAGAGGAAGCTGACGCCGGTTTCAATCCAGGCAACAGGATAGTTGCCTAAAGTGAAGGTGGCTTGAAACATCAACCACATTAAGGCTAAAAAGATAGGGATCCCAAAGAGTTTATGGGTAAAAAAGGCATCAATGATCTCGGTAGTGTGTCGTTGAGCGACTTCGCCCGGTTTTAGGGTCTCCTTAATGGCTCCATTAATAAAGCCATATTTCGCATCAGTAATCAGGGTCTCTATGGTATCGCCGGCAAAGTCTTCTACTTTTTTTCGTTCATAGGCGGCGGCACTTAGGATCTCTTTTTTATTTGCGAGTTGCTCTATCCTATCAGTCTCATATTGGTCGTTCTCAAGAAGTTTTATGGCCAAATAGCGAGAACTGATTAGATCTGTAAGTGGTCTGTTCTCAGGTTTTTTTAACTTTTCTTGAACGGCATGTATGGCTTTTTCCAGTCTATCGCCGTAATTAATGTGGATGTGACGGAAGTCTGGGTCTGCGTCAGTAAAGACCTCAACGATTTTATCGAGTAGCTCTTTTATGCCTCTTCCTTTTGAGCCAACGGTTGGAACGGCTGGAATACCGAGTAATCTTGCTAAGGTTCCATAGTCCAGTTGATCGCCCCTGTTTTCAAGTTCATCGAACATGTTTAGAGCCATAACGACCTTCAAATCCATGTCGATGAGCTGGGTTGTCAAAAAGAGGTTTCTTTCGAGGTTAGAGGCATCTACCACGTTTAAAACAATGTCAGGGATCTTGGTGAGAAGGTTATTTCTAACATAGACCTCCTCGGGGGTATAGGCACTCACCGAATAAGTACCAGGCAGATCAATTAAAACTATCTTAAAACCGTTATGGTGAATTTCAGCCTCTTTAGCATCTACGGTTACCCCGCTATAGTTTCCAACCCTTTCATGTGAGCCGGAAGCATAATTAAAAAGAGTGGTTTTTCCTGCATTTGGATTACCGACTACTGCTACTAAAATCTCCGTTCCGGGAATGTGAGAATGAGATCCGCCACCATGGTGCTCATGACGACAATCAGCCTTCCCACATCCACAATGGTTCCTTTTATGTCGGGCGTGTCTTCTCTCTCCATGACCCCAGTGACATTCCCGTAACTCATTCTCATCAAAAAAAGTATGAGCCATGTCAATCTCAATCAGCGAGGCTTCGGTATTTCTTAAGGATACGTTATATCCCATAATATTATACTCTACCGGATCTTGCAGTGGTGCTTTTCTTATTACAGTTACCCTTTTTCCGGCGATAAAACCCATTTCCATGATTCTCCGCCGAAATGCACCACGTCCTCTTACTTTTACAATTAACGCGGTCTCTCCTTGTTTTAGATCAGAAAGAGTGGACATTATTTAGATTAATTTTAAATTACAAAAGTACAATTTCATCACGGAATAAAAAGCCTTGGGTAAGAAAAGAGTTCTTCCTACTCCGGAATAATGTCACATGTATAGAAAAAGGGTTAAAATAGTTGTTCTAAAGGAAGGGTGAGTTGAGTGTAATCATCAATAAAGAGGTCGGCTTCTGGCAGTTGTTCTCTTGAGAAGGTTGTTATTAAGGAGATGACTTTCATATGGGCTGCTTTGGCGGCCATGATACCAAGAGGGGCATCTTCGAAGACGAGAGAGTTTTCAGGAGGGACAGAAAGGTTTTTAGCGGTAAGAAGAAAGATTTCGGGGTCGGGTTTTCCTTTAGATACGGAGGAGGCATCGGTGATGATATCGAATTGACCCGTTAGGTTTGATTCATTGAGGATAAACGTTACATTTTCGGTTGGTGCGCTAGTTGCCAGACCTGTTTTAATTCCATTTGCTTTGAGTAGACCGAGGAAGTCAACTAATCCTTTAATAGGTTTTACAAACCCTTTATAATTCTTTCTATAGAGGATTTCTTTTCGTTCGGCCCAGTGGTTTAGATCTTGGGGAGAAAGGTGATAGCCTAATAGGGCAAAGAAGGTCTCAGCGTTTGTTTTTCCAAAAAGACTGAGTATCTCGGCTTCTGTTTTATGAAGGCCTAATTCAGCACAGACGTGAAGCCAGGCATTGACATGGTACAGATGATTATGGATGATCGTTCCATCCATATCGAAAATAACTCCTTTTATATTCATTTTGTATAGTTAGATATAATGAAGCACTTTGGGTACCGATGGTCTGAAAATCGGTAGACGAAGCATGCTTATTCCTTTAAATTCAAATAAAATACCTTTTCTTTGTTCGGGTAGCTCAGGATAAAAACCTATTCTAAATTTAATGGTCTGAAGCACCAGATTTTCGTTTCTGATTAAAAAGCCAAATCCGAAGCCACTGTTAAAGACATTCTCGCTTAAAGGGGAGATACGACCTCCAATCCAGGCTCCATGAGCATAGGTGAATCCGGCTACTCTAAATCCATAGAAATATAATGGGGTATATACTACACTTGCGAAGTTCACTGCAAGTCGGGTATCTCCTGCAAAATAGACTGTATCAGAGACGTTAATGCCACTTACTTCTAGCCAGTTAACTGAGTTAATCTTTTCTCCGGCTAATCGATTAAGCCCTTTTGTGAAATCGATGTTTAGAAAATGACGAATAAAGAATGGCTCTCTTCTTTGCAATGGAGAGAAGTAGCCACCTTGAACTTGTATCATGCCCTGTTCTGTAGCTCCTTCGTTCCAGTAGGTGTCACAAGTTGCAGATAGGGTGAAATAGCCTGATCTTTCAGTCATGAATCCATAACGAATACCTGCTTGAGTATATTTTCTGGAGTTAAACTCTGATTGCTCTTTTCCTGCGAGCAAACGAACACTGTACCCAATGTTAACATCCTCGGTTGACCCAAACTGATACACAAATCGATCGGTTACATATCTGCTTTTCCAGAGATCAATGGCCATTAATAACATGTTTCTGTTTTTATAGAGCGAGTTGATCGCCGTGGTGTAGGGTCTTACCGTGTAGATGCGATTATTAATTGCCCCGGTAAGCGCTACTTTAACGGTGACATCCTGAATGTTTAGATCTACCGATCGTCCTAACCAAATCGATTGTGTGTTGTATTCCAGATCCACACTTGATACTTCTGTCTGATAATTATTCTGGGTAATGACATAATGGCCAAATTCAACCCCTCCAATGGTGTTTTTAGTTGTGTTCGTAAAGTCACGAGCCGCTGAAAGGGTATAGGAAGATTGATAAATGTCGCGATCAAGCTGTGCATCTAAGTCAATGAAAGTACCTCCTATGTTTTTTATTTGATAGTAAGCTGACCCAAGGGTAACTGGCGTACCCTGGTCAAAATTCATTCGTGCACTGACTTCCAGATTATGGCCATATCCTAGAAAATTTCGATTGAAGATTCCAAGATCAAACTTTGTGGGTTTGTAAATCTTGATGTCAATACCAAAAGAGAATAGATCTTTTGTAATGATCATAAGATCGGCATATCCAACTAGGTCTTCAGTAGGCAAGACAAGAATCTCAACATCTTTAAAATAGGGTAGATCTCTGATTAATGCGGCTTGCGTTTCCAATACCTCTGGTTCAATCTTTTCACCTTTTTTGATGAATAGGTTTTTGCTGATCAGCTGTTCCCTAGAGACGCGATGGAGTTTATTGCCAAATGCCCCTAGTGATGATTCGGGTTGTAAGGTGGGGTTGCCAATCTCAGGGCCAAAGGCTTCAAGACGATAGAAGTATATATCTCTAATGATATAACCTTTATACTCTTTATACTGACTCTCTCCATATCTCGGTTTCTGATATACTCCTCCATTTTGAAGTGAATCGGTATTCCCACTTCTAATTAATAAATCAAAAAACTTACCTGTCCACTTCCCTTGACGGTAAGCTTTGGCTCTGATCGTATCATAGAGCGAGGTTCGTTGTTTGATTGGATCTGAGATGATTCGTACCTCTTTTGTTTTTTCCCCCGTGATAAGGGAGTCTCTCATTAGGAGGATCCGTTGTCCATTAAGGTCGACAACGGTGCCTTTACATAGTCTTAAAGTATCGTTCTTTAGTATATTACATGGATGTTGACTTAGTACCTCAACAGGGGAGAATAATAATCCAAGCAGGATAAGAGAAACCTGAATTAGACATCTTCTAACTTTAATGACACTGATTTGATCGATTCTCAAGGATTGATTTTTGCTTTGATTAATCAATTTACTACTTCATTAATACGTTAAACTATTAATCAGCGAGATTCGTTCAAATCAGCGTCATTTGTGCGAATATATTGTGGAGTGGTGGAGCCTATTTACACAAGGTTCATCTCTTTTTTGATCGCTTCAATTTGTTGTAAAGCTTTATCGGTAGAGTTTTTAACACTTCCATCGATGGGTACCTTTACTCCAAAGTAAAATTTGATTTTAGGTTCAGTACCAGAGGGTCTGACGGTAACTTTGGTGCCAGCCTGAGTAAAGAACTGAATGACATCTGATACCGGTTGGTTTACGGTTGAGATGGTGTTTGACACGATGTCAAGGTTCTTTTGTGATTTATAATCGATGATTCGAATGACTTTCGAGCCATTGATGGTTGTGGGCGGATTTTGTCTATATCCCGCCATCATTGCCGTAATCTCTTCGGCACCTGTTTTTCCTGGTCGGGTAATGGAGAGCAGGCCTTCAATATAGAGTCCGAATTTCTGATAAATCTCTTCGAGGAGGTTCAGCATACTCTGTCCTCTTGAAGCGGCCCAAGCTGCGGTTTCAGCTATCATACAACAGGCCGATACGGCATCTTTATCTCTGACGAAGTCACCGAAGAGGTAACCATAGCTCTCTTCTCCTCCGAAAAGATAGGTGTGTTCTTTTTCTCTTTCTCTGATAAGCCCTGCTATATATTTGAACCCGGTAAGAACATCGAAGCAAGGAATTGCTGCATCTTTCGCCATATCGGCCAACAATTCTGTGGTTACAATGGTCTTAATGATATAACTGTTTTTTGGTAGTTGGCCAATCTCTTTATATCTGTTTAGGATGTAATAGAGGAGGAGGGAGGCTGTTTGGTTTCCGTTTAGTAAGACAAATTCTCCTGATTCATTTGGAACGGCGATTCCAACGCGGTCGGCATCTGGGTCGGTGGCCATGACAAGAGCTGCTTTTTTTTCTTTTGCCAGGTTAATCGCCATTGCAAGGGCAGCCGGTTCTTCAGGGTTAGGAGAGTGTACTGTTGGGAAGTTTCCATCAGGGATCATTTGAGCCTCTACAGGAATGATGTTTTTAAAGCCAAAGGAGGCAAGGGCTAAAGGGGTCAGTTTGGTACCTGTTCCATGGATAGCGGTATATACAATCTTCATATCGGCCTGTGCTCTTACTGCTTCAGGACTTAAGGATAGTTTGTTGATCTCAGCAAGGTATGCTTTGTCAACCTCCTCTCCAAAATAGGTGATTAAGCTGGGGTTGGAGTTGAAGTTAACCTCGTTGACTGAACTAATCTTCCTCACTTCATCAATGATTCCTTCATCATGAGGTGGAATGACCTGAGCTCCATCTTCCCAATAAACCTTATAACCATTATACTCTTTAGGATTATGAGAGGCGGTAATCATGATACCACTTTCACAGCCTAGGTAACGTATAGCAAATGAAAGTTCAGGAGTAGGCCTTAATGCGTCTGATAAGAATACTCTGATGTTGTTTCCTGTTAGAACAGAGGCTACAGTATCTGCAAAAACAGTGTTATTATTGCGTGAGTCATAACTGATAGCTACACTAATCTGAGGACGGTCGCTAAAATTCTTTTTTAAGTAGTTTGCAAGCCCTTGAGTAGCCATTCCGACGGTATATCTATTCATTCGGTTTGTGCCAGGACCCATGATTCCACGAAGGCCGCCGGTACCAAACTCAAGGTCACGATAGAAAGCATCGGTAACGGCTGTTGGATTGTTTTGAATTAGATTGGCTACTTCATTTCGGGTCTCCTGATCGAAGGGCTCTTGGGTCCACTCTTTTGCTTTGATCAAGATCTCTTCAGTAATTATATTCATGTGATAATAATTTGTTTTTATCTGACCTATGAAATAGGCCTGGACTATTACTTCCTCTTAACCGGTGAGAAATTGCAGCAGGCCATTTCATGTTCATCGCTATATTGTTTACTAAGGAAGCGGCGTTTTTTCTTGTATATCGAGCAGTTCAATACATTTAATTATACTTGATCTCCAGTGAGGTATTTCAAGTTGAAGTTCCTCTGATATTTTTTCTTTATTAAAGACGCTAAAGCAGGGTCGAGGAGCTGGCAGGGGGTATTTATCGGTGGTTATTGGGACAACTTTACAATTAATCATTGATAGTTCAATGATGGCTTGAGCAAAGTCATACCATGAACAGACACCTTGGTTTGAGAAGTGATAGACTCCGGGAGTAATATTCTTTTTAACAGCTTGGATTATCGCTTCGGCTAAGTCGGCCGCCCAGGTTGGAGAGCCGACTTGATCAAACACTACCCTGAGCATTCCCCTTTCTGCTCCATATTTCCGCATTGTCTTTACAAAGTTATGACCAAACTGTGAATAAAGCCATGCGGTTCTAATAATTACCGTGTTAGGATTTTCTTCTAAGGCCAGCGACTCACCGCCGAGTTTTGATCTGCCATAGTATGAGGCAGGTTGAACAGGATCGGTTTCTCGATAAGGGAGCCAAGCATGGCCATCAAAGACATAGTCGGTGCTTATATGAATGAACCTTGCATTAAATTTTGCAGAAACTTTGGCCAGGTTTTTTGGCCCAACTGCATTAATTTGCCATGCTTTTTCTTGTTCCTCTTCTGCTTTATCAACCGAGGTATAAGCTGCACAATTGACAACCCAATCAATTTTGTGGGATTCAAAGAAGGCCTCTAAGGCGTTGTAATCAGTGATATTAAGATCTAAATCTTTGAATAGAAAGACCAGATCAAGATTATCTTTGGCCAATAATTGCAGCTCGTTACCTAGCTGGCCATTGCTCCCTGTGACTAAAATTGATTGTTTTGTCATTTTACGATGGTCTTGAAATAGTTGATGGTTTTAACCAAGCCTTCTTCGAGGGGGATATGTGGTTCCCAGTCTAGTTTTTGTTTAGCCAGAGAGATATCGGGTTTTCGTTGGAGGGGATCATCAGCGGGTAGAGGCATATGGATAATTTTAGAGGAAGATCCGGTAAGCTTAAGTACTTTTTCTGCCAGTTCAAGCATGGTAAATTCTCCGGGGTTTCCAATATTAACCGGGCCGATGAAATCGTCTCCTGTGGCCATTAGTCGAATAGCTCCTTCAACCAAGTCATCAACATATTGAAAGCTTCGGGTCTGAGTCCCGTCGCCATAGATTGTGATGTCTTTGCCTTGAAGAGCTTGGACAATAAAGTTAGAGACTACCCTCCCATCATTAGGATGCATACGAGGACCATAGGTGTTAAAGATGCGCATGATCTTTACTCTAACATTGTTTTGTTGGTGGTAACTAACAAAAAGAGTTTCTGCACATCGTTTTCCTTCATCGTAACAGGCACGTGGCCCAATGGGGTTGACATTACCCCAATAGGATTCCGGTTGTGGATGAATTTTTGGATCCCCATATACTTCACTGGTACTAGCTTGAAGAATCTTAGCTTTTATACGTTTGGCAAGGCCTAACATATTAACGGCTCCCATTACAGAGGTCTTAATGGTTTTGATAGAGTTGTATTGATAATGAATCGGACTGGCAGGGCATGCCATGTTGTAAATTTCATCTACTTCGATGAAAAAGGGCATAGTAACGTCATGTCTGATTAATTCAAAGTAGGGATTTTTTAGAAGGTGAACGATGTTCTCTTTTTGGCCAGTAAAATAGTTATCTAGGCAGACTACTTCGTTTCCTTCATTGAGAAGCCGCTCACACAGGTGAGAACCAATGAACCCGGCACCACCGGTAACTAAGATCTTTTTCTTCATTTTATTTTTGTTTAATGATTTGACCCGTTAGATGGCCGGGTTATACCTGTTCATAGTGCAAGCACTGCCGGACCACCCTAAAGGTGAGCCGGCAGGACTAACATGGATTACAACATAGTAAGACTATTTCTGGGTATCTACGCCAATACAATAATAATTGATATCCAGTTGTTTCATCTCTGCGATGTCATAAATATTTCGTCCGTCAAAAATAACCGGCTTATGCATAAGCTTTTTGACAACATTAAAGTTAGGGAATTTAAACTCTGACCATTCAGTCACGACCATTAAGCCGTCTGCATCGATGAGTGCTTCATATTGATCCATAGCATAGGTGATGGATTCACCAAGGATGCGTTTTGCTTCATGCATAGCGACGGGGTCATAAGCTTTAACCGTTACTCCGGCTTCGAGTAGGTTGTTGATGATGACTACTGAAGGAGCCTCGCGCATATCGTCGGTTTGCGGTTTAAAGGATAGCCCCCAAAGAGCGATGGTTTTTCCTTTAAGGTCACCAAAATGCTTTAAAGCCTTGTTAAAGAGAACCGATTTCTGATCTTCGTTGACCTCTTCCACTGCTTTTAAAACACGCATAGAGTACCCATATTCATCGGCAGTTTTAATTAAAGCCTTGACATCTTTTGGGAAGCAACTCCCACCGTAGCCAATGCCGGGATAGATGAATTTTGTTCCAATACGTGAGTCTGTTCCAATCCCTCTTCTTACTTTATTAACATCCGCTCCAACTCTTTCGCAAAGGTTAGCAACATCATTCATAAAGCTAATCTTAGTGGCAAGCATCGAGTTTGCAGCGTACTTTGTCATCTCGGCTGAAGGGATATCCATGAAAATCACTGGATGTCCATTGAGCGTAAAGGGCTTGTATAGGCGAGAGAAGAGCTCTTGGGCTCTATCGGTGTCTACTCCACAAACAATACGGTCCGGCTTGAGGAAATCGTTTAGTGCGTCTCCTTCCTTTAAGAACTCGGGGTTTGAAGCTACATCGAATGGAACTTTTGCTCCTCTCTTATCTAACTCCTCTTGAACGGCTTTTCTTACTTTTTCTGCAGTACCTACAGGCACAGTGCTCTTTGTAACGATTAGAACATAATCGTTTATGCAGCTTCCTACTGTACGAGCAACGTCAAGAACATATTTTAAATCTGCACTGCCATCCTCATCCGGAGGGGTACCTACTGCTGAAAAGATAACCTCTGTTCCCTCTTCAATGGTCGCTTTTAAGTCGGTCGAAAAATGCAATCGACCCTTTTCAACATTTCTAACTACCATCGTTTCCAATCCTGGCTCGTAAATTGGAATGATGCCTTTCTTTAAGTTTTCTATCTTTTTTACATCGATATCGACACATGTAACTTCAATGCCCACTTCTGCGAAGCATGTCCCAGTTACTAGTCCTACATAACCTGTACCAACGATCGTAATTTTCATGTTCTTGATGTTTGAGGTTTTTAGATGGTTGTTGTTTCCTAAACAAATATATAAAACCAGATATAGCTAAACAATCTATTTACCTTAATATTTTGGTTCATCCCCCCATTTTTTTTAATAATCTTATGTAATTCATTTTATACCTCTCTCAAGCGTACTTTTTTTTCTATCTTGATTTTTTTATAGCTAAGGTTTTTCGTTTTATAGCTAAGGTTTTTTTTACCTCTTCGTTTCCCCTTCGCTTCCTCTCCCTATTTGCCCGTTTAAACAGCGAGCAGAAGCGAAGAAGAAGCGAAGGGGAAGCGAAGAGGTGATTGAAATGGCCAATGAAAGAGGCTATTAGAATGACTTTGATCGGTGAAAGGCAAATAATTACGATGAGATCTCAATCGATTAGAGATTTTTTTTTAATTTGCGCCGCTCATTTTGTGACATTTAACCAAGTGGTTAATATACCTATATAGAGATCAACTTGATTTGTCTGCTCGACACTGATATATAAGCACGTAAAGAACAAATAACATAAAAGAAGCTGATGGAGGTAACACGGACCTTCGATTTGTTGGAGCGTTATAGCCGACAATTCGTAAAACCAGATGTATTGGCGGGGAAGAAGGATGGCGAATGGATTAGATATAGCTCTAATGACTATCTGGATTATGCCATGAATTTCGCTTGTGGGTTGGTAGCCATGGGTTATGGTAAGGGCGATAAAATTGTGACTGTTTCGACTAACCGACCGGAGTGGAATTTTGTTGACATGGGGATGGCTATGGTAGGTGTTATCCATGTTCCAGTTTATCCAACGATAGGGCCGGAGGAGTATCGGTATATTTTAAATCATTGCGATGCTAAGACAATCTTGATTTCAGATCGATTGCTCCTGAATAAGATTAAGCCAGTATTGGTTGATGTTCCTGCTATTACTAAGGTATATACTTTTAATCAGTTAGATGATGAGTTAAACTGGATTGAGATTATAGAGCTTGGAAAGTCGAAACGAATAGAGTTGGAGGGGGAGGTGAATAAAATTGCCGCCGCGATCAGCCCACATGATACGGTTACCCTTATCTATACATCAGGAACTACCGGAACACCAAAAGGGGTTATGTTAACTCATGAGAATTTGGTTTCCAACTTTGTAGCTACTTCAAAGGTTCAACCGTTGAATCATACGCATAGGGTTCTGAGTTTTTTACCTTTATGTCATGTATATGAGAGGATGATGAATTATCATTTTCAATATCTTGGCATTAGCATTTACTATGCTGAGAACATGGGGACTATACCTCAGAATTTAAAAGAGATAAAGGCGGATGGGTTTAATTCGGTTCCTCGATTACTTGAGAAGATATTTGACAAACTGGTAACCACTGGTAAGGATCTTTCAGGCATAAAGAAGACGATCTTTTTCTGGGCGATGAATCTGGCATTGAATTATAAGTTATCGGGTAGAAGTTGGTGGTATGATTTGCAACATCGGCTGGCTGATAAGCTCATCTATTCCAAATGGAGGGATGCTTTAGGTGGTGAGGTTAAGATCATTGTTTCTGGAGGGAGTGCGTTACAGCCTCGCTTAGCGCGATTATTTTGGGCTGCCGGAATGAAGGTGATGGAGGGCTATGGGTTGACAGAGACGGCTCCTGTTATTGCTGTCAGTCATGCGGAATATCCTAATTTGAAATTTGGGACTGTTGGTCCTATTTTGGAGGGGGTACAGGTTACTTTTGATGACGATGGTGAGATCCTTGTGAAGGGGCCTAATGTAATGAAGGGTTATTATAAAGATCCTGAATCTACGGCTTTGGTCATTGATGAGCAAGGGTGGTTCCATACGGGTGATGTCGGGGTTCTTGAGGATGGTAAGTTCCTTAGAATCACCGATAGGAAGAAAGAGATGTTTAAGCTTTCTGCAGGAAAGTATATTGCCCCACAAGGCATTGAGAATCGATTTAAAGAGTCAATTTTTATAGAGCAGATCATGGTAATTGGCGAAAATGAAAAGTTCGCCTCGGCACTAATCTCTCCGAACTTTAACCAACTACATTTTTGGGCTTCTAAGCATAAGATTCATTTTAGAGATAACGAAGAGCTTGTTAATCATCCCGATGTCATGAAGCGTTATTCCTTCGAGGTGGAAAAGGTGAATAAAAGCCTTGGCGCTCATGAGAACATTAAGCGTTTTAGGTTAGTTTGTGAGGAGTGGTCTCCTCAGACCGGTGAACTCAGTCCAACCCTTAAGCTTAAAAGAAGTGTAATCATGCGGAAATACGCTGATATCGTTGAGGAGATCTATGGTCGTGGAAAGGGTAATGACCATCGATCGGCTGGTAAAGGGTTTATGAATATTAATCTCAACTTCAACCTTAAAAAGATCAAGGAGAATATTGAGCATCTGGTTGATAATAAACCTCGAAGAGATGAAAAATAAGAAAGCGCTGATTACTCAACTCTAAGAGTAATCAGCGCTTCTTTTATTGCTATTTATAATCGTTGCCTTCCAACTATTTAATTAGCTCAGCCAGTTTCTTGCCAAGATCTTCTCCTCTTAGGTTTTTATCAACGATAACACCATTAGGATCGATAAGAACATTGGAAGGAATTGACATTACGCCATATAGTTTAGCAGGAGCACAATTCCACCCTTTCAGATCAGAGGCATGGAACCAAGTCATATTGTCTTTCTGAATAGCTTCAAGCCAAGGCTCACGTTTTGCATCTAAAGAGACTCCAAAGATGGTGAAGCCTTTGTCTTTGTATTGGGCATAGTTTGCGACTAAGTTGGGGTTCTCCATTCGGCAAGGACCGCACCATGAAGCCCAAAAATCAAGAAGAACATATTTGCCTTTGAAAGAGGACAAAGAGATCATGTTACCCGCAGAGTCAGCAACGCTAAAATCAGGCGCTGGTTGTCCTTTGGCTACTTTTTTTAATAACTCACTTCTTTTAACCAAGAACTGAGTGTATCCATTCTCTTTTATGTCGTTCCCAAAGATCGCAAGAACCGAGTCTAGTTGTTTCTCATCCATGGTATAGATCAGATCTCTGCGAACCAGATAAGGTGCAATGGGCGAGTTGTTGTTCTTTTTTATAAACTCTTTAGTATACTCAGTTGAACGTTTTTCGAGCTCATTTAGCTTTTCTTCCAGCTGTTTACCGGTGACAGAGTCTCCACTTTCGGCAGCCATTGTGTATTGTTGATAGAGCGATTCACCTTCGTCTCTGAAGGTTTTATATCCGGTGCGATACTCTACAAAGAGATCCTGTAGAGCTGATCCGGTCATCTTGGCTTCTGATATGTTTGAAGCATCACCGGTCAATGTAAAGTTTGAATTATCGAGGAAAAAGGGAACAACGCCTTCGGTTTCTTTGAAGCTAATATTTGCCATAATAGCATCGTTACGCTCACCCTTGAACTCGAACTTACCACCCTCTGATTTAACAGAGTCAAGTATTACCATGCCGGTATCTGTTGATATCTGAAGAATTACCATTTGATCGGGTAGATTCTTGAGATCACCTTTGATGGTAAATGAAGATGATTTACCACACGCAGCAACTATGGCTGTTAGAAGTAGAAAATAGAATACTCTTTTCATTGTTTATGGTTTGGATGTACAAAGAAAATAATAATTACAATACAAAGTAAAACGAAGAGTGGAATATGGATCTATTTATTCTGGCCTGTTCCAAGGGATATCCGAATCATCATCATCTGATTCGTCTTGGAAATAGGATACTGACTGTGGCCCTGCAGATTTAAAAGCAAAGGCCATTAACGTGCCCGACATGAACCCTCCGAGATGAGATTCCCATGAGATGTTTTCATTAGGGAAGAACTGAGGGAAGATACCCCAAACCAAACCTCCATAAAGGAAGATAATGAGTAAGGAGAGGGTCATGAGGCGAGGGTTCTTTTTTATGATTCCACTGGTAAAGTGAAATGCAGCCAAAGAGTAAACGATGCCACTGGCTCCAATATGAACGCTATCTCTACCCATTAACCAGGTTAGTGCACCTGTCAATAGCCAGTTGGCGATCAGAATCTTCAGTGCTTCCCCTTTGTAGAGCTCAAAAAGAATCCATGTAAGAAAGAATAGGGGAGCGGTGTTTGAAAAGAGGTGCTTAAAATCGGAGTGTACGAAGGGGGTCGTTACTATTCCTAATAATCCTGGGATGGTCAGAGGTCTTATTCCTAGAAATGTGAGGTCAAGTTGAAATGAAATCTCGAGGAGTTTGGTTAACCAGACTAGAAAAACTAAAGAAAAGGCAATGAATAACGATCTTTTTATCTGCTTCGCTTCGGGTTGATTCTCCAATTTTGTCATGCGATATCAATTTTTTTATTTACTACACGGAGTGTGCCAGATCAAAACTAATATCACTTTGTGCTTTAATGCATCTAAATTCAGAAGATGCTACGGTTCTGTAACTTTTTTGGTTGTTACGAATTTATCATAGAGCAGTAGTGAAAGAAAGGCAACTATTCCAATCCCGGCAAAGATGAGCCCTATCCTCCATGGTTTCTCTTCCTGCCATAAAAGGTGTGTCAATTGGTCAGGTGTTAATGACATTTTTTCCGCAACTTTATTAAAATCAGCGGTACTATTGGTTGAGAAGGAGGCTCCTTGTAGTATTTCAGTGTGTCGGTCTAAGTAGTTTTTCAGTAGAGTCGTTTTATCGGCGATGCGCTCAAAAAGCGATCCTGAAAGAAATCCTGCCACAAGATTACCTATGGCGAGAGGTAGATAAGAACAGCCCATATAAAGGGCTACTCTTCCATCAGGGGCTATCCGACCAATATACTCACTTACTTTTGGCGAGGTACTCATCTCTCCAATTCCAAAGAGAAGGATTGAGAAAAAGAGAAACATCGGATTTTTAAAAGCAAACATGAAGAAAATGCCTATGGTCATAATCAATATCCCACTTGTCATGGTTTTTAAAGGTTTAAAGCGCATGACAAATCCTGAGATCATAACTTGAAAAAGTATAATGTAGAAGGCATCAATATTGGTTAAGACTTCCGGATTAATGGTGCCTTCAGTGGTTCCAATGGACTGAGCTAAGGAGGGGGATAGGTTTTCTAAGGAGCGATAGACTATGGAGGTATCCATCCATTGGTCAATAAACACGGGTAAACTGTAAAAAAGTTGAAAGTAAACCGACCAGAACCCAGCGATTATTAGCAGAAATAGGGCAAAGCGCCAGTCTTTAATAACAGAGATAATATTCAGGCCAATGGACTTTAACTCAGAAAAAAGACGTTCCCCTTTAGTATAGGTTGTGGGCTCCTTAAAGAAAAGAATAAGAAGTAATGTATTAAAGGCTATGATAACACTTGAAACAATAAAGACATAGTCCCAATCTAGTGCTCTCATTTTAGCGGCAACCAAAGGACCAATGAAAGCCCCTATGTTAACAATCATATAGAAGAGCCCAAAGCCTATACTAGAAGTCTCTTCATCGGTTGTTTTGGCAATGGTGGCTCCAATAACCGGTTTGAACATCGATCCACCTACTGCGATAAGTAAGTATACAAGGAAGACACCAGTAAAACTGGTTACTTGGGTAAGTAACAGATACCCGGTCATCAGGATGATGAAAGAGATGAGTAAAACCTTTTTATACCCATATCGATCGGCTAATGCCCCTGTAATAACGGGTAATAAATAAAGAAGAAAGGTACCCGTTCCCATGATGATGCCTTTCTCTGTCTGTGAAAAGCCTAAAGCACCCGAGGCTTTGTCATGGGTTAGATAGAGTGCTAAGACCGCAAAGATACCGTACCAAGCCCAACGTTCGAATAGCTCCATGGTATTGGCAGTCCAGAATGTTCTTGGAAACTTCTTGAATACTTTGATAAATCGGTTCATATAGGGTAATTGAGTTCAGCGTGAGGCTTTGTGGTATTAAGGAAAATGGAGCTACAAGGAACCGGTTGATAAAAAAAAGCCACAGAATTAACCAATTCTGTGGCAAAGATCTTAGTTAATGTCTTTTACGGCAAGACATATTTGACTGCGACGAAGTTGGTGTCGCAGAGTAAAGGAGTAGGACAACTATCTATGGCAGAAATAACTGCCTCATCATCTACGATGATTGAGATTAACATGTTTGCACTATCTGACTTAGTCATTGCAGATAGGTACAAATCATTAAAGGTGGTTCCGTTAAACTCAAAAGACCATTGACTAATGGTGTCAAAATATTCAGTCACCAAGTTCGAATACTTTGGGTTTCTATATGTAATATAGAAATTTGATTTTTGTCTCATCAAACTGGTAACTACATATTTTACCTTATAAGACTTTTGAGGTCTTGTTACATCATCTGTACTGCATGCCCAAAAAAAGGAGAGAGAAACGGCTATAACCAGTACTAAATATGGAAGTTTCTTTAGGTTCATGATAAGTGGCTGATTAGAACTTAGCAAACTTACTTTATTTTTGAATTGTTTCAACATTTTTGAAGGATTGATGAAAAAAAAATGATGGTTATTTACATGGATACACTCTGGGAAAATGGTTTTTTTATTATGTAACTAGTTTTATATTAGTTAATTGGTTAGCAAAATGAGGCTTAATCAAAAATGGCGGAGTTTCTGTTTGATCGAAGCAAAAAGAGAGGATGGGGAGGGATTCACTTCAAAGAACAGCGGTCTAGGGTGAGAATGGAGAAGGGACGATTATTTTCTTTTCTGAAATCTATTGAAATGGAGGAGCCAGTATAGTAGGGCAGAAAGAAGAGCAAAGCTAATGAAGAAGATCATTAGTTTAAAAGATTTCGCGGAGTGTTCATCTAACAATTTTGCTTTCTTGGCAAAAGATTTAGCGTTTTGAACATAGAGATTAAAGTTAGAGTCTACGATTGTTGCTTTCTGGTTATATTTTTCAAGAGTGTCGAGCATGGCGTTAAACTTCTTTAGATAGAGAGCAGAACTATCCTGTTGATCTGTTTTTAAGTAGGTGGTGTATAGGGCTCTGTATGCATCAGTAAGGGTTTTAGTCATACCTGCTTTTTTTGCATAGAAGACAGATTCTCTATAAGAGACAATAGCCTCATTGAAGTTTTTGAAATCATATTGGGCATTCCCGATCTGAAGCATGATTGGCCCCATTTGCCTATAGTTTTCACCTATTAGCGTAAGCGACCGAGCACGAGCAAGATGTTGTCGGGCTTTTGGAATTGAATCGAGAGCAGCGAGGATAAGTCCTTTCTGGAGATGAGCATTAGCAGATATCTCCTGAATGTTTAATGCATTTTTAGTTTTTAAGACCTGATCGCAGAGATGGAGTGATTTTAGGAACTCCTTTTTTTTATAGGCAACTTCTGAAAGATTGAGTTTAATGATGAGTTTATCTTCCGGAAGATTTAGGGAGTCGGCTAGGGAAGATGCTTTAAGAAAAAGGGATTCAGCACGAAGAAGAGCTCCGGTTTTAATGAAATAGACGCCTTTGTTTATGTAATAGTCAAGTCTACCAGCTGGAGAGTGGTATTGTCTTGATTCAATGAGTAAGGAGTCTAACATAAGTGCTGCTTTTGGATACTGTTCCATATCGAGATAGAGGGTTGCTAAAGCATTCCTTGTTATAAGCATACCGCGTAAATCAGAATGACTTCTATCATTCGCCATGGAAAGTCGATAAAGTTTTAGGGCATTAAGGTAATGTCCATTGTCGTGTTCTATCAGGGCTATGTTGTGCAACACCGAGCTTATTCCTGTTTTATCGTTGAGATTAGTGTAAAGAATGAGGGCTTTGATATAGTTTTTTCGAGCTTCTATCCGCTCGCCAAGATAGTAGGAGGCAGTAGCATAAGTCTCAACCGCCCACGCTAGCATTTTCGGATCAAAATTTTCTTCTCCGAGACTAAGAGCCTCTCTTGCCTTTGCTTGTGATTCTTTCGGATTAACGATTAAATATCTATCTGAAAGGTCTATTAATGAATCAATCGCATTGAGGTCATGTCGCTGAGGTGACTGACCACTTACCTGCATTATTGCGCATAAAAACCAGATTAATAGTAGATGCTTGTAAATCGTAGTGTTCATCGAAGTCAATTAGATTTCATTCTACCGATATGTATGGTTTGAGTTTTTGATATAATTCCGGATACATTCCATCTAGTTGCTCTAGTTCTTCAATTTGACTAAACCCATGATAACGATCCCGGTATTTTACAATTGCTTTAACAATATAGTATGGAAGGTAGGGATGCTTTAGTAGAGTTTTAAAATCAGCCTGATTTATCGCAATCTTTCTTATGTGTAGGGTATCAATGAATAATCTTGCAGCCAAGTTAGAAAATTTTGCACTATCTACTCCAAATACCTCTAAAAGTTGTTCTGTTTTATAGAATCCTCCCAACCTATTCCTGTAATTAACTATTCTTCTGGCGAATACTGATCCTATCCCTCTTACTCTTGTTAACATAGCTGAGTCGGCATTATTAAGTTCAATTACTTCATCCGTTTTGTTTGAGGTGTACCGTGGTAGGTATTTTTTATCTAAAGGAGGTGCCGAATCTGGAAGCAGAATATAGGGCTCCAATCGTTTATAGGTTTCATCATCTACTACATATAGTTTACTTAGATCCTTCTTTATTCTGAACTTCCCACCACTTTGTTTGTATTTGATTATCGAGCCTGCCTGTCTCTTACTAAATCCTAATTTTACCCATCCCACTGAATCTAATGCGTTGGGATCAAATGGAAATGGTTCTGACCTTCTTATTCTGTCATGGGTGCCTGATCGCAAATCATTCTTTGTTCTCTCTTTTTGATACGTTTTTTGCTTTTTACTAATTAACTTATCCAGATCTTCCTTTATCTCGGTGTCTTTTAATGGAATTTTATTAACCTCACAGTCAAATTTTATGAAGAAAGTTATTGCTGTACTGATGAGTATAAGTATCAGTAATACAGTGATTCCACGAATCTCACCTGGTGTAAATCCTGAAAAAAATGGCCCTTTACTTCGCATAAAATTTGAACTTTAACTACAAGTTACTAAATTTGGCTCCTTAAAAAAATCTGACCAATTGGTTAATAAATTTTAAAGAAAGAAGGGTATCTATAGAACATTTGCATTTAAAATCTGTTGTTAACAACCAAATAACCAGCATGAGTAAAAAAAAAAAATACAATTATTAGTTCTGGCACTTACCATGGTAGTGATGCTTCCAGTAAGTGCGCAAAAGAGGGCTTCTGATATTGTTGGATTCTGGCTGAGTCAGGAAGGCAATGCTAAAGTTGAGATTTATAAAAGCGGAGATAAGTATTATGGTAAGATTGTCTGGCTCAAGACGCCGATAGATCCGGTAACTAGAAAAGAGAAAGTTGATTCTTAGAATCCGGATAACTCATTAAAGCAGCGACCAATTGTGAATCTTGAGATATTAAAGCATTTCACTTTTAATGGTAAAGATGAGTGGAATGATGGTGCTTTATATGATCCAAAGAGTGGAAAGACTTATAGCTGTCTCATAAGGTTTGAGGAGGCAGATAAACTGAAGATTAGAGGCTACATTGGTGTAAGCCTGATTGGCAAAACAACCTACTGGACACGTACCACTAAGCCATAAATGCTTAAGTGAATTCTAACAATGGAGATGGAATCATCCTTCCTATAAAATTGTACCTAGCCGTTATTTGCGGTCATTCATTAATTTAAATTTGATCTTTCTATGCGGAAGACTCTTCTACTTGTAACCTGTCTGCTCATAGTTGCCGGTGATATTTTTGCCGGAGGCTATCAAGTAAGACTTCAAGGCTCACGCCAAACAGGCATGGGGCTAACCGGCACTGCGCTCAACGGGGGTGCATCTAACATCTTTTATAACCCGGGCGGAATGGGTTTCTTTAAAAACCGCTATGACTTCACTCTCGGAGCAAGCGCTGTCTTCTCCAAAATTTCTTATCAATCAATAGAATCTGACTATTCTGCAAAAACGGATAACCCGGTAAGTCCCCCGTTCTTCTTCTATGGAATGGCTAAAATTACTGATAAACTGACAGCTGGCCTTGGTGTCTATACTCCCTACGGAAGTCGCACAGAATGGCCTTCTGACTGGAAAGGAAGAAACCTTATTCAGAATATCGGTCTGCGGGCATACTTTATTCAACCTACTTTAAATTATATGCTTACAGATAATTTAGGCATAGGAGCTGGTTTTGTCTTTGTCACTGGCAAAGTAGAGATTGATAAGGGGCTTAACTATAATGGCACTTCTTCAGCGAATCTTAAAGGGACTACTTCTGCTATGGGATTTAATGTAGGGGTAACCTATCAGCCCATCTCTGAATTGACACTTGGGCTAAGTTATCGCTCAAAAGTTTCAATGGAGTTAACCGATGGGGATGCTACTTTTAATTTGCCTCAATCGGTAACTGCCTTAGTTCCTGCCACCAACAGTTTTGATGCAACGCTTCCTTTACCTGCAAATCTGGATTTTGGTGTTGCATGGCAGGTCAATAGTAAATTACTCCTTACTGCTGAATTGAACTATGTTTTTTGGAGTACCTATGATACGCTATCTTTTTCTTTTAAAGAGTCAGGTGAGTTGCTAAACTCTGATAACCCAAGAATGTATTCTGATAGAATAATACCAAGAATCGGTGCTGAATATGTGGTTAATGATAAGTTCACTGTTCGTGCAGGGGTCTATTATGATTCAACCCCAACCGATGAAGAGTATTTTAATCCGGAGACAGTCAGTTTAAATACCATTGGCTTAACGCTTGGACTTTCCTATAAGCCTATCGAGAAGCTTACCATTGATCTGAGCTATTTACAGTTGCATGGCCTAGAGAGTGAGCGTTCTTATAAACCTGCTAATTTCACAGGTAAGTATAAGTCGTTATCAATGATTCCCGGTATCGGTATTCATTACAGTTTCTAATAATTGGAGAATTACATCATGAGAAAAATATTACTTTTAATACCCGCCGCTCTAATTCTCTTCGCCGGGTGTGATAACAAAATCGATGAGTTTGAAGCTTCTGCTGGAACGGCGGATTTCACAAAATATGTTTCTTTAGGAAACTCGCTTACCGCTGGATATGCCGATGGAGCTCTTTATCATTCAGCTCAACAGAATGCCTATCCTGTGATTATGGCTGCTCAATTTGCAAAAGTTGGAGGGGGGGCTTTTACCATCCCTGTAGTTAATAGCGAAGAGGGTGTTCTTCCCGGCAAACGGGTTCTTGGCTATTCCATAGGTTGTGATAATGTAACGTCATTAGCACCGGTTCTTTCTAACGGTACTACTTTCGATGGCATTACACCGGTTGGATATAGTGTTAATAACTTCGGAGTTCCGGGTGCTAAATCTTTTCACTTAGTGGTTCCTAATTATGGTAACCCCTTAGGATTACTTACTAATCCGATCACAGCAAATCCATATTTTGTTCGTTTTGCCTCTTCTCCTACAACCAGTGTGATTCAAGATGCCGTAGCTGCTAATGCCACGTTCTTCTCGCTCTGGATAGGCAACAACGATGTTCTGGGTTATGCTACCTCAGGAGGCGATGAGGGTTCAGAAGCGATCACTGGCGATGCTTTATTCAGCGCTTCTATCAATGCGATTCTGGGTCAAATGACTCAAAATGGAGCTAAGGGGGTGGTTGCTAATCTCCCCGATGTCATTGCAGTACCCTTCTTTAATACGGTTCCTTATAATGGATTGGTGTTAACCGAAGCGCAAGCTGCCCAATTAGATGGTGCTTACCGTTTGGTTGAAGCGGGTATCTCACAGATGATCGGAGCCCCATTCACCTTAGATGTTCATTTTAAAGCAGGTGCCAATGGCTTTGTGATCCAAGATCCTTCGGTTTCTGCTTTACCTATCCCTTCTTATTATAAGGTTCGTCAACTAAAGGAGGGTGAATTGGTTCTCTTGACCGTACCCCAAGATTCTTTGAAATGCTATGGTATGGGTAGCTTCGATGTATCAGCAAGTCGCCCTTATGGCATTCCTGGTAAATTCATTCTTGATGCATCAGAAATCGCGAAGATTCAGACGGCTACAACTTCATTTAATACGATCCTGCAAACCATGGCTAATCAGTATAACTTAGCCTTTGCCGATGTTAATGGCCTAATGAAGCGTGCTCAGAGTGGTCTGGTTTATGATGGGGTTACCATGACAGCAAAATTCGTTACTGGTGGGATATTCTCTCTTGATGGTGTCCACCTTAACGGACAAGGAAATGTGGTAGTTGCGAATACTTTTATTGAAGCAATCAACAAAAAGTACAATGCGGCTATTCCTAAAGCAAATATTACTGAGTTCCCTGGGGTTAAGTTCCCGTAAATTTAAAACCTAAAACGCATAAGCGATGGTAGAGGTACTGTTTGACAGACACCTCTACCATCGCTTGTTTATGGAGATATTCTCGGTTTACTTGTCTTGTTTACCTATTAGATTCAAAGCGCTACCGGCTTTAAACCATTCTATCTGATTTTCATTATAGGTGTGATTTACAAGGAAACGATCTGTTGTTCCATTGGTGTGGTGTAGAACCATGGTTAAGGCTACTCCTGGTTTCATCTCCATTAATCCGAGGATATCAATGAGGTCGTCTTCTTTGATCTTATTGTAATCGTCTTTATTAGCGAAGGTTAGAGCCAACATGCCTTGTTTTTTCAAGTTGGTTTCGTGAATTCTGGCAAATGATCTTACTAAGACTACCTTAACGCCAAGAAATCTTGGCTCCATCGCAGCATGCTCACGAGAGCTTCCTTCGCCGTAATTCTCGTCTCCAACAATGAGGGTATCAAACCCATTTTGCTTGTAAATTCGAGCGCTTTCTGGAACTGGGAAATACTCCCCTTTAATCAGGTTCATGACAGCGTTTGTTTTCTGATTAAAGGCATTAGTAGCGCCGATGAGGAGGTTGTTGGAGATGTTTTCAAGATGGCCTCTGTATCTTAACCAGGGGCCAGCCATTGAGATATGGTCGGTTGTACATTTGCCGGCTGCTTTTATTAGTAGGCGTAATCCTATGAGATCACCACCTGACCAGGGTTTGAAGGGTTCTAGAAGTTGCAGTCTTTCAGAAGCAGGGTCGACCATTACCTTGATTGCGGAGCCATCTTCTGCGGGGGCTTGGTAGCCTCTGTCTTCTACCTCGAATCCTTTTTGAGGAAGTTGTGGTCCGGTGGGTTCGGGCAATTTAACCTGTTCCCCATTCGCACCGGTTAGGGTATCGGTGATCGGGTTAAAGGTCAGGCTGCCTGCAATAGAGAAGGCGGTTACAATTTCGGGAGAGGCTACAAAGCCGTGAGTGTTGGGGTTGCCATCATTTCTTTTGGCGAAGTTTCTGTTAAAGGAGGTCATAATGCTATTAGGCTCTTGCTTTTCTGCACCATGCCTTGCCCATTGTCCGATGCATGGTCCGCAGGCATTAGCCAAAACCACCCCTCCAACTTTATCGAAGATCTCCAATAAGCCATCTCGTTCTACCGTATATCTTACTAACTCACTTCCCGGAGTTATGGTTAGTTCTGATTTTGCCTTTAATCCGACTTCAAGTGCGGCTTTTGCCACCGAGGCGGCACGACTGATATCCTCATAAGAGGAGTTGGTACATGAACCAATGAGTCCGGCGCTTAACACTGCTGGCCATTTGTTTTTCTTAACCTCTTCGGCAAATTTTGAGAGAGGGGTAGCTAAGTCAGGAGTAAATGGGCCATTGATGTGAGGTTCTAGCTCGGAGAGGTTAATCTCGATGAGTTGATCGAAATATTTCTCTGGATCTGCATAAACTTCATCGTCACCTGTGAGATGGATACTGATCTGATTGGCTAGCTCGGCAACCTCGGCACGATTAGTTGTTTTCAGATATTCAGCCATACTGTTGTCATAGCCAAAGAGGGAGGTCGTAGCACCTATCTCAGCACCCATGTTACAGATGGTTCCTTTTCCGGTAGCTGATAGTGATTTCGCTCCTTCACCAAAGTATTCAAGAATAGCGCCGGTTCCTCCTTTTACGGTTAAGATACCAGCAACCTTGAGAATCACATCTTTTGCGGAAGTCCATCCGTTAAGTCGCCCGGTTAGCTTTACGCCGATAAGTTTGGGGAACTTAAGCTCCCAAGGCATTCCGGCCATAACATCTACCGCATCAGCTCCTCCAACCCCAATAGCGACCATTCCGAGTCCACCCGCATTGACGGTATGGCTATCTGTCCCGATCATCATCCCACCTGGGAAAGCATAGTTCTCAAGTATAACCTGGTGAATAATCCCAGCACCTGGTTTCCAGAAACCGATACCATATTTATTAGATACCGAAGAGAGAAAGTCATAGACCTCTCGGTTGGTGTCGAAGGCCGTTTTTAAATCTTCTGAAGCCCCAACTTTAGCCTGAATAAGGTGGTCGCAGTGAACGGTTGAGGGAACAGCAACTCTTTTCTTTCCCGCACTCATAAATTGTAGCAGCGCCATCTGAGCAGTCGCATCTTGCATAGCTACTCTGTCGGGTCTGAAATCAACATAGTCTACTCCTTTTGCAAATGACTTTAATGGCATCTCAGGATCAAGATGTGCATAAAGGATTTTTTCTGTTAGAGTAAGAGGTTTCCCGGTTACTTCTCTAGCTTGTTTGATTTTTTCAGGTAAGCTCCGGTAAATATTCCGGATCATCTCAATATCGAAGATCATATGCGTTGTTTATTTGTTTCCTGACCAACTCCCGGCCAATCGGGTGACATTTAATGCTTAAAACAAATGAATGGCAAAGTTGTTTAGCTCCTCTTTTAAGAATAACCTGAATATCTCTTTTGTAGCATACCTCTTCGCTCCCTCTCCATATCTTCTTCGCTTCTTCTCTATACTATTGTTAGAATGTAAATATGAAATCAATGAGTAACAACATGGCTTCATCTCTTTTCGAGGTCATTTTTTCGTTCAAATAGGGACCATGTATGGAGAGGAAGCGAAGAGGATGGGTTTTTGGCGGCTAGCGGTTAGCTACTGGCTTCTGGCGGCTAGCTTCTGGCCAGTAGCCAGCAGCCAGAAGCCAGAAGCCAGTAGCCAGCAGCCAGTAGCTAGAAGCTTTTACTTTCCCAGTGCTGGAATCTGAATAGTCTGGCTAGTGTAATTATCCTTCTTAGAGGCAGTGTCAGTAGCCTTCAGGTTTATGAGATAGGATGCGGGTTGAGAAAGCTTGGGGTAATAAAATGTGGGGTTGACCTCTTGGCTTTGACTGTTATTGTATCCAAATTTCCAGAGGTATTTTTGGGCTCTTAGACTTGTGTTGGTAAAGACCACTTTCACCTGATTATTCATGTTAATAGCTTGGTAAGAAAAACCCGCAATGGGGTCGAAAATGGTCTCAAGATTTTTGTTCCCTTCATCTTTATCTTTAGAGCAGGAGAAAAAGGGAGAAATGAGCAGTAAAGCTAGGAGAAGAATAATTGGTTTTTGAATTAACTTATTCATGGATATTATAATTAGAAAGATAATGCGATATAGCCGCCGTTTCGGCAAAAATAGATAAATTGGGAGAATAGCATTACCTTTGTTTAGCATATATTTATAGAGTAAGTGAAAGAAATTCTTGATCAGTTGAATCCGGTACAGCGGCAGGCGGTATTGGAAACAGAGGGGCCGGTAATGGTAATAGCAGGAGCAGGGTCAGGCAAGACGCGGGTGCTGACTTATAGAGTAGCTCATTTGCTGAACAAGGGGGTTGATCCGTTCAATATCCTGGCTTTGACTTTTACCAATAAAGCCGCACGTGAGATGCGTGAACGTATTGTTACACTGGTTGGAAGTCGTGAGGCGGCCAATGTCTCTATGGGTACCTTCCACAGTATATTTGCTCGCGTATTGAGGGTGGAGGGTCATAGAATGGGTTTCCCCAATAACTTTACCATTTATGATACCGATGACTCTAAGCGCTTGATTAAACAGATTGTTCAGGAGAAGAATCTCGACCCTAAACTTTATGCGCCAAATATTGTACTAGGGAGAATCTCATCGGCCAAATCAAATCTTATCTCGGCGGCTGAATATAATAATAATGCTGAGTTTACCGGAAATGACCGGCAATTTAATCGCCCTGAGATCGGCAATATCTATACAGCCTATCAAATGAGACTCCTTACAGCTCAGAGCATGGATTTCGATGATATCCTGTTTTATATGAGTATCTTATTGCGCGACTTTCCGGAAGCCTTGATAAAATACCAGCATCGGTTTAAATATATCATGGTAGATGAGTATCAAGATACCAACCATGCTCAATATTGGATCATCAAAAAGTTGGCTGCCAATAATGAAAATCTATGTGTAGTGGGTGATGATGCTCAGAGTATTTATGCTTTCCGTGGAGCCAATATTCACAATATTTTGAATTTTAAGCGAGATTACCCTGACTATAAGTTGATTAAACTTGAACAGAACTATCGTTCGACTCAAGTTATAGTCAATGCAGCTAATAGTATCATCGCCAAGAATAAGGAGCAGATCCATAAGAATGTCTGGACCTCAAATGAGGATGGGGAGAAGATAGTTGTCTTAAGGGCACCTACCGATAATGAAGAGGGGATGATGGTGGCACGATCGATATTTGAGTTAAAAATGTCGTTCCAGCTTCCTGCAAAAGATTTTGCCATACTCTATAGAACCAATGCACAGTCGCGAGCCTTGGAGGAGGCATTACGAAAGCTAAATATCCCTTATCGGATTTATGGGGGGCTCTCTTTTTATCGTCGCAAGGAGATAAAAGATATTCTGGCTTATTTCAGGTTGGTCATTAATAACTATGATGAGGATGCCCTTCGCAGGTGTATTAACTATCCGGCAAGAGGAATAGGAGATAGCTCTATAGAAAAAGCTATTGTAAAGGCCGCAGAACTCGGGGTTCCGTTATGGGAAGTCATCGCTAGTCCGGTAGCAGCCGGATTGGATATTAGAAGTAATATCGCCACCACGATGATGAATTTTGCCTATATGATTAAATCATATTCGGTTCAATTGGATAAGGCGGATGCCTATGAACTGGCGAGGCAGATCACCAATTCATCTGGAATACAGCGAGATCTTCAGGAGGATCAGACCCCAGAGGGTGTCAGCCGATTAGAGAACATCGAGGAGTTGTTAAATGCTATTAAAGATTTTACAGAGCGTGAGGTTCCATTAACCGGGGTAGAGACAGAGGGTGACAAGCAGCGGACGTTAGATGTTTTTCTTCAGGACATTGTTTTATTGACCGATGCGGATGAGGATGAAGACGATAAGGAGGCTGATAAGGTGACTATGATGACCATCCATGCCGCTAAAGGATTGGAGTTTCCAATTGTTTATATTGTTGGCATGGAAGAGAATCTATTCCCAAATATTCAGGCTCTCAATTCAAGAGCAGATCTGGAGGAGGAGCGAAGGCTGTTTTATGTTGCGCTAACTCGCGCAGAGAAGCGGGCTTTTCTTACCTTTGCAGAGACCAGATACCGACATGGCACTCCAAGTTTTAGTGAGCAGAGTCGATTTATCACAGATATAGATGAGAATTATCTGGAGATTCCACATCAAAGAAAACGTTTTGCAAACCCACACGGGTTTGACTCACCGGAGCTAAAAAGTACGTCTCGTCAACTGACTAGTTTCGTTTATAAAGAGAAACCTACTCCTAAGAAACTCGAGCAAAAGGCTCCTCCTTCGCCTCCTCCTCCAAAACAGGAGGCCTTCTCTGTCGGTACAGAGATTGATTTTCTACAGTTAAAGGAGGGGTTTAAGGTGGTGCATGAACGATTCGGGTTTGGAATGATACTGAAAATTGAAGGTGTTGGCCCTAATATGAAAGCAACTGTTGACTTTGAAAATCATGGACATAAACAACTTTTGCTTAAGTTTGCTAAACTGAAGCTATGTTAGTTGCATTTAGGAACAAAGAATATATAAATAGAATCATAATACTATAATCATGGATTATAATACTACCCGAGAGCCATTGGTGCTTCCTGAATATGGAAGAATAATGCAGGCAATGGTTGATCAGATATGTGAGATCGAGGACAGAGAGTTTCGCACAAAGGCAGCTAAGAGCTTGGTAAATGTGATGTCAATGATGAACCCTTCGCAGAAGGATTTTTCAGATTTTAAGCGCAAACTCTGGGATCATCTTTATATCATTTCAGATTTCAAGTTAGATGTGGATGCCCCGTATCCTGCTCCCTCAATGGATATTGTAAAGCCTAAACCCGGTCCTGTTAGTTATGCTGGTCATTATATCAGGTATCGCCACTATGGCAAACTCATTCAAGATATGGTTCTAAAAATTGCGGAAATGGAAGAGGGTGCTGAAAGAGATGAATTGATCTTCCTTGTCTCTAACTATATGAAGGCCTCGTATCTAGCATGGAATCGGGATACCGTAAGTGATGATTTGATCATGGGACAGTTAGATGACCTCTCTATGGGAAAGGTTCAGTTGCCTGAGGATATGCAATTGTTAGACTCTGGTGATCTGCTTTTACCTAAACCACAGACCCAGCGCCAAAATAACCAGGGAAAGAAAAAGAATAATAAGCGTCGTCGTAAATAGGAACCGTTATGGC
>JACCEE011803697.1_pt1 | contig 30958 bp, 24 predicted proteins | sample 7449931 | NCBI WGS metagenome assembly JACCEE01 (sample SAMN15323457, study PRJNA562643) | freshwater metagenome | isolation source: river surface water | place: USA:Blue River Watershed | collected 2017-08-19 | reverse complement strand
TTATAATTGTTTAGCAAAATAGCGTAATAAAAATTCGATAAAAGTGGTTAATTTCGCTGGATAAAATCGCCGTTGTAAATAAGTGGCATAAATCGGTAATTGCGCTAATTGAAATTGCGGTAAAACTTCGACTAATTCTCCATTTTCTATATAAGAACGTACTGACAATTGCGGCACTTGAATAATTCCCATACCTAAAGCCGCAGCTTGACATAAAGTACGACCATTATTTGACGCAAAATACCAATCAATTCTGACTTTTTTAAATTCGCCATTCAGTTTAAAAAGCCATTGATCGCCATGCGGTGTATCTAAATAATGTAAACATCGATGTTGATTTAATTCCTCTAAAGATTTGGGAATTCCGTAAATTGATAAATAATGTGGAGACGCATATAAGCATAATTTTGTAGTCGCAATTTTTCGTGCCACAATTCCCGGGTCTAAACAATCAGTCACTAAAATAGATAAATCAAATCGCCCATCGCGTAGATTGACATATTTATTATTTAAATTTAACGAAATTTTCACTTCATTAAATTGCTGTTGATATTGTTCGATCGCTGGAACTAAATAAACACCACCAAAATCAATAGGCGCGCTAATTTTTAACCACCCTTTAACCGATTGTCCCAATTGTAGCACTGACTCTTCCAACGCGGATAAATCATCTAACAATTGCTTACTGCGATGATAATAACTTTCTCCCGCTTCGGTTAAACTTAAACTGCGGGTTGTACGGCTGAGTAAACTTACGCCTAAAGACTGCTCTAATTGAGTCATATATTTGCTGATCATCATCGCTGATAATCCCATTTCTTTGGCAACGCCAGCAAATGTTCCTAACTCCACAATTCGGCAAAACACCTGCATACTGTTCAATTTGTCCATTTGAAAAAACCTTATAAACTGATATTTTAGAGTTCATAAACTAAACCAAGTCTTTAAACTTTAACCTTGCTACTATATATTAACCCTCGGAGATAGTAGGTAGTGCTTGCCGCTTAATCATCGTGAGATTGTCTAACATACGCCAAGATCAGCTTTGGGACTAGTATTTAGCTTGAAAATCTTTGACAATGATTAAGCGGTTTTTTTATGTGAGGAAAAAAATGACTATTTTGCAACAAGTATTAGAAGCCAATCAAAATTATGTCGCACAATTTGAAAAAGGCGATTTAGCGATGCCTCCGGCGAGGCAGTTTGCGATTTTGACCTGTATGGACGCGCGTTTAGACCCCGCTAAATACGCTGGATTAGCTGAAGGCGATGCCCATGTGATTCGTAATGCTGGCGGAAGAGCTAGTGACGATGCGATTCGTTCGTTGGTCATTTCATACAAATTACTTGGCACCCGCGAGTGGTTTGTCATTCATCATACGAATTGTGGTATGGAATTATTTACCAATGAAATTATGGGTGATTTATTGAGTAAAAGTTTAAAAACCGCTTCGATAGATGAAACCGGTTGGCATGATTGCTGTGCTGGTGGTGGCTCAGATGAAGGTAAATATATCAATTGGTTAACCATTTCTGATCAAGCTCAAAGTGTGTTAGAAGATGTACAACGAATCAAAGCGCACCCTTTAGTCCCCGCAGAAATTCCAGTGTACGGTTATATTTACGATGTTAAAAGTGGCAAATTAATTGAAGTTCCAGCGGCAACTGCTGCTGGCATTGCTCGATAAAATACGCTTAAAAAACCTCCTCCATGCTTTAAAAACATGGAGGATTGGCTGGTGAAATCGCAGTTAAATATCGTTCTGCGGTAATACGAATCACCGCATCAATACATTCTCCCACCTCATAAGTATCGCCGGGAACAAATAATTGCCCCGCAACTTGCGGTAATACCGGCAAATCACTTTTTAATAAATGTCGTCGATGAACGGTTGTAATGGTGCGGCTAAAAGTATCGTGGGCAAACAATGCCATGACTAATTGAATTGGTGAAGGTCCCAAACAATGACCCGCTTGTAATTGATTAATGCCTAATAAATATTTTTTAATCAATTGCGGAATATAATAATCCTTAACATTTTTACTATTAGAATATTTAGCATCAAAAATAATAATCGCTGGTAATGTCCAATCCGTTGCGGTTATTTTTAATACAAAATCCGGACAATAATAATGTTCTGCTTTATAATTACTGGAACTGACATCAATTAAATCACCCACAACAGAATGATAACTATACGGATAAATTTGTGGCTCAAAATATAATTCAATTTGTTGATCTAAACGTTGAAAAACAAAATAATTATTAATTGCTCCATCTGGTCTATAGGCTTCAATCCCGCCAAAAGGATATAACTCTCCTTGTTTACGATAACTAAAATAGATTAATTTAAAATACAATTGTTCTTGTATCACTTCTAATAACATTAATAAACAAGTAAACTCATATAATTTGGTTAAATTTTTTAATCCCATTAATAATTGCGCACTAAATACTTTGGGCATATGAGCTTGATACCATTTATCCATTAAAATAAATAAATTTAAATAATGTTGATGATAACGTACATAATGTGTTAATCGTGGTAATAAATGCATTGTTGAAGTGACCGGTATAATTTGATTGAAAAAAGCTTTTAAATATTCTACGTTTTTAATTAAATCGATTACTTCGCTCAATTTATGTTGAATCACCGGCAATTTAAAATTGGTTAATACGTCATGAAAATTAATAAATTCATTTTCATAATTTTCTTCTTTAATAGTCATCATTAATTGCGCTTCTAATGCAGTTTTACATCCTTTTAAAAAGAGCTTTGCGGCAATTAAAAAACTATGAATCACTCGATTTTCAAATAAATCGGTATTTTCAGCAATATTTTCTGCGGGTAACGTATTAAAATGGTAAGCGCGATTATATACTCGACAATTAGCTGATTCTGCACTTGAAGGAACAATTTCGTCTAAATGAGTGGCTGCCCAATATAAACTTTCTGTGCCAATTGGACGACCCGTTTCTGATTCTGATAAACAAGAATACCAAGAATGGCGATGAATAAACTTAAATAAATGTCGTTGTTGATTTAAATCATTAATGATTTGGCTTAATAAAGTTAATTTTAACCATTGCGCTTGATCATTAGCAGAATAATAATCTTTAATTCGTGAAACTGAAAAACATAAATGACTAATATCTTGTATTCGAGAAGTTAAATATTCCAACATGCTTTTAACAAATAAAGCATTCGCTCTTCGGGCTTGAACGTCAATAACCACTGTTTTGCAAAAATGTTCATGACGATTAAAATGCAATTCAATTTCATTTTCGCCAAATAAATTCAAAAACAATTGCGTAACATTACGATCATTCATTTCTTTAGATTTAAATAATCGATCACGTTCAATATGCGGGGTTAAAGTTAATTCTAATGGCATATCGCCAATCAAAATATAAGGATTACCCCAACTATATAAATCCTCAGAAACTGTTACGATAAACTGTACTAATACCGTTTCATTAATCACCCATTTAATCGCCGTATTTAAATCATACCATCGCTCTTCATTGCCTTCAATGATGAGCATTTTCCAATCAATCATTGTGCATTCTACCAAAAGAATATAAATTTATTTCGCCCTGTAAAATTAATAATTCTAATTTAGCATGACTTTTTTCCATACTACTGGGTAATTGATTTTTTAATAAACTTAAACGTTTACCAAAAGATTCCCCATATCCACTTAATAAAGGCAAAATATGTTGACTGACTGCATAATCTAAAGCGGCATAACGATCTTCTATCATCATTGGTCCCGCCACATTACAATAAGCGGCAATCGCTTTTAATTTCCGATAAGAAATGACTACTTTCGCGCCTAATTTAGGGTCTGAATTCGCTAAAGTCGTGGTAATTAAATTCAGCATATTACTAATATCTTCGGCTAAACTTAAATGTTTCGGTTTAAATAATTGAATAAAATCATTTCCTTTAATCGTTTGAACCGTTTTATTCTCATAATTCAGTTCAATATCCGTTTGTAATGTTTCAAATTGTAACGGCTCGTCAAAATGAATTACCGCCACCCGATCTAACATTCGTGGAGATAAAATCTGTACCGTATCATCTTGATTAATCGTCCCTAAAAAACGCACATATTCTGGAATAAATAAAGGCTGTTCATTAGGCGCGCCGGTAATAATGGTTCGAGTAGATTCCGGATCCGCCATTTCCATAAATGAACTGAAATAATATTCGGGTTGTGAAACATTAAATTCATCTAATAATACAATTGCTGGCGCAGAATCAATCTCTTCTTGATGCACTTGTTTTAATAAATCATAAAGCCCAGTTGCAGCCGGTTGAAAATTTTGTGATAACGCATTATAAAACCCCAAAATATCGCGTTGAGAAGTCCATCCTCTAGCAACCGGAATACTAATAAAACGATTCCCCAATCCCATAGCTAATCCTAATAATTTAGCAGTTGAGGTTTTTCCAGTTCCGGGTAATCCTGAAAAAACGGTGAATTGCGTTTGCGCTAAAGTAATTAATAAATTCGCTACTGTATAATAATCTAATTTACGTTGAAAATCGGTTAATGATTGCATAATTTCACGAATATAATCATCACGCGCATCACTTAAATGATTTTCAAAACTAGAACGAGTTCCCAATAAAGCATAATTATAAACTGGAGTCACAGATTGACTTTTCAAACCACATAAAGCATCGACTTCTGGCTTAATATCCATCATTCGCCGAATTAATTTTTCATTAGAAACTTTTAATTTATCACTAATATTATCGACCTCATGATTTAACCGTTCTTTCCAACGCATTAAACTATCACAATCGGCTTGTAATTCCTGTTGTTTATGAAATAAATGATCCAAATGTTGATAATGCGTATAGGATTTTTTCAAACTATTTAATTCGGTTTCTATGTTAATTAATTCATCTTGTTTTTCTTTAATTTTAGCTTCAATCGTATCATCATATTTAACAATAATCGGTTCTATAGGAGTTTGAATTTGAATATCTTGTAAACGTAATTTCTCTGCACGAATTTCAGCGCGTAAGCTATCTAATTGTTGATTTAATTCTTTAATTTCATTGTGTTTATGGGTTAATTCTATGTTAATAGTTTCTACATATTCTTGTTTAATTTTGGCATAAAATTTATCCTGATTTTTTTCTAAATAAGCTTCAGAAACTTGAATTCCGACTGAACTGTTAAAAAATTCGTTAAATAATTCATGTCTAATTTCATTCCATAATGCAGCTTGATCCAATAAATGAAAACAACGTTGATAACGTTCAGGATTTTCTTGATATTCTTTATATTTTTGATAATCTCGTTTCACCTCTTGAACTAATCCTTTAGTAAATCCACGAATATTGGGATTAGCCGCTAATTTTTGACCATATGTGGAAATGATTTGTTCATCCGATAGAAATTCAAATTCACTATCGCGTAATTGAATCGCCAATTTAGTGGGACCCACTAAAGAGACTTGTAAATTATCATCATAAAAATGCGTTTCCATTGCAGATAATTTAGTAGATTGAATTTTGGCCACACTGAAAGTCGAAGTTGCCGCGCCGGTAAATCCTTGACAACCATTAACCGGCGCAATTAATTCAATTTTATACAATTTAGAATCGAAATCTCTGGGTAAAACTTCAGAAATATCAAAATTAAATGGACCATAATGAGCATTTTGATGTTTAATAAATAAAGATCGGGTATAAGGTTTATAATAACTGTAAATGATCGGTTTATTAGGATTAGGTAATTCATATTCAATCACATCAGAAATTAAAGTACCGCGTAATTCTGAACAATATTTCGCAGTAGCAACATAATTACAACCGCCTTCTTTAACTGGCCAACTGCTTTTGACTACTTCAACTTCAAATAAACGACCTTCAAATTTATCGGCTAATTCATTGTAACCTGAAGTAATAAAAACGTGTTCAGTGTTACAAAATTCGACGCGAGTTCCAATGACTGCAATATCGTTACTGCCAAAAATTTCAAAATGACATCTGACTTTTCCCTGCCCGGGATCATTAAAACGAGCCGGTGATAATGTGCCTATAATTCGTCGTTTATCAAAAGTGTCCATCATTGAAAAATCCTATAAAAATGTAAATAAAAAGTTAATAAAAAATCATTTGATTAAAAAATGCGCCAGTCAATCGGGGTTAATGAATAAGATTGCAAATAAGTATTAATTTTTGAAAAGGGGCGACTGCCGAAAAAACCTCTATAGGCTGATAAGGGTGAAGGATGTGGTGCTGCAATAATTTGATGTTTATTTAAATTAATCCATTTTGCTTTTTGTTGCGCATCTTTTCCCCATAATACAAAAACTAAAGGCGAAAAAGAATGATTTAATAATTGAATCACTTTATCGGTAAATATTTCCCATCCTTGTTGCGCATGACTTCGGGGTTGATGAGCATTCACGGTTAAAACGCTATTTAATAATAATACCCCTTGTTGCGCCCAATGAATTAAATATCCATTTTGAGCTTCAATTTGTTGATCATTTTTTAATTCTATTAAAATATTTTGTAATGATTTCGGTAATGGATAAACCTCCGGCAATACTGAAAAAGCTAAACCATGCGCATGTCCGGGAGTGGGATAAGGGTCTTGTCCAATAATAACTACTTTAACTGTTTCAAAAGGACAAAGGGTAAAAGCTTGAAAAATAGATTCAGGTTTAGGATAAATCATTTCGGTTTGTGTATTGAGAAAATGATTTAAACGATTCATATAAGGTTGATTAAATTCACTACTTAATAACTGCAACCATGTATCAGATAATAATTCAGGTAATAAAATCATATGGATTTTAATTAATAGTTAATAAAAAACCTCGTAAGTCAGATAAACCTACGAGGTTTCTGTAATGTTTTAGCACTTTTAAAACATTAACTGCTGGCTAAACCATATTTTTGAATTCGATACAATAAAGTATCTCGCGAAATTCCTAATAAACGCGCTGATTTGCTACGATTGCCATTCGTTCTGGTTAATGCCTGATGAATTAAATCCGCCTCTAAATCTTCAAGCTGTAATCCTAAAGTCGGCAAAGTGAATTTAAAGCCCTCAACTTGTGGAGCAACGGCACTGAATTCATATGGTAAATTTTCAGGTTCGATAATTCTTCCGGCTAACAATATACATAATCGCTCACATAAATTTCTTAATTCACGAATATTGCCAGGCCAAGCGTAATTGCGTAATACTCGCAAAGTTTGCCGACTAAATAGGGGTTCAGGAATTCGATGTTCCATCGCAAAATGACGCAGGAAATATCGAATTAACGCCTCAATATCTTCTTTACGATCTTTAAGCGTTGGTAATTCTAATGGCACTACATTTAAGCGAAAAAATAAATCCCGCCTAAAATCACCACTGGCAATTTGCGCAGTTAAATCCGTATTTGTTGCAGCAATCACTCGTACATCAACGTGATAAGGTTTGGTATCGCCGACGGCTAAACATTCGCCATTTTCTAAAAAACGTAATAACTTGCCTTGAATCGATAAAGGTAATGAATTTACCTCATCTAAAAATAAAGTTCCGCCAGCAGCCGCTTGAAATAAACCTAATTTATTGGTCATCGCGCCGGTAAAAGCTCCTTTTTTATGACCAAACAATTCTGACTCGACTAGTCCTTCAGATAAAGTCGCACAATTGAGTGTAATAAACGGTTTATTTGCGCGGGGACTGCTACGTTGAATAGCGGTGGCTAACACTTCTTTACCGGTGCCGGTTTCGCCTTTAATCAGCACGGTGACATCTGTCGCAGCAACAATACGCGCACTGCGTAACACGGCTTCGAGTGCCGGTGATTCCCCAATGATAGAACTAAAATAATCCATAAGAGCCTCTTATTTTCTAATTTTATAAATGATGCAAACGCATCGGATTTAACCAAGGCATAGCTGCAAATAGAGCTAGTATAATCATAAATATGCCAATTGCTTGTCTAAATCGATACATTTTGGATAATTGGCTTAATAAACCTGTCATTATACCGACACCCATGACAGCCGGTAAAGTGCCTAAACCAAAGGCTAACATTGTCAAACTACTACTTAAACTGTTCCCGCTGCTCGCGGCTAAGGCGAGTGCTGAATAGACTAAACTACAAGGCAACCAGCCCCAGATTGTACCAAATAAAAACGCATGAGTTGGGGTTTTAACGGGAATTAAGCGGCGACCTAAAGGTTCAATGCGTTTCCAAAATTTCGCGCCCATTTTCTCAACATATGCAAATTTAGGAAACCAACCTGCAAGATATAATCCCGCCGAAGACATCGCTAATGCGGAGACTAATTGTAATAATCGATGTCCGTAATTGTGTATGAAAGGCAATTCAAATACAGAATCGATTAATCCAATAATTGCTCCGGCTAAAGTATAACTACTAATTCGACCTATATTGTAATTTAACACAAATAAAGATAGTCTTTGCTGTTGTTGACGTACGCTAGGCGTTAAACTCAAAGTTAAAGTGCCTATAATTGAACCGCACATCCCCATACAATGTAAGCTACTAAATAATCCCATGATAAACGCAACTAAATAAGAAGCATCAAATGCTACATTAAATTCCATTATTAAATTTTATCCATCCAAGGTCGAAAAGCTTAATGCTGATTAAAATGAATCGGCAAATACTGAGTGAATTTGTTGCTGAATTGTTTCTGCCATTTGTTGGCGATATTCTGCATCTCGAATTGGACGACCAACCACAATATAATCAGCACCGTTAGCAAACGCTTGTTCTACACTCACGACTCGCTTTTGATCATCTTCAATTCGATTAAATACGGGGCGAATTCCGGGGGTAATAACCAATAATTTCTCGGCTAATGCAGAACGTAATTGTCCCACTTCTAAACCTGAAGCAATTACTCCGTCACATCCCACCGCTAATGCGCGTTTTGCGCGAGATAAAACCAATTCAGTGACATTACATTGAAAACCTAAATCGGTTAAATCACCTTGATCTAAACTGGTTAATGCCGTAACCGCTAATACTTTTAAATCCCCTTTAGTTTGAGCAGCGGCACGCATCATCGCATCATTTCCGTGAATCGTAGCGAAATCAACACCTTTTTGACTTAAAGCTTTAATGGCTCGACTTACGGTTTCAGGCACATCAAAAAATTTTAAATCGACAAATATTTTTTTATTGCGATGTTTTAACCATTCAATAAAACCAAAATAATCACCGGACATAAATAATTCCATTCCGATTTTATAAAAAAGCACTGAATGATCTAATTCCTCAACTAAAGCTTGGGCTTCGGTAATACTGGGTACATCCAAAGCCATAATTAATCGTTCGCGTAATGGAATTTGTAAATTAGTGGTTAAACTCATCATAAATCCTAATAATATTATTTTGCTAATTGACGTTGAATAAAATCAACAATTTCATTGATAGTAATCATTTGATTTTCGGTTGCAATCCGAGAGCGATATTCAATAGTTCCTGCATCTATACCTTTATCACTGATTACTAAACGATGCGGAATACCAATTAATTCCATATCAGAAAACATAAAGCCAGATCGTACTTTACGATCATCGAATAAAACCTCAATACCGGCGGATAATAATTGTTGATATAATTGTTCAGCAACTTGTTTTAAACGCTCTGATTTATGTAAATTCATTGGGCAAATCACTACTTGAAATGGAGCTAACGCGCTAGACCAAATAATGCCTCGTTGATCGTGATTTTGTTCAATTGCAGCAGCAACAATTCGAGAAATACCAATGCCATAACATCCCATCATCATAATTTGATGTTTACCCGCTTCATTAATAATTCCAGCATTCATTGCCGCACTATATTTCGTGCCTAATTGAAAAATATGTCCAACTTCAATTCCTCGCGCTAAAGTTAAATGACCTTTACCATCTGGACTTAAATCTCCTTCCACCACATTACGAATATCACGAAATAAATGTTGATTTAAAGCGCGTTGATAATACGCTTTAGTTAAAGGGTCAGCCGTCCATTGACAGCCGCGTAAATGATAACCCGTTTGATTAGCACCACAGACAAAATCCGCTAAATATTTTACCGCTTCATCAAAAATGCAAAGATAATTCGCGGTTAATATTGGGCCAATAAATCCGGCAATGCACCCATGATAATTTTCGATTTCTGCATCAGTCGCAAAGCGAAATTCACCGATAATTTTACGCGTTTTAATTTCATTTAATTCATGATCACCGCGTAAAAATAGATTAGCAAATTGTTCTTCAATTTCTCCGGCAGCATTAACGGTTTTACGCATAATTGCCAACGTTTTCAAAATACGATTTTCTGGAACTTGTAAAAACTCAGTCAATTCTGCAATTGTTTTTTGAGTAGGCGTTGCAATTTTGCTAAAAGTTTCGCTAGGTTCTGGTAAAATTTGCGGCGTAAATAACGCAGTTGCAGTTTCCACATTTGCCGCATAATCACTTTCGGTTGAAAAAGCAATTGCGTCTTCTCCAGAAACGGCTAAAACATGAAATTCATGAGAAATAGCTCCGCCAATTGCCCCAGAATCTGCAGTAACCGCACGAAATTTTAAACCTAAACGATTAAAAATATTGCTATAAGCTTGATACATTAAATCATATGTTTGCTGTAATGATTCTTGATTTAAATGAAAAGAATAAGCATCTTTCATAATAAATTCTCGACAACGCATTACGCCAAATCTAGGGCGAATTTCATCACGAAATTTAGTTTGAATTTGATAATAATTAATCGGTAATTGTTTATAACTTTTTAATTCATAACGCGCAAAATCTGTAATAATTTCTTCATGTGTTGGACCTAAACAAAAATCACGCTGATGACGATCTTTTAACCGCGCCAATTCAGGTCCATACTGTTGCCAACGACCACTTTCTTGCCACAATTCCGCAGGTTGTACCGCCGGCATTAATAGCTCCAAAGCTCCCGCTCGGTTCATTTCCTCACGAACAATCGATTCGACTTTTCGTAATATTCTTAATCCTAAAGGCATCCAAGTGTATAAACCTGCTGCTAATTTACGAATTAACCCCGCGCGAATCATCAATTGATGGCTGATAATTTCAGCATCTGCCGGGGTTTCTTTAACAGTGCTTAAGGGAAATTGAGAGGTACGCATGGTGAATCATCGACTCCTAGAGAACAAATCTTTAAATTTTAGTCGATTTAGGGCTGACTTGGCGAGTCTAAACTGTAAGTTAATCAGCGATTTTACAAATAAAGGCGTAAATGATGAAAATACTTTTGTAATAAATCCACCATTAAAAAAGGACAGAAATTTTTATTTCTGCCCTTAATATTGATTAAAACATCGTTAATGATTTAGTCACGCTTTATCCATTGACGAATAAATTTCCAACTAGAATGAATTAAGGGTGTTAAATAAATAACCGATTGTTTAACTAGCCATTGACTACCTTCCCAAGTGTAATTAGATAAGGTTTTAATTACTACCCAAACGCGATCGGCAATTGAGGCTTCAGGATTATCCCGCATAGCTAAATAACGCGAACCAAAACCGTCAATAAATACCGGTTTAAATAGCCACATTTCTAAAATGGAAGTAACCCACATAAACATAAATGAAACCCCCATTCCCATCCCTGCAAAAATCACTAACCAAGCAAACATCGGATGAATTTTAGTCAGCCACCAAGATAAAATATCGGTAATTAAAAATACATATGGCATTCCAATTGCAATACATTTATATTGCGTTGTCGTCGTTTCTGCGAAACTAAAAATTAATCCGACAAACATAAAAATAAAACTAATCCCGAACAAATGAATATGTGATACGCGAGTTAATGAAGAAAAAGTCGCTCCTTCATCTTGTTTAGTTAAAGATTTTAATTGTTCAAAATCATTAAAATTAGGAATAGTTGGCATATTTGGATTATGACACATCACACAACGATTTTCGATAATTTTATCGATACCTTCTTGATGATAATCTTGAATATCAGCTCCGTCTCTAACCCATTTCATAATTTTAAATCGTTCTTGTTCCGGCGCATTCTCTTTCATAGAACCATTTAATTTAACTTCCAAAACAGTTCCAGAACGATTGCCATAATAACTGTAAACAATATCATCAACTGATAAGCCAAATTGACCGTCAGCCATTCCATGAGTAAACAGAATTTGCACTAAAGCAAAAAAATAACCGACCGCCACTGTACATAAATAACCGGTAAATAAAACTTTAATCGGTGTATCATGATCTTTTAAACGTGTATATTGTGTAGCCATTGTGTTAATAATATAAAAATGAAAAAATAATTTTGGTTTGAAAAATAATAGTCTTTTAAGATTTTGTTTTCAGTTTTTCGCTATTGCGTAATAAAATTGCTTCCGCTTTACTGCCTAAATAAACATAAACCCCTAAAGAAACTAATAACAATCCAGCAGCAATAATAATCCATACTGCTTCGATAAAATATTCGCTATTACCATGTAATGCCGTTTTAAAAATCATTAATAAAGCCTCAATTGAAACGGCAATAATAATCACCGAAATAAATCGAGTAATCGTTCGTCGAGTAGAGCTATGTCTTAAAATATCTTTGTACAATAACACTTCCTCCTCTAACGTAGTTTTACCCAAATCAAAAATTGCTAACGCTAACGATAAATAAATTACTACACCAAACGGCGTTTCAATCGCTACATTTGGCATTAATAAAGCATTAAACATTTTAAAACATTCTAAACTAGCGGCATAAACTAATACTAAAGCTACACTAAATAATCCAAGCACAATTAAAGTGTACATTGCTTTAAAATAAGGTTCAAAATAAATTCGCCGACTGTCTCCAGTTAAAAAAGCTAAAGTAGCACTCAAATCAATATCTAATACAATAAATCCTTTAATAGAACCATCGGTATTTTCGACTTTTACACAAGTAGAAACACATAATTCTCGGCGCACACTTGATAAATAGGGTTCGGTAACAATTACACCAGAGGATTTAATAGCCGCAATATAATAAGGACGATTACTACGATCAGCTCCAATGCCAATTTTAGGCATTCCTTGAAAATGACTTGCTGAAACATTTAAACAAATCTGTTTACCATTTGGGTCTAATAAATAGAGTAAACTAATAAAGGGATAATATGAATTTAATGAATTTAATAATTCGGTTAATTCCTTTTGAGTTTGTTCAAACATTTTTTCATCTGCAAAGCAGCCCAAAATTGACCCCAACATAATATGAATCGCCTCTCGATGTTCTTCATATTTTTCAATAACATTAATATGACTCATTTTGGACATAAGCTTTCTCCCTATTTAATTGAAAATTTTAAGCATATTTTATGCCATACTTTTTCAGTCTAAATCACCTCAGTAATACTAGCTTACAGAGTACCATTTGCACCAAGCAAGTGCAAAATTTTAAGCCTAAATCGCGTTAAATTTAAATATTGATTGTAATCAGCAATTATTACTGAGTAAAATGATAACTACATTACTTTACCAAATAATTTCAGAAATTTATGCAACATTTTTCGATTAAAATCTTACTTTATTTGATGACAGGGTTAATCATGATTGCGTTAGCAACTCCATTAGCATATGTAATTTGGCATCAAATAAAAGAAGTTAACTTGTTGCAACAAGAGCGAATGGGTGTCACTTTTATTCCACAATTACAACAATTAAATATTTTATTAGCCCAACATCGTGGTACGAATAATATGTTTTTAAATGGTAATCAAAAAGTATTACCTAAATTACAGGCTTTAGATCAGCAAATTAATCATGTATTTCTGGAATCCAATCATATTTGTCAACAATTATTAAATTTTTTGCCGCTTTCGTGTCAATCATTAACTCAAATTCATCGAAATTGGCAACAAGTTAATCAACAATATCCACAATTGTCGGTAAACCAAAGTTTCAAAATTCATACGCAATTAATTCAATCAATACGCTTATTTCAAACTGATGTGGCAGATGTTTCTAAGTTAAGTCCAAATAGCTTATTAACGACTTATTATTTAATGGATAATACCGTTAAAACAATGCCTGATTTAATGGAATATATGGGGCAATTACGCGGATTTGGTAGTGGTGTGATTACTCATGGTTATGCCAATGAATCTCAAAAAATTGAATTGACTAAAATGAGTTTATTTGTACGTTTATCTATGCAAAACATGGTTTTTGAATTGGGTAAAGTATTTGAACATTCTCCTAAATTAAAACAACAATTAAAAACCTCAATCATGAATACGCAATTGTTAACTGAACAATTGCTTAATTTTGCTGATGATCAATTAATTCACGCTCCGGTGATTCAAATTCATGATCAATATTTTTTTAATCAAGCCACTGAAGTTATTACTCAAATTAATCAACTCTATTATCCGGTAGTTAATGCTTTACATCAAGAATTAGATCAACAAATTAAAATCGCTAATTTACATCGTCATTTAATAGAGTTTAGTTTTATCATTTTATTTATTATTGTGATCGGATTCATTTCTCATGTCAACCATCGTATTAATCATTCCTTAAAAATAGCCACAACTTGTTTTGAAAAAATCGGTCAAGGCGATTATGATTATCCCATCAAAATTAAATATCATGATGAAATAGGTAAATTATTATTTTCTTTAGAAAAAATGCGGTCTCGTTTATCTGATTCGATAGAAGAATTAAATCAAGCAGTTAATAATTTATCCGAAGTTCAACGAATTGCTCATATTGGCAATTGGAATTGGAATTTATTACAAAATACCTTAATTTGGTCAGAAGAAGTCTATAGAATTTTTGAGGTTGAACCAACGAATTTTACACCTAATTATCAAAATTTTTTACAACAAATAATCGATAAAGATCGTCTTAAAATTCAAGCTGAAATCGATAAGGCTTTACATATTCCGGGCAATTATTTTTTTGATTATCAAATTATGACCCCTAAAGGCAAAATTAAAATTATTCATCAACGTTTAGAAACAAAATTTAATCGTCAAGGTCAAGCGATTCGCATGATTGGCACCGTTGAAGATATTACTGAACGTAAACAACAAGAAAAACAAAAGCGTCATGCTGAAAAAATGGCCGCTTTAGAACAATTAATTGCTGGCATCGCCCATGAAATTAATACGCCTTTAGGAGTTATTCAAGCTTCCACTCGTATAATGCAACGATTTTTAATTCATACTTTAACCACATTACCGCCTTTAATTCGTCAATTGTCTATTGAGGATAACCAAATTTTTTCATTGGTTTTAACACAAGCTTTATCGAATAATTTTTTAACTATTTCCGCTAAACAACAACGTCAAAAACGACGACAATTAACCACTGAATTATCCTCACATTTTACCAATGCAGAAGGAATTGCCGATACTTTTGTGGATATAGGATTATATCATCCAACAAACAAAATAATCGATTTATTCAAACAACAAAATGGCGAAGCTTTATTGGAATTAGCTTATCATTTAGTTGAATTACAAAAAGGTATGCAACAAATTCATTTTGCAACTGAGCGAGTAACTAAAATTGTATTTGCTTTAAAAACTTATACTTTAGAAAATACCCAAGGTGAAAAAACAGCATATTCAATTACAGAAGGAATCGAAACAATTTTAACTTTATATCAAAATCAATTTAATTTAGGAATTGAATTAATTAAAGATTATCCCGCTCATTTACCTGAAATTTATGGATATGCTGATGAATTAAATCAAGTATGGACGCATTTGATTTTTAATGCGATACAAGCTATGGGTCATCAAGGACAATTAATCATTAAAGCCAAAGTGATTAATTCGTATATTCGGGTATTAATTCAAGATAATGGTGAAGGTATTGAGGCTAAAAATTTGCCCCGAATTTTTGAAGCTTTTTTTACCACCAAACCTACCGGTGAGGGCAGTGGTTTAGGCTTACATGTTGCTAAAAAAATTATTGAAAATCATCAAGGTTGTATCGAAGTTAATAGCCAATCTGGATGTACTCAATTTTGGGTTTATTTACCTTTTAAATAGTCTTGTCTTAAAAATTAAAATTCGTAATTTATTTTTATTTATTATACAAGACTACTTAAATTGAATTGCTTTGTGTGGTTTATTTTATAAATATCACTAAATATTTCTTTAAAAAATTATAAATGATTTTTACCTAATTTATTGCGCTTGATCATATAAACTTTTAGGTAATAATAGATAAAACCAACCTTTAGATTTCATTGGTCCAGCGGTCGCAGCGGCCTGAGAACCTTGTCCCCAATAAAAATCGCCTCGAACCGCTCCTTTAATCGCACCGCCTGTGTCTTGCGCTACCATCAATCGTTGCAAGCGCGTATTTTCCAGTGGATGTTCCGCTTCCAACCATATGGGAATTCCCAAGGGCCAATAATGTCGATCAACCGCTAAACTGCGTTTTGCCGTTAACGGTACGCCCAATGCGCCAATCGGTCCCACGTCTACACTTTGATTCAACTCGCGAAAAAACACATATGAAGCATTACTTTTCATCAAAGCCAATCCCTCATCTGGATGTTGTTCAATCCATTGACGAATAGTTTGCATCGAAATATTTTCTTTCGCAATTTCACCGCGATCAACTAGAGCTTTACCAATAGCAAAATATCCACGCCCATTTTTCCCAGCGTACCCTAAAGATTTAATTGAACCATCATCCATTAAAATTCGCCCAGAACCTTGCACTTCCATAAAATAAGCATCAATCGGATCATCAACCCAAACTAGCTCTAAACCTTTGTTTTCTAAAGCTCCATCATAAATTTCACTGCGAGTATAATAAGGCACTAAGCGTCCATTAAGCCGATGACCACTGCGTCCACCGATTTGAATCAAATCCGCAGGCTTACGATATAACGGAATTCGGTAACGCTCTGATCGGGTTAAAGAACCGTGTAATTCAGGAAGATAATAACCGGTAAACAGCCCTTCAACAGTCCCTTGATCAGCCACTAAATACGGACGAAACCACTGTTCAAAAAATTGCCGTTCTTCACCGGAATTCACTGAAAGATTACATAAATCTGCCCAATGTCCAACCACACCTAAATCAAACGCACCACTCATGGTTTTAGTCGCTGATTGTCGTTTCCAAACTCGACAAGAATGATTAAAAGCGGCAAAAGCTTCTTGATGTTGATCTTGTTCCCATCCAGATAAATCTTTAAATTCAGCAGGATACAACAATGCACCGCTACCATTACGAGTTTGAATCGGCGTTCCGATTAATGCTGGCGGCGGTGGTGGCGGCAGTCTTACAACCGGCGTTTCCACAGTCACAGAAGGTGAAACAGTGGATTCTGGATTGACCACCGTTGAATTTTCCACTTTATCGGGACTTATCTCTTCAACTGGAGTAACAGGCGTATCAGCACAGCCTATTAATCCTAAAATGAATAATACTATCAAAAAATTTTTAGATAACATTTTGCTAAAATTTGAATCATTTATGTAAAGCTTTAAGCTTAGTGGATAAAAAATTTTTTACTTTTATTTTTGTATTTTTTGACAATAAAATTTATGCTGTCAATCTATCCAATAATAATTGTTTTAATTGTTGCATTTGAATAGTCGATAATAAATGACCTTGCGTTTTTGTCACATAAAAAATATCTTCAGCACGACTCCCTATCGTGGTAATTTTTGCATCCTGTAATTGAATCGATAATTCTATAAATATTTGTCCAATAATGGCTAATAATCCGGCTCTATCAGTCGTAATTAATTCAATAATGGTACGTTGTTTAGTTTTATCATGTGTAAATAAAACGGTGGTTGGAATAGGAAAATGTTTTGCTTGACGTGATTGCCGATGAATATTTTTTTGTAATTTTACTTCTTGTTTTAATAAATTATTGCGTAATACGGTACAAATATGTTGCTTACGCAATCGATCTTGAATGGCTAATCCGGATTGTTCAATAATTTGAAAACTATTTAATACATATTGATCCGCAGTAGTTATAATTCGCGCATCTAAAATCGTTAATCCTAATTGATCTAAAGTATCGGTACTAATTGAAAAAATATTATTTTGATGATAGGTATAAATAAAAACTTCAGCACTGCCTCTATGAGTTTGCGAACGTAATAAAACCAAAGGTAAATCGATTTCTTGACACGAAGCAATTGCTAAAGTGTGCCATACTATTTCATCCATTGTATAGCGTAAAAAATAATCATCGCTGGTATGTTGCCAAGATTGTTGAATAATAGTTTCGGATAAACCTTGAGTTAATAATTCTGTAAATATTTCCCGTTTATTTTCTTGTAAACGTTGTGAAATAGCGATTGGATTTTGTAATCCATAGCGTAATTCGCGTAAAGTCACATTATATAATTCTTGTAATAAAGCATCTTTCCACGAATTCCATAAACTCGGATTAGTTGCACGAATATCGGCAACGGTTAATAAATATAAATGATTTAAAGTTTCAACATCGCCTACTTGATTGGCAAATTCATAAATTACATCAGGATCACTAATATCTTTACGTTGCGCTGTCATTGACATTAACAAATGATAACGCACTAACCAAGTCACCAATTTTGTATCATGATTAGAAACTTGATGTTGAATACAAAAATCCCGCGCAATCGTTTCGCCTAAACAAGAATGATCGCCATTCATGCCTTTAGCAATATCATGAAATAAAGCTGCAATATATAACAATTCTGGTTTAGCAATTAATTGAAATACGTCATTACAAAATGGTAATTCATCACGATTTTCCGCTAATGCAAAACGACGTAAATTGCGAATCACAAATAAAGTATGTTCATCAACAGTATAAATATGAAATAAATCATATTGCATTCGCGCCACAATATGTGCAAAACTGGGTAAATAAGCAGCTAATAAACCATAACGATTCATTCGGCGTAATTCATGAGTCAATCCTTTAGGTTGACGTAAAATTTCCATGAATAATTGATTAGCTGCATCATTGTGCCTAAATTCATTATCAATTAAAGCTAAACTATTACGAATTAATCTAACTGTATTTGCACGAATACCTTTTAATTGAGGATGTTGTTGTAATAATAAAAATATTTCTAATAACAATAAGGGTTGTTGTTGAAAAATGGTTGGATGTCTAGCCTCCAAATATCCATTGATAATCACAAAATATTCATTAAAAATAATTGGTTGATTGCGTAATTTTTGACTAAACAATCGCTCTCTAAATAACTGTAATAAAATCTCATTTAATCGTTCTAAACCCACAACGGTTTTAAAATAAAACTGCATGAATTTTTCGATATTCTGATGATAATCTTCCTGAATAAAACCAAATTGAATCGCTAAATCGCGTTGATAATCAAATAATAATCGATCTTCACCGCGTTTAGTTAATAAATGTAATGCATAACGAATACGCCATAAAATATCTCGACCTTGTAATAATTCATGATATTCTTGATTAGAAATAAAATCATATTCAATTAATTGATGTAAATTCGCACTATAATAATGATATTTAAATACCCAACCAATTACTTGTAAATCGCGTAATCCACCGGGGCCTTCTTTTAAATTCGGTTCTAAATTATAAGCCGTATCATGATATTTTAAATAGCGAAATTGCTGCTCTTTCATTTTAGCAATAAAAAATTGCTCTGAAGTCGAAGCTTGAATATTGTGAATTAAACGCTGGACTCGTTCAAATAAAGGATCATTGCCTTGAATTAACCGCATTTCTAATAAACTGGTTAATATCGTTTGATCTTCATTAATAATATCGCCACATTCAGCAACAGTACGCACACTTAACCCGGGTTTTAAACCAATATCCCAAATAAAATTACCGAATTGAGATAAAGCTTCTTGACAAGGCTGACTAGGACGTTGATCTAATAAAATCAATAAATCAATATCTGAATAAGGGAATAATTCTCGGCGACCATAGCCTCCGACAGCGCATAATGCCAATTTATCGGCATATTCTGCTAAAAAATGACTCCATGCTGCGGTTAATACATGGTCTATACTCTCTGCTTTTGCGGTTAATAAATGCGCTACCGATTTTTTTGGATCAAATTGTTGGCATAACCAATCATGCTGTTGCTTTAACCGTTTTTTAAAACCTTCCAAATAATTTTTATGCGCAAACAATCGTGATAAAGCCTCAATGCTGGGAACGGTCATAATTCTTCGCTACGCAAGGTTAAAATTTCATAGCCTTGATCAGTGACTAAAATCGTATGTTCCCATTGAGCAGATAAACTGTGATCTTTAGTCACTGCCTGCCACTTATCCGCCATCATTTTAGAATGACGTTTACCCTGATTAATCATGGGTTCTATGGTAAAAATCATTCCCGCTTCCATCACTTCACCTTCTGTAGGTTTACCATAATGCAAAACATGAGGCGGCTCATGAAAATCACGCCCAATACCATGACCACAAAATTCCTGAACCACTGAATAACGATTTTTTTCTGCATGAACCTGAATCGCATGACCAATTGCGCCAATTCGATTGCCGGGCTTAACTTGTTCTATGCCTAAAAATAAAGCTTCACGAGTCACATCAACCAAGCGTTTAGCAAAAGGAGTTACTTGTCCGACACAAAACATTTTACTGGTATCTCCATGATAACCCTGTTTAATAACCGTAATATCGATATTGATAATATCGCCATTTTTTAAAGGTTTATCGCTAGGAATTCCATGACAAATTTGATGATTGACTGAAGTACAAATGGATTTGGGAAATCCTTTATAATTCAACGGCGCAGGAATCGCTTGTTGCACATTGACAATATAATCATGACACAATTGATTCAAATGATTCGTCGTCACGCCAACTTGCACATATGGCTCTATCATTTCTAAAACTTGTGCAGCCAATCGTCCAGCAATCCGCATTTTTTCAATTTCAGCAGCAGATTTGATAATAATACTACTCATAAATGACTCAATAACATGTAAAAAAAAAGTCGATATCTGTAACAGACATCGACTCTTGCGTTAAAAAATGAATCCAAATTACAGAGTGTTTACTGCATTTAATTCAGCAAAGGCTTGTTCTAAACGTTTTACCATACCAACTTCGCCTTCACGTTGCCATACGCGAGGGTCATAGTATTTTTTATTGGGTTTATCCGCACCTTCTGGATTGCCGATTTGACCCTGCAAATAACCTTCGTTCTTTTTGTAAAAATTCATAATACCTTCCCATGTTGCCCATTGGGTATCGGTATCAATGTTCATTTTTACTACACCGTAGCTGATAGATTCTTTGATTTCTGCTTCGCTTGAACCTGAACCACCGTGGAACACGAAATCTAAACTATTAGTTGGCAAGCCAAATTTTTCAGAAACGTAAGTTTGCGAATCACGCAAAATGCTTGGTGTTAATTTAACATTACCTGGAGAATACACACCATGTACGTTACCAAATGATGCGGCAATCGTAAATTGTTTACTGATTTTGCTCAAATGCTCATATGCGTAAGCCACATCTTCTGGACGAGTGTATAACTCAGAGTGATCCATGCCGCTGTTATCCACGCCATCTTCTTCACCGCCGGTACAACCTAACTCAATTTCTAACGTCATGCCCATTTTAGACATACGCTCTAAGTATTTTGAGCAAATTTCAATGTTTTCAGCCAAATTTTCTTCTGACAAATCCAACATATGTGAGCTGAATAAAGGTTTGCCTGTTTTAGCAAAGTGCGCTTCACCTGCATCTAACAAACCGTCAATCCAAGGCAATAATTTTTTTGCCGCGTGATCAGTGTGCAAAATAACAGGTACGCCGTAATGTTCAGCCATTAAGTGAACGTGTTGTGCGCCAGAAATTGCACCAAAAATAGAATTTTGTTGACCAGGTAATTTTAAACCTTTGCCGGTAAAAAACGCTGCACCACCATTTGAAAACTGAATAATGACCGCAGACTTTACTTTTGCCGCTGCTTCTAATACCGCATTAATCGAATCGGTATTAATCACGTTCACCGCTGGCAAAGCGCATTGATTGGCTTTACAAAATTCAAAAACTTTTTGTACATCTTCACCGGTCACGACCCCGGGTTTAACAATATCTGAAATTTTTTGCGCCATATTAAGCCTCTAAAACCGCTAAACGATCAGATAATAATTTTTCCAGAGTTTGTAAAGCTTTAGCAAAACCATCAATGCCTTCGGCTAATTTTTCTTTAGCCATTCGATTTTCAGCGTGCATTTTATCAAACAACGCTTTGTTGACATTAATTTTTTCAATCGCTTTACCACTAGCCGCTTCAGGGTCTAATTTACGAGGTAAATCTGCTTCTGTTGCTTGCAATTCTGCCAACAATGAAGGGGCAATAGTCAATAAATCGCAACCTGCCAATTCGGTAATTTCACCAATGTTGCGGAAACTTGCACCCATAACTTCAGTTTGATAACCAAATTTTTTGTAATAATTATAAACTTCGGTTACTGACAACACGCCTGGATCTTCAGCAGGCACGTAAGAATCACGACCGGTATCTTTTTTGTACCAATCTAAAATTCGACCAACGAATGGTGAAATTAAAGTGATATTCGCTTCGGCGCAAGCAATCGCTTGGTGCATACCAAACAATAAAGTTAAGTTACAGTGAATACCTTCAGTTTCTAAAATTTCGGCAGCTTTAATGCCTTCCCAAGTGGCGGCAACTTTAATCAAAATACGATCACGAGATACGCCTGCTGCTTCGTACTGAGCAATAATCTCACGACCTTTAGTCACTGTTGCATCAATGTTATAAGACAGTCTGGCATCCACTTCAGTAGAAACTCGACCGGGGATAATTTCTAAAATTTTCAACCCAAAAGAAACCGCTAAACGCTCAAAAGCTAAAGAAGCAACTTGTGCAGCTGACGCTTCTGCTCCTAAAGTCGCTCTTGCTGCTTTTAAAGTATCATCAACGATACTTTGATACTGTGGCATTTGTGCAGCAGCAGTGATTAATGAAGGGTTTGTCGTTGCATCACGAGGGGTAAATTTTTCAATTGCCTGAATATCACCAGTGTCAGCAACTACGACAGTCATCGCGCGTAATTGTTCGAGTAAATTTGCCATTTTGTATAACCTAAATAAAAATGCTAAGTATAATTTTTACTATATTAAAGCCAATTAAAAGTGCAAAGGCGACTACTGTCGCCTCCACAAACAAGCTAAAAATCCAAGTTAAAATTTAGCCTTGATTGCGTAAATATTTTTCTACGCCTGTTAAAGATGCTTCTTTATCATCCGCCTCTTTTTGTGCAATATAACGTTCAACACCAGTGGTCGAAGCTGCACTTTGAGTACGCAAATATCTTTCTACGCCGGTTAAACCATCGCCAGAACTAGCCACAGGAGCTGGAGCTTCTGAACTAGATGAATCACATTTTGCTGATTTGTTACATTTAGGTTTACGAGTCAAGAAAAACGCTCCAGCAGCAGCGGCTGCTCCTAAAACCAAAATTAAGACTGAAGAATCATCTTTTTTAGCTTTGTCTGCCGTAACCTCTGCTTTGGCTTCGGCGGTGGAAGAAGATTCAGCTGCGGAAGAAGATTCAGAACTCGCGCTAGAATCCGCTGCGCTGGCATCAGAATAAATGACAGTGGGTTGAAAATCTGCTGCTGGATATTGCTCTTCTGCAACTACAACAGAACTGCTTAATACTAAACTTACGAATAAGGCTTTGGTCAAACTGTTTAATTTCACGGTGTTCCCCTAATGGATCAAGATTGTATCTGATCCTTCCTAAATTTTTAAATCTAGGAAGGTATATTTATGATAGGTAATCAAATTTTATAATACTGCTTCAATGTGTTTGACAACATTGTCAACGGTAAAACCGAACTCTTTAAATAATTGTCCAGCTGGTGCAGACTCACCAAAACGGTCGATACCAACAATTTTGCCTTGAGAGCCAACATATTTCCACCATCCTTCAGTAACTCCGGCTTCTACAGCAACTCGACTAGTAACGGAAGATGGCAATACAGATTCACGGTAATCTGCATCTTGACTATCAAAAACATTGGTTGAAGGCATAGAAACGACGCGGATTTTTTTACCTTTACCGCCTAACTCTTCAGCTGCTTTTAAAGCAAGTTCTACCTCAGAACCGGTAGCAATAACGATTGCGTCTGGTTGACCTTCAGTGTCTCTCAAAACATATCCGCCTTTGAAGATAGCCGAAATTTGTTCTGCGCTACGACTAACATGCGGTAAATTTTGACGCGAGAACACCAATGTTGAGGGACCATCTTGACGCTCGAGAGCCGCTCTCCAACATGCAACCGTTTCTACTGCATCGCAAGGTCGCCATACTTGCATGTTAGGGATCAATCGTAAAGTTGCTGTTTGTTCAATAGGTTGATGCGTAGGACCATCTTCGCCTAAACCAATAGAATCGTGGGTATAAACGAAAATTGAGCGAATCTTCATCAATGCTGCCATTCTCAACGCATTACGCGCGTACTCTGAAAACATCAAGAAAGTTGCACCAAAAGGAATAACACCACCGTGTAATGCCAAACCGTTCATAATTGCCGACATACCAAACTCACGAACTCCGTAATTAACATAGTTCGCATCAGCATGATTACACATCGGTTTATAACCTTTCCACTCGGTCATATTTGAACAACCTAAATCGGCTGAACCTCCAAATATTTCAGGCAATAACTTAGCGAAGCCTTCAATAGCCGCTAATGACGATAAACGAGTAGCAGTCGTTTTAGCTTGAGCATTGGTTTCAGCAACAAATTTATCAGCCTCAGCAACCCAATTCTCGGGTAAATTTCCAACAATCCGGCGCTCATACTCAGCAGCCAATTCTGGATAAGCCGCTTTATAAGCAGCAAAACGCTCGTTCCAAGCTTGTTCAGCCGCCGCACCTTTAGCTTTGGCATCCCAACCTGCATAAACTTCTTCAGGAATAACAAAAGCTTCGTGTTCCCAACCCAACTGTTTACGGGTTAAAGCCACTTCATCAGCCCCAAGCGCAGCTCCATGACAAGCGTGACTACCCGCTTTGTTAGGTGAACCATATCCAATGACGGTTTTACAACAAATCAAACTAGGCTTATCGGTTACTGCTTTTGCCGCAGCAATCGCCGCAGAGATGGCTTCTGGATTATGTCCATCCACATCAGCAACAACATGCCATCCATATGATTCAAAACGTTTAGGCGTGTTGTCAGTAAACCAGCCTTCTACATGACCATCGATAGAAATACCATTGTCATCCCAGAAAGCAATCAGATTACCTAGCTTTAAAGTGCCGGCTAACGAACAAGCCTCATGGGAAATCCCTTCCATTAAGCAACCATCTCCCATGAATACATAGGTATTATGATTTACAATCGTGTGTCCTTCACGGTTAAACTGACCAGCCAATGCTTTTTCGGCAATCGCCATACCGACTGCATTGGTGATACCTTGACCCAGAGGTCCTGTGGTCGTTTCAACTCCAGGAGCATAACCATACTCAGGATGCCCGGGCGTTCTGGAATGCAATTGACGGAATCTTTTTAATTCTTCAATAGGCAGGTCATATCCTGTCAAATGCAAAAGTGAGTAGATTAACATCGAACCATGACCATTTGACAATACGAACCGGTCACGATTCGACCATTGAGGATTCGCCGGATTATGGGTTAAATGATCGTTCCACAATACTTCGGCAATATCTGCCATCCCCATAGGCGCACCGGGATGACCAGAATTGGCTTTTTGCACTGCATCCATGCTCAAAGCGCGTATGGCGTTCGCTAGGGTTTGACGCGAAGTCATATTGTTCTCCTTAGGTATGTTTTTTTAAATTAATGGTAAAGTTGATATTTGAATCAATTTAGTCTAGAAAGATAGATTATAAAAACAGAACGGGCGATTAATCACTCGCCGTTCTGTTTTGAAATTATTCCAAATTAGCGTGTCTAGCGCGCATTTCTTCTTCAGCAATACCTTTTTCATGAATCACATGAGAAATCATCGCTTCTAGGAAAATTAATGTAGAAAGTTCAAAAGCGGTACCCATAGGCATTCCTTTGATTTTTCCATACATTTCAGCACTACCAATTTGAAATACATTCCCAGCCAAATCTCCAATAGTAGAATCGCTTTTAGCAGAAATTAGGACAATTTCAGCCCCAACTTCTTTAGCTTTTTTGGTAAAAGCTAACAATTGCTCTGTTTCACCAGAACCTGAAATGATAATGAGCAAATCACCACGTTTAATGCTAGGAGTGACAATTTCACCGACTAAGTTAACGTCATAGCCACTGTGCATCAAGCGCATGGCGAAAAAGCTACCTACCAATCTTGAACGACCCGCGCCAGATACAAAAATCCGCGCCGCTTTGTCTAACATGTTGACTAATCTTTCATCATATGAACTATCAGTGACGCTCAAAATATTGGTGATTTTATCGAGTATTAATTGCTGATGCATGACGTTACCCTTTCAGGCAGCATTAACTAAGTCACGAATTTCTTTTGCCGCCGTTGCAGGACATGGCGCGCCATAAATCGCGGCACCGACTACAATAATATTTGCACCTGAAGCAACAACTTGTTTAACTGTAGAAGGTTTAATACCACCAGCAACAGAAATACGCATGTTCAATCCCAAACGAGCGATGTCATTTAAATCACCGAAAGGGGTTTGTCCAGCAGCTTGTGCATCTAAACCGGTATGAATACCAATGATTTGCGCGCCTAATTTTGCAGATTCTCTAGCACACTCTACTTTGTCAGGAACGTTAATTAAATCAATTTGTGCTTCGGCGTTGTGAGCTTTAGCCGCTCTGAGAACACCCGCAATCGTTGCTAATCCTGAAACGCCTAATACAGTACAAATGTCTGCACCCGCTGCGTAGAAAGGAGTGGCTTCATATTCGCCAGCATCCATTGTTTTTAAATCCACTAACAACAATTTGGTTGGGAATTTTTCTCTTAAAGCTTTAACTAACTTCACACCATTATGTTTAATGCAAGGCGTTCCGATTTCAAAAATATCTACATATGGCGCAACTTTGGTTGCAAGTGCTACAGTTGCGTCAAAATCTAATGAATCTAAGGCCATTTGTATTAATGGTTTTGCCATGGTATATGCTCCGATTGGTTATTATTTGTGGGTTACATAAATTGTTATGCACAGATAACTGTAAAGTAGAAAGGGGATAGCTGTCAATGCCTAAGCTATAGGAACTAAATCTTGACTAATTGACTAGCGTCAAACTGATTGATATTGTTGACAAGCTCTGATCAGTTTTAAGCGTATTCTCCATTTTACCTAAGGCAATTTGTGTTTTTTATCACTGAGTCGTTTTTATCTTTTAACCCTGTTTATCTTCTGTTTAAATTATTTTAAATCAATTTTCAAACAGAATTTAAAATGATATTTGGCTATTTTATATCTTAATTAAATGATTTTTATTCATTTTGAAACAGAATACAATAATAAAAAATAACCTAAGCCAATTAGGGATAAACTTTATCTATTTTTTCTTCACTTGAGACTTTTTATGAATCCTTTAACTTCAGTGCGTGCATTAATTATCGATATGGATGGCGTTTTATGGCATGGTGAACAACCTTTGCCGGGTTTAATCGAGTTTTTTCAACAATTGCGCACTTTGTCATTACCCTTTATTTTGGCTACTAATAACGCTGGCATGACTCAAGCCGAATATGTGGCTAAATTAGCTCGCATGGGAGTTAGCGTTAAAACCGAAGAAATTTTAACCTCAAGCATGGCAACGGCTTTGTATTTAGCTCAATATTATCCTCCCGCTTCGACACGAATTTTTGTGATTGGTGAACAAGGCGCGCGTCAGCCTTTAATTGATCAAGGTTTTACCTTAACCGATCTCTACCAATTAAACACGACAACCACGCCTAATCAGGGCGCAGACATCGTCGTTTGTGGTTTAGATAAAGGGTTATCTTGGGATAAATTAGCTACTGCGACTTTAAATATTCGCGCCGGAGCAAAATTCGTTGGCACAAATGCGGATACAACTTTACCCACTGAACGCGGAATTACTCACGGTAACGGAGCCATTTTAGCCGCCCTCGAAGCCGCGACGGGTGTTAAACCGTTGATTATAGGTAAACCTGAAGCGATTATGTATCAACAAGCTATGAGTTTATTGGACGTTGCTGCTGAACATACAGTTGCGATTGGCGACCGAATGAATACGGATATTTTAGGAGCGGTAAATGCCGGAATTCGTAGTTTATTGGTGTTAACCGGCGTTTCAACGCTTGAAGAGTTAAAAACTTTGGATTATCAACCAACTTGGATCATGACAGATATTCGTGAAGTGACTGAAGTTTTAGTGAATTTGGCATAAATGAGCTTAATTTTCACTTTTTTATCTCGAGAATCCGCTTATGAAAAAATTGATCAACCAAATCGATACGCTATTATCTGATAGTTTAGAAGGTTTTGCTTTAGCGCATCATCATCTGATCGAATTACATCGCCACCCTTATTTTATCCGCCGCTTACAACCTACTCGTCAAGGCAAAGTCGCTTTGATTTCGGGAGGTGGATCAGGTCATGAACCTTTACACATTGGTTTTGTCGGTACCGGGATGTTAGATGCCGCTTGTCCGGGGCAAATTTTTACTTCTCCTACACCCGATCAAATGTTGGCAGCAGCAACGGCTGTAGAAAATGGCGGCGGCGTTTTATTTATCGTGAAAAATTATGCTGGCGATGTAATGAATTTTGAAATTGCCGCTGAAATGCTTGATTGTCCACAAGCTAGTGTATTAGTCGCTGATGATGTCGCATTACCGAAAAATCACAGTATTGGGCGACGGGGAATTGCCGGTACATTAATCATGGAAAAAATCTTAGGTGCTGCTGCTGAACGCGGAATCGATTTAACCGGCTGTGTAGCCTTAGCGAATCAACTGAACCAATCTATGGCTTCCATGGGATTAGCTTTAACCAGCTGTACCGTTCCGGCTTTGGGTCAACCGACTTTTAATTTAGCCGCTGATGAAATTGAAATGGGCGTAGGAATTCATGGTGAAGCGGGACGACATCGACAACTTTTAACCGAAGCAAATTTAATGATTGAACAATTAATGGAGGCAATTGTTGCAGAATTTAATTCACCAATTAATCCTCAATCCGTGCTATTACATGTGAATGGTTATGGCGCAACGCCTTTAATGGAATTGTATTTAGTTTATCAAATTGCATTTAATTATTTACAACAACGAGGCATTAAAGTGATTCGTTCTTTAGTGGGTAATTATACAACCGCTTTAGATATGGCTGGATGTTCGATTACCGTTTGTATTTTGAATCAGACATTAATTGAATTATGGGATGATCCTGTTAAAACTGCCCATTTACATTGGTGATTGAACACGCATAAAAAAACCGCCCTTTTTAAGAAGGGCGGTTTAAAGTGTCACAAATTATCCTGCTTAATTAAACAGCAGATTTACGTTTTGCTAATCCTATTACACCAGCAATAGCTGAACCAAATAGCCACATTGCAGCAGGAATCGGAGTATTTAACCCAAAATTTTTACCCCAAGCCACTTGGTCTTGAGCGTGATTTTGATTGTTTTTTCCACTACGAGGATCAAGCCACAATACACTGTTTAAAGGTGCTGCGTTATTACCCAATAAATTAATATAATTGGCATATGCAGTTTTAATTTCAACTTTAGTACCTTTCAATAATGTAAATCGATCACCATATACTTGTTTCCAAATTGCCGCTTGTAAACCCGATTGCAAATAGCTATTCACCGCAGTTTTAGCTTGAGTAGTGATCAACCACGCAATCTTTCCAGCATTAATCGCATTAATTTCAGGACGGTTAACTAATTGGGCATTCATAGAAACATTAGTGGTATAACTAGTATTAGCACTAATGCTATGAAATAAATCGATACAATACATGTACTCCAATTGCTTATCATCCAAAAAACTACCTGCAAAGTTACCACCCTTAGTATCTTTAGTGATGCCGTCGATTTCAACGCTCATTGTGCTACCGGTAATATCACTTCGTTTTAAAGTTGCGGCTAACCCTGATCCAGCGACTAAACTGACTGCTAATGCTAACACTGGTATAAATACTTTCGCTTTCATCTTACACCTCCAATCCTTAAAAAATAAGGACTTAGATTCAAACTAACGATCAACGATCGTCATAGATAAACAACCGTTTATCTGCTGTTAATTATAGATTCTTAACAGAAAAAAGCGAGTTTTTTTCAAACCTTTATAGTAACACCGGATTAACATCAATGCGTTGTTTACAATAAGAACATTCAATATAATGCTCAGTGACTGACATTTGTTTTTTCTAACAATTAACTTAAAAATTATGTTCGATAAAAAATTACGACAAATCGTTTTAGATACCGAAACCACGGGATTAAATCCAGAACAAGGACATCGAATTATTGAAATTGGCGCAATTGAATTAATTAATCGCCGCCCTACCAAAAATTATTTTCATTACTATTTAAATCCACAACGATTAATTGATAATGAAGCTACAACGGTACATGGAATCCGTAATGAATTTTTACAAGATAAACCCTTATTTGCGGATATTGTTGATGAATTTAAACAGTTTATTAGTGATAGCGAATTAATTATTCATAATGCAAGTTTTGATGTTGGCTTTATTAATTATGAATATCAATTATTAAATTTGCCTTTATTGGAAACTCATTGCACAATTGTCGATAGTTTAGCTTTAGCACGACAAAAACATCCGGCACAACGTAATAGCTTAGATGCGTTATGTAAACGTTATCAAATTGATAATGGTCAACGCGAATGGCATGGTGCATTATTAGATGCACAATTATTAGCAGAAGTCTATTTGGCAATGACTGGTGGACAGGATTCGTTATGGGCTGAAGACCCAACAATCATTTCATCCACCAGTGAAATCATTTCGCCCATCAC